>ODAI010853272.1_pt1 | contig 13545 bp, 8 predicted proteins | sample 1539321 | NCBI WGS metagenome assembly ODAI01 (sample SAMN02144231, study PRJEB22623) | gut metagenome | biome: sheep rumen | host: Ovis aries | place: New Zealand
CTTGAGTTCCTCGTCGATGAGTTTGTGCGAACTGGTTTCGGCGATGACCTCGTCATACTGGCCGGCGATGACCTTCTTGCGGACGTTGCTCTGGTATTTCTTGATCTTGTCGATGTAGCCGGAACTCAGCGTCAGGAACAGTCCGATGTATTCTTCCTTGGCGGCGTTGGCCTCCGACAGGGCTGCGTTGGTCTCCGAGAGCCGGTTGTTGAATTCCAACAGGGATTCGGAATATTCGTTGATCTGGCGGTTCATCTCGCGGACCTGCCGGTTCAGTTTGCGCTGGCGGAAGTAGGCGCGGAGCGTCCAGAAAGCGCCGGCGAGGGTGGCCAGCGACAGGACGGAAATCAGGATGAGGAACAGCCGGCTCCGGCGTTCGTGCCGGGCGCGGTAGTCTTCGTACCCTTTCTGGATGTCCGGGAAGACGGCCGCGATCTGCCATTGGCGCAGGCGGGCGTTGTATGCGAGCGCGTCGTCCAGCGAGGCGCGGATGTAACGGAAGGCCCGTTCGAACTCGCCGGAATTGAACAGGACCTGGGCGAGGCTGCACAGGGCGGCATTGTCCTTCGTGGCCGTCTTGATGTCCCCCATGGCGGAACGGATGAACCAGGCCGTCATTTCTTCCGTGCGGTTCAGCTGCTCGCAGATGCGGGCTTCGTAGTAGGCCCAGTTGGCGTATTCGTGGCTGTCCGGATCCAGTTTGGCCAGCAGGTTCTTGCACAGGAAGTCCGCCTGTCCCCAGTTCTGCTCGTCCATGGCGCGCAGGATGGAGATGCCCTGATAGAGCGTGGAATTATCCGGAGCGGCGGAGAGGATGGCACCTCGGTACCAGGCGATCTTGGAGGCCATCCGGCCGTCGGGATCCTCGTTGTGCATGTTGTCCCGGTAGTCGTACCAGAAGCGCTGCTGGGCGTTCCAGTAGGCGAGCCGCTGGTTGTCGGTCAGGATGGTCGTGTCGATTTGGTTTTCCAGGATGTTGCTGGCTTCCAGGTACATGCCGCCGATCGCGTTGATCATGGCCCGGTTCAGCAGGACCTCATTGATAAGGACCCTGTCCCCGAGTTCGCGGGCGGCTGTCTCCTGCTCGTCAAGCGCCTGCGCGGCCTTGTCGAAATTGTAGGTCAGGTACTCGCCGTAGAGTTGGCCGTAACTGGTAAAACGCTGCTCGGCCGAGACGCCGCGGGAATGGACCGGGTTCTCCAGGGTCTTGATCCGTACTTCCTTTTCGGCGACGTACTTGTCCGCCTGCGCAAGGGCCGCATCCAGTTGCGGCAGCAGTTCCTCCAGGCGCTGCGCCCGGACGGTCAGGCCGGCGCAGAGCGCCAGGATGCACAGGAACCAGCGTTTCATGGCAGATTATTTCGTACGGCCGACCAGCCGGTCGGCAAACCGGCGCAGGGTCATCAGGCGGACGCCGGAGAAGGACTGGGCTGCGAATCCCATGGCCTCTTCCGTGAGCCGGATGATCTCGTATTTCGCGTCCTCGTCGACATGGAGGGCCGTATAGAATCCTTTCATGCGGGCAATCTTCGCCGCCCGCTGCTGCTCGTCGTCGACCGGCATGTCCATGGCGTCGAGGATTTCCTCGCGCAGCAGGTCGTCCGCCTTTTCAAGGGCGCGGGTCGTCAGCCAGCATTTCTTGTTGTTGACGATGTCCCCGCCGATGGGCTTGCCGAAGACCTTGCTGTCCCCGAACGCGTCGAGGTAGTCGTCCGCGACCTGGAACGCCAGGCCGAGCGCATAGCCGTAATCGTAGAGATTGTCGCATTCGTCCTCGGTCGCTCCGGCGATCAGGGCGCCCATCTTCGCGGCGCAGGCGATCAGCACGCCGGTCTTCAGGCCGATCATCTGGATGTACCGGGTCATGGGGACCTCCGGCAGCTGTTCGAAGTCCATGTCCAGCTGCTGGCCCTCGCAGACCTGGGCGGCGGTGGTGCTGAACAGTCCGAGCACCTGCTGCAGCACTTTGGCCGGGGCCATGGCGATGCGCCGGTAACTGTCGATGCACATGACGTCGCCGGAGAGGATGGCTCCGTCTTCGCCCCATTTCGTCCAGACCGTCGGCTTGCCGCGGCGGACCGGGGACTTGTCCATGATGTCATCGTGGATCAGGGTGAAGTTGTGGAAGACTTCCAGGCCGGCCGCCGGCTGCAGGATCTGTTCGTCGAATTCCTCCCGGAAAAGGGAATAGGTCGTCAGGCAGAGCCGCGGGCGGAGTTGCTTGCCGCCGAGGGAGATCATGTAGCGGAGCGGGTCGTACAGGCCTTTCGGCTCGTCGGTAAACTGTATTTTGCTGAAGAGACCTTCGATGAGGCTATGGATCTGGTTTTCGGTAATCATGCGATTGGATTTTAGTGTGTCCACAAATATAATTATATTTGCCTGAAATTTCAAAAGATGGTCCTGAAAGGAGAAGCGACAGTCATCAAGAATGCGGGCAGCCATTTCCTGCTGTCCGAACTGCCCGTCTGGGCGCCGTTCCCGGCCTTGCTGAAGGGCAAGGTCCGGCTCGGCGGCAGCACTGCGACCAACCCCGTCGCCGTGGGCGACCGGGTCCGGTATGAAGCGGAAGTGCCCGACGGCGCCGGCACCGAAGCGGTGGACATGCTCCACCCGGCGGCGATTGCCGAGGTCCTCGACCGCCGCAATTACATCATCCGCAAATCCACGAACCTGTCGCGCCAGAACCATGTCATTGCAGCTAACATCGACCGGGCCTATCTGGTTGTCTCCCTGTATTTTCCGCAGATCAAACTGCCTTTCCTGGACCGGCTTCTGGTGACCTGCGAGGTCTACGGAATCCCGGCGACCATCGTCATGAACAAGGTCGACCTGTACCGGGAGGAAGCCGCGGAATACGTGCAGGACTTCCACCGGATCTATGAAGGCGCCGGCTATCCGGTCATCGAGACCTCTGTCCTGACGGGCGAGGGAATCGACGCGCTGCGGGAAGACTGCAAGGACAAGGTCTGCCTGTTCTCGGGCGAATCCGGCGTCGGGAAGTCCTCGCTGATCCATGCCCTCGACCCTTCCCTCGACCCGAAAGTCGGACGCATCTCGGATGCCCACCTGCAGGGCCGGCACACGACCTCCCTGTATGAAATGTACCGGCTCACGTCCGGCGGCTACATCATCGATACGCCGGGCCTGCGGGGCTTCGGCCTGGTCCGGCTGGAAAAGGAAGAAATCGCCCTGTATTTCCCGGAAATGCTCCAGGCGGCGCAGGAATGCCGCTTTACGCCCTGTACCCATACCCATGAACCCGGCTGTGCCGTCAAGGCGGCCGTCGAAGCCGGTACGATCAGTCCCGAACGATACAGTTCCTACCTCGGCATGCTCGAGGAAGATACGAAATTCCGCTAATGCGTCCGCTCAACAAGGAAATCCTCCGGCTGGCCATCCCCAGCATCCTGGCGAACATCACGATCCCCGTGGTGGGCATCGTGGACCTTGCCATCGCCGGCCACCTGACGGCCGGGGAGGCGGCGACCCTGATCGGCGGCGTGTCGATCGGGTCCATGCTCTTCGACCTCCTGTACTGGAACTTCGGTTTCCTGCGCGTGGGGACGGGCGGCCTGACGGCCCAGGCCTTCGGCCGCGGCGACCGGCATGAAATGGCCTCCCTGCTGTGCCGGGGCGCGGGTTTCGCCTTCCAGATCGCCTTTGTCATGCTTCTGCTGCAATGGCCATTCGTCAAGGGCGTCTTCCTTTTTGTCGACTGTTCCCCGGAGGTGCGCCAGCTGGCGGAAACGTACTTCTTCATCCGGATCTGGGCCGCTCCCGCCAGCCTGTCGCTGATGGCATTCCGCGGCTGGTTCATCGGCATGCAGGACAGCGTCAGTTCCATGCTGACCGACCTGGTCGTCAACTGCGTGAACATCGCCGCCAGCCTCCTGCTGTCGCGGCGCATCGGTTTTGCCGGCATCCCGGCCGGAACGGTCATCGCGCAGTATTCCGGCCTGGCCTTCGCCTTTGCCATGGTCCTGCTCAAATACGGCAGGACGACCTTCGCCGATTTCACCTGGGCGGACCTCCGGGACGCTTTCCGGGGGAGGGAACTGCGCCAGTTCCTGAAAATCAACGGCGATCTCTTCATCCGTTCCGCCAGCATGGTCGCGGTCTATATCGGTTTCACGACCCTTTCCGCCCGGTACGGCGACCTGATGCTCGCCACGGCGTCGATCATGCTCAAACTCCTGCTGCTGTTCTCCTACTTCACCGACGGTTTCGCGTATGCCGGCGAGGCCCTGACCGGCCGCTTCTTCGGCGAACGCAATCCGCACATGGTGCGGCAGACTGTCCGCTGGACGTTTGTCTGGAGCATGGGCATCGGCCTGGGCTTCGTGCTGGTCTACCTGCTCGGCGCCACGCCGCTGCTGCGGATCATGACCGCCGACCGGGATGTCATCGACGCCTGCCGCCTCTTCTTCCTCTGGCTCCTGCCGATGCCCCTGATCGGCTGTGCCGCCTTTACCTGGGACGGAATCTATGTGGGCGCCACCGCCTCCGTCCCGATGCGGGACAGCACCCTGCTGGCCATGGTCGCCTTCTTCGGCTTCTGGCTGGCCGGCATTTCCCTGCTGGATGTCCTCCGCCCCGGCCTGGACGCCCTTCCGTCCTCCGTCCCCGGTGCCACGGCCCGCGAAGTGGCGGCCATCCATATCCTGCTGGGCGCCTATTTCGCCCACCTGGCAGCCCGTACCCTCTGGCTGACCTTCCGGTACCGCTCCGCCGTCCTGGAACGCGTCCCGGAAGCCCTTTTGCAAGAAAATCAATGACAAGATACCATGGGTTTCTACAGCTATTTCAGAATCTCGAAACCTTCGGTCGGGAAAGTCCCGGAAGCGGAAGTCTCCCGGACCTACCGCCGTCTGCGCAGCCAGACGTTCTGGGGCGTGACGGTGGCCTACAGCCTGTTCTACGTCTGCCGGATGGCGATGAGCGTCGTCAAGCAGCCGCTGATTGATGACGGCATCCTGTCCGCCGGCCAGTTGGGCCTGATCGGTTCCGCGCTGCTGTTCGTCTATGCCGTGGGCAAGTTCGTGAACGGTTTCATCGCGGACTACTGCAACATCCGCCGGTTCATGGCCTGGGGCCTTTTCATCTCTTCCCTGGTCAATCTGCTCATGGGTGCGCTCGGGCTGTTCGACGGGGTCCCGGCGATCCTGCTGTTCGCCTTGTTCGCCGTCCTGTGGGGCGCCAACGGCTGGGTCCAGTCGATGGGTTCGCCGCCGGGCGTCATCAGCCTCTCCCGCTGGTTCCCGCTGAAGGAACGCGGCACCTGGTACAGCATTTTCAGCGCAACGCCCTATCTTGGCAAGTTCCTGTCATTCAACCTGATCGGCCTTGTCGTCGGCTGGGCCGGCTGGCAGTGGGGCTTCCTGTTTGCCGCCGCCTGCGGCCTGGTCGGTTCCCTGGTCATCCTGCTGTTGGTCTCCGATACCCCTGAAAGCAAGGGCCTGCCCTCCGTGCAGGAACTGTCCGGCGAACAGACCCGGAAAGCGGATACCCTGCCGGTCCGGGAACTTCAGAAATACGTGTTCAAGCATCCCGGCATCTGGGTGATCGCCCTTTCCAGCGCCTTCATCTATGTGACCCAGTATGCGGTCAGCGGCTGGGGAGTCCTTTTCCTGCAGAAAGGGAAGGAGTTTTCCCTGGAATCCGCCAACCAGATCATCGCGTTCGCCGAGTCGTTCGGTATCGCCGGCACCGTGCTCGCGGGCTGGCTTTCCGACCGGCTTTTCAAGGGCAACCGCGTGACCCCGGTCGTCCTGTCCGGCCTGGCCTGCCTGCTGGCCCTGGGTCTCTTCCTCTTCACCCGCGGCGGGTATCTGGCCAATGTCGCGTACGTCTCCCTGTTCAGCCTGGCGATCGGCGTGGTCTTCTGCATCGTCGCCGGCCTGATGGCCCTGGACATCGTTCCGCGCAAGGCCACCGGCTCCGCCCTCGGCATCGTGGGAATCTCCAGTTACGTCGCCGCCGGCATCCAGGATATCGTCAGCGGGTTCATGATCCAGAGCGGCAGCGCCTCGGGAACCTACGACTTCGTCCCCGTCGCCCTGTTCTGGATGGCCGCCTGCCTCATTTCCTTCCTGCTGCCGGTCTGGGGATGGAAACATCTCAAGAAGAAGGTTGTGGAAGATTAAATAATTACTAACTTTGTCTGCTGACACTAAAAATAACTGACTATGCAAATCCAGTTCTCCCTTGTCTACCATACCCGCTGGGGCGACCGTCTCGTCCTGGCTGCCGGTAAGAAAAATCGCGATATGGTTCCGCGCAACGGCGATCTGTGGGTCTTGACCCTGGACAAGATCCGCACCCTGGGCGAATACCATTATGAAGTCTGGCGGGGCGACAAATGCATCCGCACCGAAGAAGTTCCCCATCATGTCGATGTCTCGTCGCAGGTCAGGAAACTGGTCCTGCGGGATCGCTGGCAGGACCGGCCGGCGAACGCGCCGTTCTGGTCGACGCTCTTCAAGGACGTCGTCTTCCGGCACGAAGGGACGGCTCCCCAGGACCGCGAAGGGAATGTGACGTTCATCTTCCCGGCCGCCGAGGTCCGCAGCGACCTGGCCGTCGCTTTGACGGGCAGCCCGTGGAACTGGAAAGAAATGCAGGTGATGGATGCTTCCTCCTTCCCGGTGTGGAGCCTGACCCTGCAGGTCGACCAGCCGTTCGAATACAAGTTCGCCCTGGTGGACCGCAAGACCCTGGCTCCCGTGATGTGGGAGACCGGTCCGAACCGTTTCTTCCGGAATGTGCCGGAGGACGGTGTCCATGAACTGGTCAGCGACATCGTCCCCGTGTTCCCGACCCTTCCCTGGCGGGGCGCCGGTACGGCCGTCCCGGTCTTCTCGCTCCGCAGTACGGAGAGTTTCGGCGTCGGCGAGTTCCATGACCTCCGCCTGCTGGTCGACTGGGCCGTCGCAACCGGCCAGAACGTCATCCAGCTGCTCCCGATCAACGACACCACGATGACCGGGACCTGGCAGGACTCCTATCCCTACAATGCCAACACCACGTTCGCCCTGCATCCGCAGTTCATCCACCTGCCGGCGGCGGGCGTTCGCAACGATAAGTCTTACAAGGCCCTCCGGGATGAACTGAACGCCCTCCCGCAGATCGACTACGAACGGGTCAATCAGGAAAAGGACCGTCTGCTCCGCAAAGCCTTCGCGACGACGAAGGTGCTCGGCAGCGAAGAGTACAAGGCGTTCTATGCGGAAAATGAGGACTGGCTGCTTCCGTATGCCGTCTTCCGCTGCCTGCGGGACGAATTCGGCACCCCGGACTTCAGCCAGTGGGGCAAGATGGCGAAATATTCTGCCAAGAAAGTGGCGGAGTATGCGGCGGCCCACCGGTCCGAGGTGGATTTCCACTGCTTCGTCCAGTTCCACCTCGACGCCCAGCTCAAGGATGCCGTCGCCTATGCCCATGCCCATGGCGTCGCCCTCAAGGGTGACCTGCCGATCGGCATCAGCCGCACCAGCGTCGATGCCTGGGCGCATCCCGCCCTCTACCACCTGGATTCCCAGGCGGGCGCACCGCCGGATGCTTTCTCCGTGCTCGGCCAGAACTGGGGTTTCCCGACCTACAACTGGGAGAAGATGAGCGAAGACGGCTTCGCCTGGTGGAAGTCCCGCATGCACAAGATGAGCGAGTATTTCGATGCCTTCCGCATCGACCACATCCTCGGCTTCTTCCGCATCTGGGAGATCCCGATGCATGCCGTCCATGGCCTGCTGGGTTATTTCAACCCAGCCCTTCCGTATACGGCGGACGAACTGGCCGGCAGGGGATTCGACATGTCCGGTGGCCGGTATTCCACCCCGCTGACCGACGACTGGGTCCTGAACGAAATCTTCGGGGACCGGGCGGGAGAAGTCCGCAAGCGCTTCATCAAGGACGGCCGGATCGTCCCGTCAGCCGCCACCCAGCGGCAGGGCGCGGCGCTCCTGGCCGATGACCCGGATCTCTGCGAGAAGATGATGAGCCTGCTGGACGATGTCCTCTTCATTGAAGATCCCCGCAAGCCCGGCTGCTTCCATCCGCGGATTTCCGCCCAGCACACCCTGGCTTACCGGGCGCTGGACGACGGCCGCCGCGCCGCGTTCAATAATATGTACAACGATTTCTTCTACCACCGCCACAACGACTTCTGGAAGGATTCCGCGATGTTCAAGCTGCCGTCCCTGGTCGAATCCACGGGCATGCTGACCTGCGGCGAGGACCTGGGCATGATTCCGGCCTGCGTCCCGGACGTGATGGCCCGCCTCGGTATCCTGTCGCTGGAAATCCAGCGCATGCCCAAGCAGGTGACCGAAGAATTCGCGAACCCGGCCCGCTATCCGTACTATTGCGTCTGCGCGACGGGTACCCATGACACCAGTACGCTCAGGGCCTGGTGGGAAGAAGACCGGGAAGCCACCCAGCGCTATTGGAACACGATGCTCGGCGGAAACGGAACGGCCCCTTATTACTGTGAGCCCTGGGTCGCCGAGAAGATTCTGGACCGCCACCTCAAGTCTCCGGCCATGCTCTGCATCCTGCCGCTGCAGGACTGGCTCGCCATCGACGGCGAGGTCCGCTACCAGGGCGATCCCTCCGACGAGCGCATCAACATCCCGGCCATTCCGCGCCACTACTGGCGCTACCGGATGCACCTGACGCTGGAGAACCTCCTCGCTCAGACCTCCCTTAACGCCCGTCTCAAAGGCCTCATCCAGGGCGCCGGCCGCGGCCGCTGATCCTTTTCAGCGCTGAAGAATTCAGCGCTGATTTTTTTTGCGATCCGCCATCTGCCTGCCTGCCCGGCCGGTCCTTTCGATCGTGCCGGGCAATTATTCTTCCAGCCTGCCCGAACCATCTCTCCAGACAATTCCCGGCCAATTTATTGAATAGAGGCCAGATAAATCCCGTGGGTGAAGCCTCCCGGAATCGCTTTTGTCGGCTCTTTCAGGCAATTGCTCATTCTTTCCTTTCGGAATATCACCATCGGTCCTTGTTTTGTGCCAAAATGATGCTGAAAGGGAAAAGTTAAAGAACAGTAACCACTGACAGTCGCATTCTGCGGAAATGTTGTGTTCTTAATACCCATTTTATTACGGGGGTAAAGAACATGTTTTAATGAGTCAGCATGATCTATGGGTATATGTCGTTCTTTAAGTTTTTCCACTTCCTGACTCGTCGCTTTGTGGCATTTCGTTGATAATCAGACCCCTTCGCTGGATGAGTCCTCTGATCGACAGAAAATAGCCGTTTAGTTTTTATAAAACGGCTAATTGTCTGCATCTTTGCGAAAAACCCGATGGTATGTATCCGGAAACTTCCCAACCTGTGCGGGACTGCTATCATATCTATTCAGATGGCACCCGTCACTCCGTCCTGTTCGAGAGCCGACGCGATAAAATATATGCGAAGAACCTACTCGCGATTCTGGCCTTTCATTACCATGTAGCCCTTTATGCCATTGTCATCATGGAAACGCATTTCCATGTTGTCGTCCGAGATTCCCGGGAAAATGCGGGGAAGTATATCGGAGAAATCAAGCGTCTACTTTCCAAGTATTTCCATAAGTCCGGGCGTGCGGATCTCCTGGGGAAAGGTTTGGACATAGCCTGGGATCCGATTATGGACGAAGAGGAGCTGATGCGGAAGATCATTTATGTGTTTAGGAATGGGATTGATGCTGGCTTTCCGTTGCTGCCGGAATGTTATCCCTGGGGTGCGGGCAGAGCGTATTTCCAACGTGAAAATATGGAAAACTACCACAAGGTGTCGGATCTCGGTGTGCGGGAAAAGGCCCGGATCTTCCACACGCGGGTGGATATCCCCGGAGAATGGTATTATGATGATGAACATATGCTGCTTGCTTCTTCCTATCTGGATACCCGATTCGTAGAAAAAGCCTTGTTCCGTAGTCAAAAGCGATTCCTTGCCTTTTTGCATGTCCGGAAGAAAGATCTGACAGATCTTGATTGGGAGTGTGCCCGCAAGTTTATCGAGGAGGGATCCGAACAGACCTTGCGGAACCGGGCGGCGGCTTTGGCCGGACAGTTGTTCAAGGCGCCGGTTTCCCGGCTATCACAGGCGGACAAACTGTTTTTGGCAAAAGAAATGTGGAAAAGTCGCGAGACATTGTCACGCAGGCAGTTGGCCCGCGCTGTCCATCTGGAGCCAGCGCTGCTGGAGGGAATCCTTCATTGATGGGAAATATCAGTAAATCCTGTTGCTTTGATCGGGATCGTCCGCACTTGAGGGAATCCTGTACGGATCGGGAAGCCCGTTCCTGCCGATCAGGGTCTCTGTAAGGAAGGGTGCCAGTCTTCTGCAAAAGATGGTGTCAGTCTTCTGCAAAAGATAAAGAACGGTGCTTTGGAGTATGATATCTTTTGATGGCCTTCACTGTTCTTTATGGCGACTTTTCCTGAGGGGTAAAGAACAGAGGGTTGGGGCCTGGTCTATTGGGAGGGGAGATGCTGTTCTTTAAATAGTTAAGTAACAGATGCATCAAGTGCCATCGGATCTGCTGTGCGGGATGGAAGAAACAGGAGGGGTGCGGGCAGGATGATTTATTTCTCGAGCCAGGCGAGGAAGTCGTCGGTGCGGGCGCGGGAGACGGTGAGGTCGAGTCCGCTGAAGCGGCGGAGGTCCACGTCTCTTGCGTTGACCTGCAGACGGCCGCCGAGGAGTTTGGTGACGCTTTCGACGGATTCCTTGGCGATGATGCAACTGCGGGAGATGCGGAAGAAGACTTCGGGGTCGAGTTCGGCGGCGATGCCGTCCAGCGAGGCGTCGATGACATAGCAGATTCCGTCGCGGGTCAGGACATGGTTGTCCTTGGCTTCGGAGTAGAAGCAGACCACGTCGGCGGTCTTGACCGGGACGATGTGGTCGTTGAAATGGACCAGGTAGCGTTCCTTCCATGCCGGGGCGGCCGTTTGCCCCGAGAGGGCGGCGATCAGCCGGTCTACGTTCGTGGAGGTCGCGGCGCTCATGCGGCACCGTTCGACGGCGCGCCGGAGGGCGGGCAGTTCGATGGGTTTGAGCAGGTAATCGATGCAGCCGGTTTCGAACGCCTTGACGGCATAGTTGTCATAGGCCGTCGTCATGATGATGTGGCCGGGGATCTGCGTTTTCTTGAGAATCTCGAAACTTTTCCCGTCGGAGAGTTCCACGTCCATGAACGTGATGTCCGGCCGTCCGGTCTTCAGCCATTCGACGGCTTCCCGGACGGTTCCGGCGGTCCCGGCGATTTCTATGTCCGGGAAATGTTCGGTGATCGTGCGGGCCAGCATGTTGCGGGCCATGGCTTCGTCTTCAATGAGAAATGCTTTCATGGCAGGGGGAAGTTACAGCAGGGGCAGTTCTACTTGGTATTCATGGTCGGTTTCCCGGATGCGGATGTCTTTTCCGCTGCGTTCCCGGTAGGCCTGGCTGATGTATTTCAGGCCCAAGCCGGTCGACTCGGGCGGCGTCAGTTTCGGAATCCGGTTGTTGCGGACGCTGACGAAGACCCCGTCGGAGGAGATCCGCAGGCGCAGGGGCTCGGCGGGCGTGATGCTGTTGTGCTTCTGGGCGTTCTCGATCAGCATCTGGAGGGAGTACTTGACGATGTAGCGGTTGAGGTCTTCTTCCTGCAGGTCCGTCTCGACGTCCAGTCCTTCGGAGAACCGGACTTTCAGCAGGTCCAGGTACATCCGGACGTACTCCATCTCTTCGGCCAACTGGACGACGGGTTCGTTCTCGGACCGGAGCATGTAGCGGTACAGGGCGGCGAGTTTGTGGACATAGTCCCGGGCTTCGGGCCCTTTCCCGTCGGCGATCAGGCAGTCGAGGATGTTGAGGGAATTGAACAGGAAATGGGGGTTGACCTGCTGCTTGAGCTGCCGGTATTCATGTTGGGCGAGGTTGGCGCGTCCCCGTTCCGCTTCCATCCGGCGGCGGACGCTCAATGCATAGAATGCCAGGAAGACCAGCGAATAGATGGCGGCCTCGCAGATGGCGGCGATGACCAGCAGTTCAAAGAAATGGACCCAGTTGATGTCCGCCTCCAGCCGGGACGGCGTGACCAGCCCGACGACGAGGGCAGCGGCGACGCTGATCCCGCAGAAGAACAGGAAGGTGGGCCAGAATCCGGACCAGTCCCGGCCCGTCTTCCGCCGGTTGGACAGGAAGAAGAGCAGGGTGCCGCCGGTCATCAGCAGGAGAACCAGCGAGTTGGAGAGGAAGGTGGCCGTCAGGTCGAGGATGGATACGCCGTCGAAAATCGGCGTCTTCAGGACGAAGGTCAGGGCGACGCGGATCAGCAGGACGACCGCGACGGCGGCCGCCACCCATGCGATCTGGCCGGTGCTGATCGGCTCATCGTCTTTCCGGACGACGGACGGGAACCAGCGGAAGAACAGGACCAGGAGCCAGCCCATGAGTTCCGTGGTCAGGAAGGTGGACAGGGCGTGGGCATAGCCTTCCGGGAGTCGGGTGAACGGGATGGCAACGGCCATGCCGAGCAGGTATCCGATGATGTTGGCGAGGATGATGACGGTGACCGCCAGTTCCAGGGAAAGCCGTTCCCGGATGCAGATCAGGGCGGTCATGATGACGGTCAGCAGCGTCAGGAGCAGGGTGTCGCTGATCCCGGCGGCATAGCAGACCATCGTCGTCACTGCATGCAGCAGGGCGAAACCATGGATGATTCCTGCATATCCGATCCGTTTCATGCCTGCAATTTACTGAAAATGCTCCGGAAAACCAAGTTCTCCGGCCGCGCGCCGGTCCGTTCGTCCGGAAATCCCCGCCGTTCGTCCGGGTTTTCCGCCCGTCCGTCCCTGCAGGTTTTTCTTTTTAAATCGGTTTAACTACTTTTGCTTGGTTTTTTTGTCCGCGGACGTGTCCCGGACCTTTAAAAGCATAATGATAACACCATGAGCAACAAACGCAACTTGACATTCAGGGAAATGGTTGATCTGAGCTTCGGATTTTTCGGCGTCCAGATCGCCTACGCCCTGCAGAGTGCGAACATCAGCCGCATCTTCGCCACGCTGGGTGCGGACCCGCACACCCTGTCCTTCTTCTGGATCCTTCCGCCGCTGATGGGCATGATCGTCCAGCCCCTGATCGGCAAATATTCCGACCGGACCTGGTGCAAGATGGGCCGCCGCAAGCCTTACCTGCTCGTCGGCGCCATCGTGGCCGTCCTTGTCATGATCTTCCTGCCGAATGCCGGCAGCCTGAACCTGTCGACCGCCTACGCTTTCCTCGGCCTGAACGCCGCGATGTGGTTCGGCCTCTTCTCGCTGATCTTCCTGGATACCAGCATCAACGTCGCCATGCAGCCGTTCAAGATGATGGTCGGGGACATGGTCGGTGAAGAACAGAAGACGACGGCCTATTCGATCCAGAGTTTCCTCTGCAATGCGGGATCCCTGGTCGGCTATCTCTTCCCGATCTTCTTCACCTGGATCGGCATCGCCAACACCGCCCCGCAGGGCGTGGTCCCGGACTCCGTGATCTGGTCCTTCTACGCCGGCGCCGCCATCC
>ODAI013532102.1_pt1 | contig 13545 bp, 12 predicted proteins | sample 1539321 | NCBI WGS metagenome assembly ODAI01 (sample SAMN02144231, study PRJEB22623) | gut metagenome | biome: sheep rumen | host: Ovis aries | place: New Zealand
TGTTCAATTTCGCCGATATAGACAATGATGAAGTCCTTTATAAAAAATTTACTGATTATATGTTTATTTTCTTTATTGCTTTCCTCAGCCTTTGCCGTGCAGAAGACCCGCATTATCGGCGGCGTAAACGGCTGGCATGACATAGCCACTGCAGAAGGAATTACAACCGGCACCGGTCGTTTCGGTTATGACTGCGTTCAGCTGGAAACAAGCGTCCGCGAAATCAGCGGGGAAACAGACCTCTACCTGAACTTTGAAGGCAATTCTGTTTCAGACGCCACCGGTCATTACGAAATCCTCTCCAACCGCCTTTCCAGCGTAAGCGATGCAATCAAGGGAAAGCGGGCCGCATTAAGCTGGGGAGAAGGCACAGGCATGACCATCAGGGGCGACTCCCATGCCCTCTTCGGACAGTCTGGCATGACCGGCTCATTCACCATTGAATGCTGGCTGGCTCCTTCAATCGCAGAAAACGGCGAAACCGTCTTTTCATGGCGTTCATCACGCAACGCAAATCACTATTCCCAATACCAGACCATCACCGCAGGCTTTGTCCACAATCATCTGGAATGGTCTTTCTCAAACATCTTTGCCGGATATGCGGAAAGCACCGTAACCATGGCCGGCGTAAGCACAATTATCCCCAACGAATGGGCCCGCCACACTCTTTCCTTTGATCAGGAAAGCGGCATTCTGGAATACTGCGTAAACGGAAAAACCGAGGCCATCCAGTTCATCACCACAAGCGGCCATGAAAACGGCACCGTCTGCGATCCCATGCTGGGCGTTGTGGCAGATATCCATCTCTGCTCAAATTATACCGGAAAAATTGACAACTTTCGTATTGAACGCAGGGCTAGCCTTCGCGAAAACGGTGACCTCTACACGACAGGAAACGAAACATACAAAATTGACGGCGGCCGCTTTACCAGTCATCCCATCCTGATTTCACAGTCAGCAAGCCTGGACAGCGTAAACGCCTTAATGAATGTTCCCGCCCAGACCGATGTCCGTCTCTACGTAAGAAGCGGAGACAACTGCTGGGGCTGGACAGACTCATATCCGGCATGGAAAGAAATCTATTCCGGAGAAGCAATCAAGGGTGTCAGCGGTCTCTATTTTCAGGTTGCCGCAGAACTCCTCCCCGATGGCGGCGGAATGACTACACCCAGCATCACTCAACTGGAACTGCAGTACACTGAACAGCCCCTGCCCGCCGCACCTTTTTCAGTTATGGCAGAAAGCGGCGACGGATGCGTGACCCTCAGCTGGACATATTCTCTGGATGATACAGCCGGCGGCTACTATGTCTATTATGGCAATCGTCCCGGCGAATATCTGGGCAAGACCGCTGTTGAAGGCATGTCTCCCATCCGCGCCGGAAACGTCACTTCCCTCACCCTGAACGGTCTGAAAAACGGAAGCATTTACTATTTTGCCGTCTCATCCTATTCCCGCATTGACGGAAGCATCAACGGGCCTCTCTCCCAGGAGGTCTATGCTAGACCGACTTCAAAAAGAGGAATATAATAGCACATAGAGAAAAACGAGGACTTCATAATGCCTGTAAATAAGAGTTTATTAGCACGTGCACAGTCAGCAGTCATCTCCCGTGATTTTGAGCTGGCAACCCGTCTCTATAATGAAATGCTGCAGGAGTCGCCGGACGATATTGAACTTCTGCGTCAGCTGGGAAATCTGCATGTAAAAAACAACAAAGACGATCAGGCACTCCCCGTTTTCACACGCATTACTGAACTTTCTTCAAATGATGTAGACGCCCTCATCAGTATCGGCGGCATTTACCGCAGACAGAAAAAATATGATGAATCCATTGCCGTTCTGGAACGCGCCCTTTCTACGGGAACAAACAACACCCAGGTTTCATACAATTTAGGCTTCACTTTCCGTCAGATGAAGCAGTATGACGATGCAATCGCCTGTTTTGAAGACGTAGTGGACCAGAATCCCAATGATGTTCTTGCCTTTAACCACATAGGCGCCATCTATGCCGAGCGCGAAGAACATGAAGCTGCAATCGAAACTTATCTCCGCGGACTCAAAATAGACCCCAACCATCCCATTCTCCAGATGAATCTGGCAAAAAGTTACGAGGCAACGGGAGCAAACATCAAGGCAGTCGCCGCTTACGCCGCAGCCCTCAAAGCAAAACCGGGCTGGCTGGAATGTATCGATAACTACTGCAAGCTCCTGCTCAAACTTAACCGCGTCAGGGATGCATACGACCTGATTAACGGAGCCCTGCGCCTGAATGCCGAAGACGCCAAGATGCACACCCGCATGGGCGATGTCTACATGAAGCAGAGCATTTTTCCCCATGCAGAAAAAGAATACAAGGAAGCCCTGACTTACGACGGCGACTACATGCCCGCTCTGGAAGGACTGGCAGATTCTCAGGAAGAACAGGGAAAAACCGCAGATGCCGTCCAGACTGTCCGCAAAATTGAAAAATTAGATCCCGAAAATCCCTCGGTAATTCAAAAATCCGCTTCCATTTATCTGAGCGCAAACGACCTGGCAGCCGCATACGAAAAAATTATGCAGCTCATGGATTCCAGTTCCAAAGATGTGCAGACCCTCAGCCTGCTCGGTCAGTACTATATTTCAAACGGTGAATGGAAAAAGGCAGAAGAAACCCTGCAGCAAATCATCGCCATTGAGCCAACCTATTCCGAGTTCTACCGCTCAGGTGCAAAACGCTTCGCCCAGATGGGGAAAACCGAAGAAGCCGAACGCTATCTGCAGAGAGCCATTGCACAAAATCCCCGCGACGCCGTGGCACTTACCCAACTCGGTGCCCTGTATGAAAAAAACAATCAGCTGGACAAGGCCTACGACGCTTACCGGAAGGCAGCCGCTGCAGACATCAACAGCAATACCGCAAAAACTTCCCTTCTGCGCGTGCGTAACCTTAAACCCGAACTGGGAATTTATGATGCAGCGCCCGTCATGGACATGCAGAACGCAGAAATACAGGATGAAGTTATTCCTCCCAAAAAATTCATACCGGAAGACAGACAGCCCTCTCTCCAGAACCAGGCAGTGAGCACGGAAGAAGGTGCAGAAAGTGAGGAAGATACAGAAAGCATCAGTCAGTCAGAGCCTGTCTTTGAAGAATCAGACAGCATAGATTCCCTCCCGGAGATGTCAGAAAAGCCCGAAGAAAGCGAAAGTGAACTTCCTGCCATGGCATTTGCAGAAGAGGAAGAATTTGACTTTGCCAGCATGGGTACAAGCCCCTCAGCCCCCGCTGAAGAAAATCAGCGGACCGTACCGGACACAGACAAAGTCACCCCGGATGACGGACTGGAAGAATTGCGTTCAGACGCGTCCACCGGTTCACGCCTTTTTGATGACGATTCAATGTTTGCAAATCAGGAAGAAAACGAGCCTGAGCCCGAACCGGAAGAAAAAAAACGGCCAAAACGCTTTGCAGAGCCGGTTGATGAAGAAATTGACGAAGAAGAGGAAGACGACGCCATTCCGGACGCATTAAGCGCCGCCCTGGACAAGATTACCGCCCAGGCAGACAAGGCCGTCCTTGCCGCAGAAGACGCATGGCGTGCAGCCCGCAAAGCCGCAGGATACGCCCAGGCCGCCGAAGATGCCGCCTCAAAATCGGAAGAAGCCGCCGAAAACATCCCGGAAGAAGCCGAAGTTTCCGACGACATCCCGGAAGAAACAGCCGGCGAGGCAGGAATTACCGAAGAAGTTCCGGAAGAAATCTCCGACGACATCCCGGAAGAAGTCACGGAAGAAGAATCAACAGAAATTCCCGTCGTTTCCCCGGACGACATTTTCCCCCAGGACATTGAATCTGTAGAAGCCACAGAAGGTGAGTCCCTGGTAACGGATGACGATTTGTCAGAGATGAATGTTCCCATTCTGGAATTGCCCGACGAAACAACAGAAGTCACCGACAAGGACCTTGCAGGCATTGAAGTTCCCGTTCTTTCTCCCGACGATTCAGTAGACATTCCAAATGTCAATGTTTCCACAGACAGTGAAGACGCCTCAGCAAAAGAACTGACCTCCCCTTCAATTCTGGACATGGTAAAAGAAAAATCAGCCATGGAAGACACCGAAGCATCTCTTTCGCTTTTCAAGGCACTTCGCAGCATGACCCGGAACCTGCCCCAGCAAAAACAGGACTCTTTTAGGGAAAGCCGCATGAGCAGCCTGCTTGACGGAATTATTGCCCGCCTTGAAAAATAAAGTTCTGCTTTTCTCTAGCCGTTTCCCCGTACTTTCAGTATCTTTAAACCTGTGATATACTCAAAAAAGCACTAACGCCGATTTTTATAGGAGAAATGTATGGCTGATGAAAATTTTGAAGCTACCGTAAAGGAAGCACTGGATATGTTCCGCCCCCAGTTACAGGCTGACGGCGGTGATATGGAATTCGTAAAAATTGACGAAAACAAGCGCGTACATCTGCGCCTTACCGGAAGTTGTGGCAGCTGTCCCATGGCAACAATGACCCTCAAAATGGGCATCGAACGCTACCTCAAAGACGCCTGCCCCGAAGTTACGGAAGTCGTTCAGGTAAGATAATTACGGGCGCTTCCCCGCTCCGCGGGGCCGGGCTTTGCGGGGTTCCGCTCGCGCTCCATTGCCTTTCGGCAACTTGCGCCCCTCCAATCCCTAGCGCACAGGAGGTGCGCGGCAAAGCCTGACAGCAGTTTTGCTGCTGTCGCAGTTGCGTAAGCCATGGATGGCGGTCGCAACTGCCCAATCCCTGGCGCATTCCTCATGCAACATCGTTTTCTTCCTGTTTCCAAACAAGATTTACTCGAACGCGGCATTGAACAGCTGGACTTTGTATTTGTCTCCGGCGACGGATATGTAGACCATGCATCTTTTGCCTCCGCCCTGCTGGGAAGACTGCTGGAATCCCACGGCTACAGCGTTGGCATCATAGCCCAGCCGGACTGGAATAATGCCGAAAGTTTTACAGTTCTGGGCCGGCCCCGTCTCGCCTTTCTGGTCAGTGCGGGCGCCATGGACAGCATGGTTTCCAACTACACGGCAAACAATAAACCCAGAAGCGAAGATGTCTATGCCCACGGTGGCGTTGCCGGCCATCGTCCTGACCGCGCCCTCATCACCTACTGCACAAAAATCAGGCAGGCCTATAAGGGCGTACAAATTTTAATCGGCGGCATAGAAGCCAGCCTGCGCCGCACTTCCCACTACGATTACTGGTCAAATACCGTCCGCCGCTCCATTCTGCTGGACTCCAAGGCAGACTTACTCATGTACGGCATGGGCGAACATTCCATACTGGAAATTGCAGATTTACTGAACCAGGGCATTCCCGCCCGTCAGATTCGCGGAGTAAGGGGAACCGTCTGGTATACCAGCAAAAAAGAAGAACTGCCCGCCCACACGGAAGCAAAGATGACAAAGATTGGTGAAAATCTCTGCGTTCCCGGAGAACTTGCCCTCATGCTTCCCTCCTACGGCGACATCAGCCCGAATACAGCGGAAGCAAAAAATCTTTTCGCCCGCTCATATCTGGTACAGGAAGAAAATACGGACGCCCTGAACGGTCATGTGCTGATTGAGCCTGCGGACAGTCGTTTTATTGTACAGGAAAAAGCCGCCCTTCCCCTCAGCACAAAAGAATTTGACGCAATCTACGAACTTCCCTTTACCCGCCGCTGGCATCCCATGTATGACAGCCCCGCAGAAAACGGCAAATGTGGCATTCCGGCCCTGTCCGAAGTTCAGTTTTCACTCGTAAGCAGCAGGGGCTGTTTTGGTGCCTGTTCTTTCTGTGCCATTACATTTCATCAGGGCAGGCGCATTCAAAGCCGCAGCCACGAAAGCCTCTTGCGCGAAGCCGCCCGCATGACAGAAGACCCTGACTTTAAAGGCTACATACACGATGTGGGCGGCCCAACAGCAAACTTCCGCGCAGACGCCTGCCCCAATCAGGAAAAGCGCGGCGCATGTGCCCACCGGGACTGCATGGGTACCGACCCCTGCCCGAATGTGCGGGTAGACCACAGCGAATACATAGAACTGCTCAGAAAACTCCGCGCCCTTCCCAAAGTCAAAAAAGTCTTTATCAGGAGCGGCATCCGTTTTGACTACCTGGTAATGGACAAAGACAAGACCTTTTTGCGGGAACTGTGCGAACACCACATCAGCGGCCAGCTCAAAGTCGCCCCGGAACATGTAAATGACAATGTTCTCCGCCTCATGCGCAAAAGCACCCACGCCGTCTACGAAAAATTCGCCGCTGAGTACGCAGAAATGAACCGCAAGTTGGGGAAAAAACAGTACCTTGTCCCCTATTACATCTGCGCACATCCCGGGGCCGGCTTAAAGGAAGCCATTGATGTTGCCCTCTATCTCAAAAAGACTGGCTTTGTTCCAGACCAGGTACAGGATTTCTACCCCACGCCGGGCAGTCTTTCCACCTGCATGTACTGGACAGGCTTAAATCCCCACAAGGAAAATGCTGACGGCAGCCTGGAAAAAGTCTATGTTGCCCGCGGTGCCCATGAACGCCGTCTGCAGCGGGCCCTGCTTCAGTTCAACCGGCGGGAAAATGCCGGCCTTGTAAGGGAAGCCCTGCGTCAGGCAGGACGAATGGATCTGGCAAAAATTTTGTTGCGGTAACGCAATCAGGAGGCATATATGAAAAAATTACTGGCTGCCATCTGCGCACTGACCCTCAGCGCACTGGCTTTTGCAGCGGACCCGGCAGAAGGTTTCTGGATCAGCGTGGATGAAAAGTCCGGCAAGGAAACCGCAGGCTGGCAGGTGTATGAGGAAAATGGCAGATTGTACGGCAAGATTCTTTCTGCGGCGGGAGTATCTGCGGACGCAAAAGCGGACAAGGCGAAAGGAAAATCCTACAAGAATTTTATGAACGGTACGGATATCGGTTCGCTCAACGTAATTGGCACGACATGGATCTGGGATTTGCGCCGTGATGAGCCAGGCGAATGGGAAGATGGCTACATCATCGACCCCAACGATGGCAAACGCTACAGGTGTGAAATTGAATTCCATCGGGCAGACGGAAAAAAATACAAGGAAGACACGCTTGAGATGGAAGGCAAGGTAGGTCCCATTGGCAGAAGCCAGTACTGGAAAAAAGCCGATGAATCACAGGCAAAGGGTCTGCGGTAGCGATGATAGCCCCGCGCAAAGCGCGTTCGGGAGCAAAGCGGACGAATGAAGCGAAAGCGAAAGCGGAAGGGCGGACGTAGCGACCCCACGAAAGTGGGGAACCGCCCTACTCCCGCTCACCACAGCCACTTACTCCCTCCCGTTCCAACAATATGTGCAGAGTTTGCAGTGGTCTAGGCCGGTGGAGTCTAGCATGTCATCCAGGCGGTGGAAGCGGAGGGTGGTAAAGTGCAGCTGCTTGCGGATTTCTTCCTGCATTTTTGCGTATTCGGGAGTATCCGGGTCACAGTACTTTGCCAGAACTTCGTCACTTACATCTTCACCTTCAAACTGCTTTACTACACGGCGGGCAATCAGATCAAGTTCACTCTTTGAGCGGCTGAAATTCAAATACTTGCAGCCGAACATAATGGGCGGACAGGCCGGACGCACATGCACTTCTTTTGCGCCTGACTGGTAAAGGAAGTCCGTCGTCTCGCGCAACTGAGTTCCGCGCACAATGGAATCATCAATCAGAAGAATGCTTTTGTCTTTAATCAGCTGAGGTACAGGAATCAGCTTCATGTGGGCAATCAGATTGCGCTGGTCCTGATTGGTCGGCATAAATGAGCGCGGCCAGGTAGGAGTGTATTTGATAAAGGGACGGGTAAAGGGAATGCCCGCCTCGTTCGCGTAGCCGATTGCATGGGCCGTACCGGAATCAGGAACGCCTGCCGCACAGTCAGGATGAATGTTGTCATCATGGTCACGGCGGGCAAGATATTTTCCGCAGTTATAGCGCATTGCTTCTACGTTTACGCCCTCATAGCAGGCCGTAGGATAGCCATAATAAATCCACAGGAAGGTACAGATTTTCATTTCTTTCTGAGGCTTCTGCAGAACCTCATACCGGTCAGCAGTCACATAGACAATCTCTGCCGGTCCCAGTTCATGTTCATCACTATAGCCAAGATTCAGATAGGCAAAACTTTCAAATGAAAGACAGTGGGCAAGAATTTTTCCCTGGGCATCTTTTTTGCGGCCGATTTGCAGGGGAGTACGGCCAAGTTTATCACGGGCACCGTAAATGCCTTCAGGAGTACAAACCAGCATGGTGATGGACCCCTGAATTTTTGACTGAACATACTGAATGCCTTCAAGAATGGTCTTCTGGGTGTTAATCATCGCAAGAATAAGTTCCGTCTGATTGATTTCACCGCCGCTCATTTCCAGAAATGCACCGCCGTTATCCATCAGTTCTTTGGAAAGTTCTTCTTTATTTGTTACAATTCCTACCGTGGTAAGGGCAAAGCGTCCCAGATGAGAGCGGGCAATCAGCGGCTGGGGCTCATAATCACTGATACAGCCGATTCCAACATGACCTTTCATCTCAGTCACGTCGTTTTCAAATTTTGTGCGGAAGGGCGAGTTCTGAATGTTGTGAATTGCCCTCTGAAACTTGTTGTCATTCCGATAGACCGCCATACCACCGCGGCGTGTACCCAGATGTGAATGATAATCAACGCCAAAAAACAAATCCAAAGAGCAGTCGTCCTTTGCCGCAACGCCAAAAATTCCGCCCATACAAAAACCTCGTTCTTCTATTATATAGGGAAATGAGTTTGCATTTCAAGCAATTATTTTTAGTTTAGCACAATCTCATCAATCACTTTTCCGATAGTTTCTTTGAGTTCCTGCCGTATCTGGGCATTCGATTTTGATGTTTCTCGCAAAAATAAATCGGCAGGATGAACTTGTAAGGCTTCCGAAAATTTTACAATCGTTTCAAAAGAAGGCTTTACTCTGCCAGCCTCAATGTTTCCAATTAATGCGTTTGAGCAGTCCGCTTGTACCGCCAAATCAAACTGTGAGAACGAACATTTTTCTCGGTAAAATTTAAGATTCATTCTAAAATCATCAAAATACGAATTCATATCTCTATTGTAAGGAAGTGAATATATAGAAATTTATCTTGAAAATAAGTGAAAAGTACTTTACACTTCTTTTTAAGAAATATAAACCACTTTTCGCTTATTAAAGCGAAGTGGAAAGGCTATAAGGAGATGTTATGAAATTAAAGAAAGCACTTTTGTTTAGTTTTTTAATGGGAACAATTACCGTTTTGCTTGCAAGTTGCGGGTCTACAAGTCCAATTCCAAAAGAATGGCAAGAGCAGTATCCGCTTACGGATTATGTAGAAGTTATTGAATCAAATAAAAGTCAAAAAGAATTATTTGACTCTGTAAGATCATATCTTATAGATAATTTTAAAGGCGGTGCATTAGACAACTATGCTTGGAGAGACCATGACAGCACGGATATGATAAAATTTTGTTACCAAAGGGATTCCAATGCAGGAAATTTTAAAAAAGTTAGAGTAGGAGGCGTTACTGCTTTTACTGTAGATATAAGCATTGAATTTAAAGAAAACAGAATGCGTTTTGCAATGAGAAACGTTAAGCTTGCGGAATATGGATATGGACTAAAAGAACAGTGGCATGCACAGGGATGGAATAATTTAAAACTTAGACAAATTGGATATGAAGCATATAAAGAACTTAAAGAGGAATTAGTTACTAATTTACACAAAGTTGCCGATGGCACACTTAGTTCTTGGTAACCACTTTTGTTTTTTTTACTACATCACGCTTTCTGATTAGAGAGCGTGATTTTTTTGCTTGCCGAAACGTAACCAAATCAGTATCTTTTATGTATGACAATTTCTAAGAACAAAGTGGTAAAAATCCACTACACGCTGAAAGGCGATGACGGTACCGTAATTGATTCTTCCAATGGCGCAGATCCCCTGGAATACATGCATGGTTACGGGAATCTTATTCCGGGACTTGAACGTGAACTGGAAGGCAAAAAAGCCGGAGACAAATTCCATGCAGACATTGCACCCCGTGATGCCTATGGTGAATACGATGAAAAACTGGTGGCAGAAGTGCCCAGAAGCCAGTTTGATGTTTCTGCTCCCATCGAAGTTGGACAGCAGTTCCAGGCAGAAACCGCTACAGGAATGGCAGTTGTAACTGTTACAAAAGTGACTGACGACAAAGTAACTGTAGATGCAAACCATGAACTTGCAGGAAAGACCCTGCATTTTGACGTGGAAATAACTGACATCCGCGATGCATTCCCCGAAGAAATCCCGGAGGAACCCACAGGCGGCTGCAGCGGAAACTGCTCAAGCTGTGGCGTAGGCTGTTCCGGTTGCGGCGCAGAATAATGCCGTCATAAAAAGATTAAGAACGAAGCGTCTTAATGATACAGCGCATGTTTGCTTCCGGCGGAGCAGAAGTCAATTCTACCCGCACATCGCAGACGGCGCTGTATTTTTTTGTCCGCTCCTCGTAAAAGCGATGAAAGGAAGAACGCACATCATCCAGAGACTGCGGATTTTCCCTGGCAATATAGGCAGGAAGATTTGAAAGACTTCCATCTTCTGCCACAAGCGCTTCGCGTACAATCCGGTCAGAAGCCATTTTTTCCTCAGCATGCAGAAAGACCAGAATCCCCAGATTGCGAAGCAGGGCAATCGCCTTTTCATTTTTACAGATGCCCCCGCCAGTAGCAATAACCGCCGTATATGGAGCCGCAGGCCGGGTTCGCTGAGAAAGCATTTCCGCAAGACGGGCACAAGCCGCTTCTTCAGCCTCGATAAATGCCCCTTCCCCCTGCTCGGAATACATCTGCCTCGGTGATTTTCCAGTCATCTCAAGAATGATGTCATCAGTGTCGTAGAAAGGACAGGCAAAATGCTTAGAAAGCAGCCGTCCCTGAGTAGACTTGCCGCAGTGCTTAATTCCCATCAGAATCAAGGCAACCGATTTTTTTGACTTTCCGCCTGTAACGCTTTCTCCCTGTAAATCCATGCCTCGATTATACAGTAAAAATTCATCGTTTACAACGGAGCTATTTTTCAGTATGCTGAAAATACGATGAATCTATACGCGTTTTTGGCATTGTGTTTTATTCCTCTGGTAGCCGGCTTTATCGTCCTGAAAATCTTACTCCCTCACCTGAAAGTCCGCTATTGCCTCTGGTCATGCGTCCTGAGCATCGTGGCAGTTCTTCCCATTGCCTTCATCCAGTATTTCGTACTCAACCTCCCCGTTTTTAACACAAACACATTCATTTCCCTGATGGTAACCGCCATCATCTTTAACGGACTTATAGAAGAAACCGTCAAAATGTTTTTTCTCGCCCTGATTCCCCAGAAAAAGCTGACCCTTTCATGCTTCCTCGCCTGCTGCCTTCTGTTTGGACTGACCCTGGGCAGTTTTGAGTCAGTCATCTATCTGGTAAAACGCATTCAGGAAACCGGCCTCCCCGAAGAACTCAAAGGCGCATTCAAACTGATAGTCATGCGAATGTTTACCGCTGTACTGATTCACACCTTCTGTGCAGGCTTGAGCGGCCTCTACCTCTGGCTCTTCCGCCATAAACGCAACAATGTTCTCCCCTTCCTCTACGCCGTCCTCCTCCACGGCATTTACAATTTTTTCGCCGCATTTACCACCGGCTACCGCTGGTTCAGCATAGTCGCCATCCTCTTTGCCCTCCTGGAATGCCGCATCTGGTGGCAGCAGTCAAAACTTCCCCCAGAAAATGAAAAAAATTCCGCCAACCCCTCACAAATCGCTTGACACAACCAAAAAATCGCCTTATAATACACCAACATTACGACGCTGGGTAGAGCAGTTGGCAGCTCGTCGGGCTCATAACCCGGAGGCCGTTGGTTCAAGTCCAACCCCAGCTATAAAAAGCACTTGAAGAATTTCAAGTGCTTTTTACTTTTAAAATTAGTTCCCTATACTCCTCTCCCGCAAATCCAAACTCCCGCTCCCCAAACAGCACCAGCGTAATCAAAAGCCGGCACAAGGAACGTGTAGTAACCATGGACGAATGGCGAAAGAAAGCCATGCATGCTCCGGAAGAGCAGATTCTCCAGATTGGTCGCATGGAACAGTATCCTGAAGTAGAAGTTTCCCTTTCCTGCTTTGAGGAATATTTAACGTGGCTGAACAAGTGGAACGAAGAACACGGAAAGCCTTTCTTTATTCTGAACTGGGCAATGCATCAGGATAAATTGGGCGCACCTCATTTTCATCTGCGTCGTGCATGGCCATGTAAGGATGAAGAAACAGGACTTACAACAACCGACCAGACAAAGGCCCTTCTCAAAGCCGGTATCCTTCTTCCAGATCCAGAAAAGAAAATCAGCAAAAAGAATAATCCGAAAATGACGTTTGACAAAATGTGCCGGGAAAAGTGGATTTTCATAGCCCGCTCCCATGGACTTGAAATTGAAGATACGCCAAAGCCACGGGATGAAGTCGGAAAGACTCTGGAGGAATTTCAAAGGGAAAAAGACCTGCAACGGAATCGTGTTTATACTCTCCTTTCTGCGCTGACCGAAAAGAACATCGATGTCCTTGAAGAAATCTCCAAGTGGAATGAACTTATGCCGAGTATTCAGAACTTCAAGGAATGGACCAAAGAGCGATGCCGGGATGCACAGAACACTTATCGTGACGGCCGACTGGATCCTATAGTCGATATGTTTGTTGCCGCCTTTGCTAAATCGAACAAGGCAATCAAAGACGGATATGACAGTCAGATTAAGCAGTATGACCATCAGTTGAACGGCTACACAAAGGAGACAGCCTACGGTAAAAAGCGCTTTTTCGGAACTGCTGAGATAAGCCAGATGTTTGAAAGCGCAACGCCAGAACTGCTTCGTAAGATTGCAGGAGTTATCGCGGATTACGGTTTCAAAGACGTAAAGGAATGGATGCAGAAAAGCTCATGGTATCGGGAATTTGATTTGGGACGTGAGGCGGAGAGAAAGCTGCTGAGAGAGTGGGAATGGGAGAGGTAAAAGTCTGAGACAAGATTTTACATTACCGGAACATTGCCTGTTTTGGCAATGTTCCGGTAATGTTGTAACTTCACAAAGCGCCATTAAAAATGCCATCTTCTATCACAATCACTAGTTGATTTTCTAGTAAAATCAAACTTTTGGTGGTATAATATGGAAACAAAAATGGATAATAAAAGTTCTCTTTCCGAACGCGACATCATCACAAAATATATTCTCCCTGCAATTGAGCAATCTGGCTGGAATAAGCAGACTCAGATTCGCGAAGAAGTTACTTTTACGGCAGGGCGTATTTTTGTAAAAGGTCGGCAGACAAAACGCGGAGAAAAGAAGCGGGCTGACATAATTCTTTATTACAAACCTAACATTCCAGTCGCTGTAATTGAAGCAAAAGATAACACGCATTCCGTCGGTTCCGGCTTGCAGCAGGCATTGGGCTATGCAGAAACTCTTGATATTCCTGTCGCAATCAGTTCTAACGGAGACGGATTTATAATTCAATATCGCAAAAA
>ODAI013411878.1_pt1 | contig 13544 bp, 10 predicted proteins | sample 1539321 | NCBI WGS metagenome assembly ODAI01 (sample SAMN02144231, study PRJEB22623) | gut metagenome | biome: sheep rumen | host: Ovis aries | place: New Zealand
ATGGCCACAGCAAAGAAGACAACGACAACGTCCACTGCGAAGAAAGTTGCAAAGACAGCAGCAAAAGCGGCAGTTGCTACAGCTGCAGCAAAGAAAGCAGCTGAAAAGAAGACTACAGCCAAGAAAACCACAACAGCCAAAAAGCCTGCTACAACAGCTAAGAAGAGCACAACAGGTTCATCCGTTAAGGTTACAGCAACAGAGAAAAAGCTCCTTGAGCTCTACAGAGCTGCAGATTCCGATACCAAGAAAGCGGCAATGGCTCTTTTAAAGGGGGAGAAGTCACAGCTTAGTGGCATTCTTGATGAGATCCTTAAAAACAAAACCATTATGAATACCGTAACAAGTCTGTTTGGCAAATAGACTGACATTATTAAATAACTATTAAAAAACTCTTCAAAAGTTGATTATTTTTGAAGAGTTTTTTATTATGAAAATTGTCTGACAATTAAGTAAGTACGGGAGGAGAAAAGGAATATGAAAAAAAGAACAATAACAGCCGTTATTGCAGGAGCGCTGATGACAGCTATTTTGGCCGGTTGTGCGCAAAGCACTGACAAGGGACAGGAAGATGGCTCCTTATTTGAGCAGGTTTCAAATGAAGGGTCGGAGCAGAGCGATAATACCATGGCAGAGACAGCAGAAGCTTCTCAGAGTGATGAACAGAATCAGCAAGTTGAGTCAGGAAATTCTCTCTATGAAGATTTTAAGTCGGGAAATGCAAAAGCCAAGTACACCGGCACAGGGGACAGAACATCTATTCTTGAGACATCTATTTGCCTGGAGCAGGGCAATTCATACACAATGGACGAGATCGTTAGTGCCATTGAGAATTCAACCGAAAACAAAAAGTCATCAGATACCACCTATACGATGATTGACTGCGGAAGTGACGGAGTTCCTGAGCTCTTAACCGAGACTTCATTTGACCCGGAATTTACGCTTTACATGATCATCAAGGAGATTGACGGCGAGCTTGTTATCTGCTTTGATCAGGACTCATGGTCAAGAAGTGAAGTACAGGTTGAAGCTGACGGAAAGATCACATCCGGCGGATCTGGCGGAGCTGCAGTCCACATCATGGATTATGCATATGTGGATGCCAAGGGAGACTACAAGTTCTTTTACGGATGTGAGGAGACGATTACTCTTTATGGCGATTATTACCTCTATGATAAGACCGACTATCAGGTACTTCCTGTTGATGGCCTCGATGTAGATCACATCGGCATAAGAGATTATTACTTTGAGGCTGATTATGAGCAGAGAACTCATTACTATGAGTATTTCATGATTGATGACAACTATGAGGATGTAACAACCGATGCAGATTACGAGGATTCAAATCCCGTAAAGCAGAAGTTTAGTGAATGCGGAGTTAAGACATATACTCACGCAGATATTGAGGCACTTCTTAACGCAAGAGCTGCAGATATTGGCTATAAAAGATAAGGGGGTAATTTATGAGCGAAGAAAATGCAGTAGAGAAAAAGTCATTCTTAGAGAGAATTCATAACGAAGGTTTTACCTGGCATGACAACTTTTTTGTTATTTTTCTGTTGTTTATCTTTTTGACGGTTGTTGCGCAGGTCATCGCAGTGCCTTTGGAATATCTCATTATAGGCTTATTCCCAACAATTAATGATAACGGCTTCTGGTCTTTGTTTATCATGTATGCATCGACGATATTCCAGTGGCTGATATTTGCCTTGTACTGCGCTGTAACAAAGCTGAACAGACCTATTCTAAGTGCTCTTACGCCTAAGGCAAAGGGAAATACCCTCAAGATGGCTCTTTTTGGCCTATTGATCGGCTTTGGCGAGAATGCCCTTGGTGTTCTGGTTGCAGCACTTCATAGTGACATCCATCTTTCATATAACGGATTCCCTATCATCAAATTGATAGCCATGTTTATTGTTGTATTTATCCAGTCATCCTCAGAAGAGCTTATGTGCAGAAATTTCCTGTATCAGAGGCTAAGAAGGGGATATAAATCTCCATGGGTGGCTATAATCGGAAATGCTGTTATTTTTATGGCGCTGCATCTTCTTAACCCCGGAGTATCGGTAATTCCAATCATTCACCTCGTTGTAATTGCAGTATTTTATTCATGCTTTGTATATTACTTTGACAGCATCTGGATTCCTATGATGGCGCATGCGGGCTGGAATTATACTCAGAATATTATTTTCGGACTTCCCAACAGCGGAATCGTCAGCTCTTTTTCCATTGCAAAGCTCGAGGCCTCCGTTGGACAGATCACCTTCTTCTATGACCCGACCTTCGGTGTTGAGGGTTCAGCATTTATGCTGGTCGTAACGATTGTGGCTCTGATCGCGGTTATTGTTATAGGGGAAAAGAGAGGTGCGAGATCTCTCAACGTTTGGGATAAACGTGAAGAGACGAAGCGATTAACTGTATAAAGAGCTCAATCATATGATATAATGTTTATTGCTCATCTTAACCCACGAAGGAGGCCATTTTATGCGCTTTAAAACAGCTTTTGCTTTGGTTGTATGTGCAGTTATCACATTTATGCTGCCAACAACGGTTTATGCTGCAACTAATGAACTGACAGGACTTGAGGTAAGCGATGGAATTGCCGGACAGAGACCTGTTGCCATAATGGTAGACAATGAAAAGAAAGCTCTTGCGCACTATGGGACGGCGGAAGCTGATGTTGTTTACGAGATGATGAACAGCACAGCAAACGGTCGAATCACCAGACTCATGTGCCTGTACAAGGACTGGACGAACCTTCAGCAGACAGGAAGCATCCGCAGTACAAGAACAACAAATGTTATGATTGCAGATGAATATAATGCTGTTCTTATCCATGATGGCGGTCCTTTTTATATCAACTCATATCTGGCTCAGCCGTATGCGGCTCATATCAGTGGCGGATTTTCAAGAATAAAGAACGGAAAGCCGACAGAGTTTACGGAGTATGTATTCGGACAGGAGATGCTTGGCAGATTTGCCAAGGCAGGAATTCCAACAACCTATACAGTTGGACCGGAGAGAGGAACACACTTTTTGTTTAACGGAGCTGATACCGACCTTGCAAGCGAGCTTGTTGCAAACAACGTTGAGCTTGGGAACGTGTTCCCACACAATAAGAGCAGACTTGTATTTAATTCAGGAACAAGAACCTACGACTATTACGAGTATGGAGCTCTTCATACAGATGCAGAAGATGGTCAGGCAATGACTTTCAAAAACGTAATTCTGCAGAATGTCTCTTTTAACCAGCTTGATAAGAACGGATATCTTACCTACAACGTGATCGGATCGGGAAGCGGATACTACATCACAAACGGTAAGGCTATTCCTATAACATGGTCCAAGGGAAGTGAAACAGGAATGACACACTACTACAACTCTACGGGCCAGGAGATTTCCATCAACCCCGGAAAGACCTATATCGGTCTGGTGCCGTCAGATACCTGGGGAAGTGTGGTGCTCAACTGATCGTAATCAACATAGGTATAATAAAAGGGAAGGCATTTGCCTTCCCTTTTTAGTCACTCAAGATCACATTCATTATAGAATTTGGTAATTCTTCTTTTGGCCTGCTTCTTGTCTATCAGGTCCATTTCCAGCACTTTTGAAATCATAGCGCAGTAGAATTTGAAGGCCTCTTTTGCTGCAAGAAGCTTCATATAACGCATTTCTTCGTGCTTGCCTTGACCGATGAAGTCCTGAAGCCCCTTTATGATTGTAGTACAGGCCTGCACTTCCGCGCTTATGGAAGCTGTAGCGCTATCTTCATCATCCATCATTTCTTCAATGTACTCTTTGCAGGCTGTGTAGACGCTGCCAAGGTATTCGTGGTTGTACATGTCGAAATATTTATCGATGTATAGAAGAACCTGTGATTTTCGCGATCTGTCGCTGCTTATTCTTGGGCTTTCCACCCTGGTTATGTATTTCTCTGCTTTAAAAAATAGTTTCATAGAAAAATTATAGCACAATTAATGCACCACAAATAAGAATAAAAAGAGCAAAAAAGCAGGGCAACTTTAATCTATCTTGACTCTTATTACCGGCCTTATAGCCCCGGCCGGCTTATTTACGTACTTTTCATCTAAAGAGATGACTCCGTCAACGGTAACTATAGGCGCTGTAAGTGCAGATACGTCCTTATCGCCCCTAAGCCACCACCAGGAGGTCTTTACATTTGTCATATCCCACTCGTGGTGCTTGCTCAGATCGTTTATATTTGTTCCTTGGGCCTTAGCCATAGGCGTGATGAGAAGTTCTCTTGATACATCCGAGGAAAAGAGCTCATAAGCCTCCGAAGCGGTCAGGAGTGATACAAGGTCGTCATCTATGAGAAGCATGTCCGGACGCTCGTATTTGCTAAAGGATTTAATGGATTTATCAGAGTTTATGAGCCTGCGAAGGTCGCTGTCCTCCCAGGAAACGGTTGTGTGATGCTGGTGATAGTAGCTTCCGGCAAGACCCATTTCGGATATCAGAAGAGCGCTTTGATCGTCTTTTTCAAGGACTATCCAGGTAATGTGCTCTTTTCCCGGGATAGAAGGATTTATGTCGAAGTGGCCCCATTCGACGATATCTCCGACCTGTGAACTCTTAAGCTGTGCCTGCTCTTTTGAGTGCTCGCCTTTTAGTATGACGGATCTGCCAAAGAGGGAATAGATAACGGCTGCGATTATTAAAATGCCTGCTGTTATGCCAAAAATCTTAATCAGCTTTGCTCTTTGTTTTTCAAAGATTGCCTGCTCGAGGGTGTCGTTTTTTACTCGTTTTGTGTTTAGGAGCGCCGTAATCTTTTTCACCAGAAATTTCACGACAGGGGCAATGAGTGCAGCACATAGTATGCTGCATATGAGCACAACCGTATAGCGGACAAAATCGCTCATTTCACGGGAGCCAAATATCTGATTCACAAAAAGACCGTGGATAAGGAACAGCTCGAGGCTTATATTGCGAATGAATTGAAGCGCTCTGTTCCCTATTGAGAGGCGCATGTTGAGGATCAGGACAAAGGTGGTAAATATAATTGCAGAAACGCTTTGGACAACTAGTGTTATGGCTGCATCCCGCATCCCGTGGTGTACAAGCTCGTGGTAGTAGCCTAAATGTTTCTGGGCAAATACACTTATTCTGACTGAAATTATTGTCAGCAAAGCAAAAATAGCAAGCATCAGCTTGTAGTGTTTGATGCAGAAAGCTGAGAATTTGTCTTTTATGCCTACAAAAAGGACTCCAAAAGCAAATGTAATTGTCGAATTGTACCACCATTCGCCCTCAAACCAGCGAGGCTGAGAGTCTTTAGTATTGTGCCCCTGAAAGAAACCGTAGACAATGATACATACAGTAGCGATACACAAAAGAGCTGATGCAAGCTTTCGGTTTTTCACAAATCTAAACAGAACATGAAAGATGATATAAAAAAATACAATCTCAATTATGTACCAGCCATTGCCGTTTATGAGAGTGACTCCTATTATTTCACAGGCTATCTCGCCTGCAGAAAGCTTTGGCCCCGGGAGAAATGAAACCAGAATGACTGCGAGAACATTGATGATCCAAAAGGGAATCAGAACTGCAGGAAGTCTCTTTTTCAAAAAGCTCTTTAAATAATCCGGCTTGGAATTTAGGCTGGTCATCAGACCGTACCCTGAAAAGAAGAAAAACAGGGCAGTAAAAAGGTACCCGATGTAGCTAAAGAGAGTGATAGGTCCTTTTGGACGAAATCCGTAAACCGATATCTGCTGAGTCACGTGGTGAATGATTATAGCCAAACAGGCAAAAGCCTGAATATTCTTACTCTGATCAAGGTCAAGAAAAGTGTCGGAAAGAAGACCTTTTTTTGAAAGTGTCGCACAATAAAAGGTTATTACAAAAAGAAGTATTGGAAATATGATCAATAGTATGTTTTGCATACACTTATCTTAAACCACAGGCACAGAATTAACAATAATTTACTAATGGATGATAAAATATAATAAGGAGACTGTTCCAATGAAGAAAAAGACTGTATTTACAGCCGCAGCTATAGTGGCCGGAAACGGCATCGGGAGCGGAGTCATGGCAATTCCGTACTTCGTGTCCAAAGCAGGTGTAACGGGCGGCGTCATAGCTTTTATAACAGCATACATCATCAGCTCACTTCTTCATCTGATGATTGCCCAGATCATGCTGACAATGGGTGAGACATCTGATATTCTCGATGCTTTCAATGTCTATTTGTTCAGAGGCAGGTTTAAAAATGTCTTCAAGATAGCCTTCTTTATCATAATGATAGTGGTGCTTGAGACAAACCTTGCAGCCTATATAACAGGAGCTTCCGCTATTATGGCCGATTTTTTGCCAGGCGTATCGGAAAAACTTCTGGGTACCATATTCTTCATCCTGGCAGCTGTAGTTGTCCTCTTGGGCCTTCGGGCTGTGGCAATAGGAGAGAACGTAACAGTCAGCATAATGGCCACCATCCTGGTCGCTGCGCTGTTTTTCTCATTCAGAAATATTAACCCTTCTGTGACTATAGAGCCCACAGGATTTGATGCTGCAGGTCTTATGCGCCTGGCAGCCACTTACAGCATGATCATGTTCTCTTTTTCTGCTATGTTTGCAGTTCCTCAGGTCATTGAGTGCCTGGAACATGATACTGTCAAGGTCAGAAAGTCCATATTTCTCGGCCTTTTTATGAACCTTGTGTTATCGGCCATAATAACCATCTGCACCATCATCACATCAAAAGAGGTGACAAAGGTGGCCATAGTCGGCTGGGCTGACGCAGTTGGCGGAATAATCCGCATTCTTGGCTCGGTGTTCATAATCCTTGCCATGTTTACATCCTACTGGTCCATAGGCTTTGCCACCACCGAGATCATCTCAAATCAGACCAAAAAGACCTTCGGACTTAGCTTTATTCTGGCCACTGTCCCTGCACTTTTGCTGACGTTCCTTTTGTCCAATGGCTTCATGGAATATATGAAGCTGGCAGGAGGCGCTGTGGCAGTGATCATATCCCTGATGGTCATCCCCACCTATCTGATATCCGTCAGGGGGCAAAAGACATCCATCCTGACGCCCGTAGAGTCTTCAAGAGCGTCGGTAGTAATCGTATTTGCAATGTACATCGTAATGGCCATAGGGTCACTGATTTCTGTCTGATGGGAGAAAGAATGAGAGTAGCGTTACTGGCACCTGCAGGTGCAATGCACAGATATAACGGAATGTTCCACAAGAATCTTCATTATGCGCCAATTACCCTGGCGCTCCTTGCTGCGTACCTTCCTGATGATGATGTGGTCATATATGACGAGACGGCAGAGCCGATTCCCCTTGATCTTCAGGCGGATGTGGTGGCTATCACCAGCATCACCGGTACAGCTGAGCGCAGCTATAAGTATGCGGACTACTTCAGAAGCCGCGGTATTCCTGTGCTGATAGGCGGCGTTCATCCGACGCTTATGCCTGAAGAAGCTAAGGAACATGCGGATTCTGTTCTGGTGGGGCTTGGAGATCGGACCTTCAAGCAGGCCATAGAGGATGTTTCAAAGGGCGCTCTTAAGCCATTTTACCGGGATGAAGGAGGGTGCCCATCCATAGCCGGTCGCCCCATTCCTCGAAAAGATCTTTTGAAAAAAGACAGATACATCACCTTAAATACCGTTGAATGTGTCAGGGGATGTAACCATTCCTGCTCATTCTGTGCCTATCCGGCAGCTTTTGGACAGCGCGTTTTGACCCGTCCGGTGCAGGATGTTATCGACGAGATAAAGACCTTCAAAGGGAAATTCGTGATCTTTCCCGATGTTAACCTGATTGCAGATGTGAATTATGCAAAAGAGCTTTTTACAGCCATGATCCCTCTGAAGAAATGGTGGTTTGGTCTTACGACTACAGCTATAGGAAGGTGCGACGACCTCATAGAAATCTTTGAAAAGAGCGGCTGTAAGGGACTGCTCCTTGGATTTGAGTCGGTAAATCAGGAGACTCAGAGCGACATCAACAAGAATGTCAACAGAGTGGATGACTATAAATGGCTTATGGACAAGCTTCATAAGCACAACATCCTGGTCATGGGCTGCTTTGCCTTCGGAAGTGATGAGGACGGAAAAGACGTCTTTGACAGAACAGCGCAGCTGTGCCTTGATGCCAAAATTGACCTGCCAAGATTCTCAATCATCACACCGTTTCCCGGCACGAGCTTTTACAGCGAACTGGAAGCTCAGGGACGGATAACGGAGCGAAATTGGGCTTTGTACGACGTTGAACACGTAGTTTACAAGCCGGCTCAGATGACCAAGGCAGAGCTTCTTGAGGGAATAGAGCGGGCCTGGAAGACGTGTTATTCCTGGAAGGCCATATTTAAACGCTTTGATTTTAAAAGAGTGCATCGCTGGCTCTTCATTTATATGATCGCAAATATAGGATATCGCAAGTACGCCAAGAAGTTCGGGGACTATGACGAGGCAGTCATGATCGACAACTCGGATATTCCGGACGTACCTTAAGTGCATAAAAAAGGATTTTAGATGAAAGTATTACTGGTTTTACCCTGGCACAGTACCGACATGAGCTATAGGAGCAGGTTTTCAAGCCTGTTTACCTATCCGCCCTTAACACTCGGCACTCTGGCAGCAATAATTGAAAAAGTGCATCCCGATTGGGTTATTGATACCGTTGATGAAATATCCGGCAGGGTGAGGTTTGATGATTCCTATGACCTTGTAATGATCACAGCGACGACACCCACTGTAACAAGGGCCTATGAAATCGCAGATAAATTCAGAGAAATGGGCAAATACGTCTGCATAGGCGGATACCACGTGACCTACTGCAGAGAAGAGGCCCTTCAGCACGCAGATACCATATTTATTGGGCCCGGAGAGTATACTGTGCCAAAGTTCCTTGATGACCTTTTGGCAGGAAATCCCCATGATACCTACGAGGGTAGCTGTGTGATGGGAAAAGACATCCCGGCTCCCGACAGGTCCAAGATATCCCATAAGAAATATCTCAAGTACCCGCCGGTGGTAGCCAATCCCGGATGCCCCAACAGATGCAGCTACTGCGTCATCAGCCAGATGTGGGGCGAAGCGACTGCAAGGCCCGTAGAGGATGTAATACGAGAGATAAAGAGCTTAAAGAGCAGAATAATCGTGTTCTTTGACCCGAATTTCTTCGGAAGCAGGGATTATTCCATAAAACTCATGAAAGAGCTGATGGGGCTTAAGATAAGGTGGGTCGGAAGCGCTACCATAGATATCGGGTTTGATGAAGAGCTGCTTACACTTGCCGAGAAGAGCGGATGTAACGGACTACTTGTGGGACTTGAGTCCTTAAATCAGCAGACACTGAATAAAGTCAGAAAAGGTTTTAATAAGCCCGAGAGATACAAGGAAGCAGTGCAGAACCTGCAGAAACACGGGATCATGGTAAACGGCTGCTTTGTGCTTGGGATGGACGGAGATACGGAAGAAGACCTCATGGACCTTCCAAGGCAGGTGGACTATCTGGGGATTAACCTTGCAAGGTTCTCTATTCTGACTCCTGTACCGGGAACGGGGCTTTATAAAGAGCTTGAGGCATCGGGCAGGATAATTACAACCAACTGGGCAGATTACACCCAGCATAAAGCAGTATTTAAGCCCGAGAACATGAGCCCTGAGAGACTTGAGCAGATATACAGATATGTCTGGAAAGAGACTTATTCCTACAGAAATATCTTTAAGAGAATAAAAAGGGTGACTTCAAAGGGAATATCCGCCAGAATAATCGCATTTGGCGCAAACCTTGGATTTAAGTTCCTAGGCATGGAAGGGTAAACAAAAAGGGATGAAGATCGCATTCATCAAAGTAAATATGATGTACAGCAAGGGGAAGGATGCTCTAAAACCCCTTGTTTTTGCCGTGATCGAGAGGCTGACGCCCCCGGAGCATGAACTTGTCTTTTATGATGAGCGAATAGAGAACGTTCCCAAGGCGCTGGACGCCGATATTATCGCCTTTTCAGTTGAGACCTTTGCAGCCAGACACGCCTATGAGCTGGCAGATAAGTACAAAAGAGATGATAACCTCATAGTCATGGGCGGCTTTCACCCGACTGCGCTTGAGGATGAAGCTCTTTTGCATGCAGACGTAGTCCTTAAGGGAGATGCAGAGGAGACCTGGGGGGATTTTATAAAGGACGTGGAGGAAAACGGCCTAAAGCCTGCAAAGCGCATCTATCAGGCAGAAAACAAGTGTGTTATGTCCTATGTGAATCCCAATTCTTCCTGTTATGATGGCAAAAAGTATCTGCCACTGGCGATGGTCCAGGCATCAAGGGGCTGTAAGTTTAACTGCGACTTCTGTTCAATAAAGAGCCTCTACCCCGGAGGAGTCCGGCAAAAAGACATTGAAAACGTGGTAAAAGAGATCAGCGAGTGCAAAGAAAAGCTGCTTTTCTTCATTGACGACAATCTCTTTTTAAACGAGGAGAGCGCTATAGAGCTGTTCAGGGCAATAAAGCCGCTTAAGAAGAAGTGGGCCTGTCAGATAAGCCTGGAGATCGCCTTCAGGGATGAGCTTTTAAAAGAGATGTACGAGTCGGGCTGCTTTATGGTGCTGATCGGCTTTGAGTCCCTGAATGAGAATAACCTGGAGATCATGAAAAAGAGTGCCAATCTGGGCATTTTAAGAGGCGGCGAAGAGTCTGGGAATATCGCACACCTGGAGGAAGCCATAAAAAATATCTATAAGCACAACATAATGATCTACGGAATGTTCGTGCTGGGCTATGACTACGACACAGCGGATTCCATCAGGGAAACCTATGAATTTGCAGTAAAAAACAACCTTGCCATAGCAAATTTTAATCCGCTGATGATACTGCCGGGAACACCTTTATTTGAGAGAATGAAGGGCGAAGGGCGGCTCAGATTTGAAAAATGGTGGCTGGATCCCGGCTACAGATACGGCGATGCCATGTATTTCCCCAAGGCCATGAGCCCTGAGGACCTCAAAGACGGCTGTAGAAACGCAAGATTTAGCTTTAACACCTATCGCAATATATTTAAGAGAATGCTGGGAGAGAGGGTAAACCACAGGACGCTTTTGAACGTGATTGTGTTCCTTGCCATCAACCTCATATCCCGCAGCGAAATACACAGAAAACAAGGCGAAAGTTTATGAAAATAACTCTGATAAAACCAAATATCGGGCGAAGAGAGCACAGCCTGTATGTGGATAATGCCAGCATGGAGCCTTTGCAGCTGGGAATTCTGGCAGCGCTGACCCCGGAGGATATAGAGGTCGTCATGTACGACGACAGGCTTGAACCCATTCCTTATGAGGAAAAGACTGATCTGGTGGCCATTACGGTAGAGACCTTCACAGCACGCAGATCCTACGAGATTGCCGACGAGTACAGAAAAAGAGGCGTCAAGGTCATCATGGGAGGCATCCATATAAAGCTCCTGCCTGAGGAGGCCAAGGAACATGCGGATTCCATCATGATAGGTGATGCTGAGAGCCAGTGGGGCAACATGATAGAGGACTTAAGGCAAGGAAACCTTAAGGAGAGGTACATCTGCACAGCGCCAAAGGTGCCACAAAAGGGAATCCTGACAAGGCGCAGCATTTATGAGGGCAAGAAGTACATGCCCATATCTCTTTTGCAATTTTCTCGCGGATGTGGCTTTAACTGCAAGTACTGTGCCAGCAGTGTGTATTTTGAGCAGCATCACTACACCAGAGATATTGATGAAGTGGTGGCAGAGATCAAATCCCAGAAGAGAAAGCTCCTCTTTTTTGTAGATGACAACATCGTGGCCAATAAGGCCAGGGCAAAAGAGCTGTTCAAGGCCCTTATTCCACTGAAGATCTGGTGGGTGAGCCAGGGAAGCATAGATATGCTCGATGACGAGGAGCTGATGAAACTCATGGTAAAGAGCGGATGTCTGGGGCTTGTAATAGGATTTGAGTCCATAAAGCCTGAGAGCATAGAGAATATGCGAAAGGGCGTAAACCGCAAGTTTGTGGCGGATAACTACAAGGAAGCCATAGAAAAGCTAAGGCATTACGGACTGCAGACCTGGGCAGCATTCACAATAGGCCACGATACCGATACCTTGGAGTCCATCAGGGCAACATACGAGTTTGCAAGGCGCAACAAGTTCACCTTCGCTGCCTACAACATTTTGATGCCATATCCCGGAACACCGCTCTACGACGAGCTTAAGAGCCAGGGGCGACTTCTGTACGACGGCAAATGGTGGCTGCATCCTCAGTATAAGTTTAATTACACGGCATTTATTCCCAAGAATATGACTCCTGATGAGCTCACAGAGGCAGGATTTAACTGCAGAAGGGATTTCAACAGCTTAGGGTCTGTCCTGTACAGGCTCTTTGAGCCAAGAACAAACCTGCGAAACCCTGTCAGGTTCTTTACTTACATAATTTACAACCCGGTATTCAGAAAAGAGGTATTTGAGAAGCAGGGCATGACCTTTGGATGCCTTGAGAAGGACGAAGAGGAGAGAAAACTTGAAGGTAACCCTGATCCTGCCGGCCATCGGCAAGAAAACCAATGAAAAATACTTAAAATCCTGGCTCATGGAGCCTCTGACAATTGCTGTGCTGAGCTCACTCCTTCCTGCGGACTGTGAAAGAGAGTTTTATGATGACAGGATTGAGAGCATAAATTATGACACAGACACGGATGTCGTGCTGATAACCGTTGAAACCTATACAGCAAAGAGAGCTTACTACATATCCGAGCAGTTCAGAAAGCGCGGCAAAAAGGTAGTCATGGGAGGTTACCATGTAACTCTTGTCCCCGATGAGGCTGCAGAGCACTGCGATGCAATAATGATCAACAACTGCGGAGAGAATATAAACAGGCTCCTTGATGACTTAAAGGCCGGAACCCTGCAGAAACAGTACGTGGGCAAACCCTGCATAGACTACAAGATGGCAGACAGGAGTATCTACAGGAAGCAGCAAAAGAAATATCTGCCTGTTTCACTGGTTGAGACAGGACGAGGATGTTTCCACAACTGCGAGTTCTGCTCCATTGCAAAATACTACGATTCCAAATACATCAACAGGGATGTTGCAGATATCATTGCAGAGATGAAATCCTGCAAACACAAGCTCTATTTTCTCGTGGATGACAGCATTTTTTCCAACAAAGAATTTGCAAGAGAGCTCTTTACAGAGATCAAAAAGCTGCATGTGACCTGGACTACACAGATAACACTTGATATCGCAAAGGACGACGAAACCCTGCGCCTGATGAAGGAGAGCGGGTGTGAAATGGTGCTGATAGGCTTTGAGTCCATCAACAGCGGAAACTTAAAGCAGATGAACAAAGAGTGGACAGCAAGGCTGGGCGAGAGAGATGAGCTCATCGAGAAGATACACGAGGTGGGCATCAGTATTTATGCCTCCTTCGTATTTGGCTTTGACGAGGACACAGAGGAGAGCTTTATACAGACTCTGAAATTTGCCATGAAGCATCAGTTCTTTGTTATAGCCTTTAATCACCTTCTGACCTTCCCCAATACGCCTACCTATAAGAC
>ODAI011574068.1_pt1 | contig 13542 bp, 12 predicted proteins | sample 1539321 | NCBI WGS metagenome assembly ODAI01 (sample SAMN02144231, study PRJEB22623) | gut metagenome | biome: sheep rumen | host: Ovis aries | place: New Zealand
CTCCTTCTCTGTTGCAGCCTCGGTGGTCTTAGTCTCCTTCTTCTCGGACTGGTTGACCGCGCCTACCTCGATACCGCCGTTATTCTGTGCGACGAATCCTGTCAGCCACGCAAGTGATGCGTTCCAGTTGATAGTACACTCATTTACGGACCATGCCTCGATGTGGTCGAGGTAGCACTTCTGAGGAGCGATCTTGCCCTTTTTCCAGCCGCTTCCCTGTACCCACGGGTCCTGCATACCTGAATTCGGACCACCGCTCATAACGCCGTTTGGAGCCTTCGGGAAGCTCTCGTCGATGAGCCAAGCCCAGAAGCGGTGGTGCGGGTACTCGACAGCGTGTGAGCCGTAGCCGGTAACGTAGGAGTAATCCATAGCGTTTCTGCCGAGGATGTAATCTATACCGCCGATAGCGCCGTCCATGTGGTCGTCGTCATCGGTGAGAAGGTAAGCATAAGCGCAGACGATCGCGTTATCAGCTACGAAGGAATTTGAGCCCCAGAGGTAGCCCTTGTCCTTGTCGTTATAGCTGAGAGTGCTCTGCGCGTAGGGCAGACCGTAGCCCTGTTCGCCCTCCATGTCTATGTAGTGCTCTGAAGCCTTGACGATGTTTTCCTTAACGTCGTCGAAATCGCTGCCGCTGAGGGACTTCTCGTTGAGCGCGAGGCTGAACGTACCGAGCGCGGCAGTATGTCCCCAGTCGAAGCTTCCGACGGAGTCGACGCTCTCGCCGCCGTTAAGGGAAGTAGGAACATCAAGGAAATAGTCAGAATCCTTCATATCCTCATAATAGCTGTCATCGCCTGTAGCAAGGAAAAGCTCGCAGGCTGCCCAGTAAAACTCATCCTCAACGTCGTCGTCACCGTAAGCCCCGCCTCCGATAGACTCATCAAGCGGAGCGAACATTTTGGGATGCTGCTTAGCTGCCTCATAAGCATTCTCGGCAGCCTCAAGGCACTTCTCAGCAAAGGAACTGTCGTACTTCTCCCAGAGGCGCGAAGCCTGTGCAGCGCAAGCTGCAAAGTTAAGGGTAGCGGCAGTCGTCGGAGGCTTGACTATACGCTTCATATCATCGTCAGCGGGAGCTATGCCAAGGGCAGTCCACTTCTCGTCGTGAGCCTTGTGATAAGCCATACCCTTATATTCGCCGCTGTCAACTATCATAGAGAACATCCAGTCCATTTCCCAGCGGGCCTCGTCGAGGAGGTCGGGGTAGTCGTTGTTGTTCTCGGGAATATTCATAGTGCCGTCAGCATAAACGTCCTCGAAGCCGTACTTAACAGCCGTTTCGTACTGATTCTGCATAAGCCAGAGGGAGAAGCCGCCGTTTACGACGTATTTGCCGTGGTCGCCGGCGTCGTACCAGCCGCCCGTAACGTCGATAGAGCCGCTCGAACCGGAATAGCCCCATGTCTGCTCGATCTCAGCCATATCCTTGGGGTGACCGGCAGCACGCGCCAGAGCGCTCTTGTCGCCGGAGGTGATATACTGGCTCTCGATCTCGATGCCGCTTCTGTTCTGGTAGAAGTAGTTGAGTGCATCGTACAGCAGAGCTGAATATGACTCAGGCTCACCTACCGTGAACTCATGGCTCTCGGAACCGTCCTCGGCTTCGATAGTGAAGGTGCCGGTCTCGTTGAAGTCGGAGAAGTCGATGATATGAACATCGTCGTCCGAATCTTCATCATGGCCGAAGGGCTCACTTGTGCCGGAATAAACCGTTTTACCGCTGCTGTCCTTGATCTCGAAGTCCACTCCCTTGCTTGAAGAACTGAGGAGGGTAGCCTTCTTGGCTCTGTCCTTGAAATAGCCGACCTGATTTGTAATGATTCCGGCGCGCTCGTACTTTTCAGGGTGAACGTAGTCGTTTTCATCGCTTGTGAGGTCAATGAGGGACATATTGTCGAACTCTATAACAGTGCCCGCAGGGAAGCAGCCTCCGGGAGTATACTGACCGTCGCCGCCGAGGTGGAACGCCCACTCCGCAACATCCATTGACTGCGAGGGAGTAAATGTAAGGTCAACAGTCTTTTTCTCGTTTGCATTTATCGGCATGGGATCCCAGTTTGCACCGAAATCGCTCTCATTGGTGGACATATTGTGCCAGAGCTCGACCTTGCCGTCAAGGCTGCCGATCTTTGTGTAGAATTTACCGCTGTTGGAAGCAGTGATCTCATAGTGTACCTTGTACTGATGACCGGCAACGATCTTGAGACCTCTGTGGCGGAACTGGCAGTCCCACCTGTCCTCACCTCCGCGGGAAGCTCCGCCGGGGTTGATGATGGTCATTGAATAAACGCCGTTGTCGATCTCGAAATCCATTTCACCAGGTGCGGACTCAACGATATGCCACGGGAGACCGATACCCTCGTCAAAGTCTGTCTGACCGAGCTGCTCGCCGGCAAAAGCGTTGAGGGGCGCAAGCCTGAGAGCTGCGGGTGCGAATGAAGCTGCCGCGATAACAGCAGCGGCGACTGCAGAAGCTGTACGGTTTCTGAAGCTGCTTTTTCTGCTCATTAAAAATAACCTCCGTAAGAAATCCCCGCGCAGAATAATGCCTTCCTGCGCGTGTAAGATGTAATTTTTCCACATTATAATATAAATCATTTTGGAGAACTTGTAAAGGGCGTACAAAGAAAATTTACAATTTTCCGCCTTCAAACCTCCGTTTTTACTATATTGTGGCTCAAAGCTGCCGGTTTTTCGGTGAATATTCCCCTATCCTTTCTGAACGGTCTTGCAGTTCGTCCTGCCGAGGATATAGTCCGTTGAGACGTTGTAAAAGTCTGCAAGGATAAGCAGATCCTCGACCGGAATAGTCCTGAAGCCGCGTTCATAGCGGGAGTACACTGTCTGGCTCGTGAAAAGGAGCTCTGCGATCTGGGTCTGGTTCATGTCCATATCCTCACGCAGATCCTTCAGCCTTTGAAAATACATAAAAACGACCTCCTGTGTTTGTCGAAAGTGCTGAAAAAGGTTTAGAACCTTTCGGTACTATTGACTTTAACGCAGTTTTGGACTATAATTGTATTATTAGTACCAAACGGTACTAAAAAGGAGGTTTATATTTATGAAAAAACTATTATCAGGAATTATAGCAGCCGCAGCGCTTGCTTCCCTGACCGCCTGCGGAAGTGACAGCAGCGACAGCGGAAGCAAGGTCACAGTATACGACGAGGGCGAAATAGGCGAAACAGGCAAATTCGAGCTCACCTCATGGAGTGACCTGAGCTTTGACAAGAACGGCGACGGCACGATAACCGCAAAGGAGATAAACAGTTATGTCCCCGATTTCGCGCTCTATCCCTTCGGTGACGGATTTATGGGGCTTGCAGACGCTAAAGAAAAGGCAGAAAAAATCTACGCCGTAAAGGTACCTATATCCATAGACGGCAGTGATTACACGCTTAATATGTCCTTCAACAAGGATCAGGAGCTTCTGGATTGGTACATTATGTTTTTCCAGACGTGGTCTCAATACGACTCAGCAAGCACGATCGCAAGTGATTATAGAGCAAGTATCGAAAAATTCGACGAATGCTTCGGCACGCGCACCAAAGATGCCGAGCAGGAAGGAAGCGATACCATCGTGACCGCATGGAAGGACGGCGGCTATACTCTCGACGCCACCATTACTTTTCCAAAAAGCGGCGCATACACACAAGTCCACTATACTAAAGACTAATAAAATCCGCCAATAATACAGTTATACGGCTATTGAAGTATTACGGTCAATTATTGAGGGCGGAACTTTTTGAAAAAAGTCACCCTCAAACTCCCCTTCAAATACTTTTATCTTTAGTTTTCCCCGAAATGGTATAAAAATTTGCCGCTGTAATTACAGCGGCAGTTTTTGTTGTTTTAGGATAGTATATACCATTTCGGGGAAAACCCATGCCAAAAGTCTTTGGAAAGGGGTTCGGGGGAGAACCTTTCCTCAGAAAGGTTTCCCCCGATAATTAACCGTAAAACTGCCGTAAGCGAATAACTGTATTATTGGCGGCTTTTTTCAGATCATTCAGTCGAGCTTGGTAAAGCGTCTGACGTCGCCGGCTTTTCCGGTGAACATGGTCTTAGGTCTTGCCCATACCTGACCGTCACTGAGTGAGCGGTAAATAACAAGCTCCTCGTTGGTCTCACTGTGGCGGGCAACGTCGATGAGCTCATACTCACCGCCCTTGAAATGACGGTATCTTGCGCCCTTGACGATCTCGGTCTCCTTCTCAGCGGGAGCTTCCGCCTTGATAATCTCATCAGAAATGTTGTTCACGATATCGTCAGAAACGATTATCATTGACGAGAAGGGCTGGAGGGTGAACTTTGCACAGCCGTTCTCAACATTGATCCTGGAGGCACTGAGGACATCCACCAGAGCGTCAAGATGAGTGCCGAAGCTGAAATCGTAGGGATAATCCGAGAGGTTGAGTGCAACGTAGACCACCTGATCGCCGAGCACCTTCTTGAACAGGAGCTGCTGATTTGTGATATGGATACGCTCATATCCTCCGGTGCGGAGGGCGGGATAAGCGCGGTAGATGCGTCCGAGCTTCACAATATGGTGATAGAGCTCTATATTCTCACGCTCCATATCGGCAAGATGCAGGCAGGGGCGAAGGTTATCGTCGGAGCCGTTCTCCTTTCTGCCCTGGATGCCATACTCACTTCCGTAGTAAATGGACGGTATGCCGGGCATGGTATACATGAGGGTATACACGAGCGGAAGGTGAGCCTGATTGATAAGAGTGCTCGCAAGGCGGTTGACGTCGTGGTTATCGACGAAGTTATAGAGGTTGATATTCCTGTAGATACCGCCGTTCATACCTGACTGGCGGTTGATAGAGTAGTCTATCTCGAAGTAATTCTTATCATTGTGCGAGGAATAAAGGCCCTTGTAGCACTCATAGTTAGTAACGCTGTCGAGCATTTCCGGGTTAGCCCAGCGGTTGTAGTCGCCGTGTATGATCTCGCCCATGAGCCAGAAATCGCGCTTTTTGCCCTTGCAGAAGCTCCTTATCCTCTTGAAGAAATCGAAATCAATACAGTCAGCAGCGTCGAAGCGGATGCCGTCAATGCCGAAAGACTCTATCCAGTAGTTGATAGCGTCGATGATGTGGTCACAGACGCCGACATTGCGTAGGTTTAGCTTAACGAGGTTATAGTAGCCGTTCCAGCCCTCATACCAGAACGGGTCTCCGTATGGGCTCTGTCCGCCGAAGTTAAGGTTCTGGAACCAGCCGCAGTAGCCTGAGCCCTGTCCCTTTTCCTGCACGTCAACGAACTGCGGGAATTTTCTTCCGACGTGATTGAAAACGCCGTCGAGGATGACCCTGATGCCGTTCTCATGGAGCTTGTCGCAGATGAAGCGGAAGGAATTGTTATCGCCGAGTCTTCGGTCGATAGTCTTGTAGTCTATAGTATCATATCCGTGTTCAACGGACTCGAAAACAGGTCCGAAGTAAACGGCATCAACGTTCATTTCCTTGAAATGCGGTATCCAGTCGAGCACCTTATCGAGGCGGTAGACGATCTCACCGCCGTCATTGAACTTCGGAGCTCCGCAGAATCCGAGAGGGTAAATGTGATAGATTATGGCATTATCGTACCAGTTCATAATTCAATTCTCCTTTAATACATTGTGCCGCATCCCCATGTAGGCGGCTTATTTTCCTGTACTTCCTTCGAGGTAATAGGAAGCTTCCATATCGGCAACGTTGAGAGCAAGAGCAAGTGGGTACATTTCAAGTGCCCTGCCGATAACGTTCTTGTCCTCAATGCCTGAGAAGCCCATGTGATAGCGGATAGCGAAAGCCTCCTCGCGGGTGAGCCTGTCTTCTCCGTAGAAGAAGCCCGAGAGTATATATACAGACTTTTCGCCGTGGCCATAGGGCAGAGTATCATTGACCGTATAATACGGCACCTTCTCCCACTGACCGGTCTCGTCGTTCTTCCTGTTGCGGTAGTCAACCGTATAGAAGTTGACCTTGCAGACATCGTGCAGCAGCGCAACGAGAGCAATGGTCTCCTCCGAGTAATCCATGCCGTATAGTTCCTTTGTACGCGGACGGGAGAGATAATCTTTCAGGCAGTAGTAGACATTGAGGCTGTGCTGCACAAGACCTCCCTCATAAGCGCCGTGAAAGCGCGTGCTGCTGGGAGCAGTAAAGAAATCGCTTTTCTTCAGATATTCAAGAAGCTTGTCAGCGCCTCCGCGTTTGATATTTTCGGTATAGACCGAAATAAATTCCTCCATCGGGGTCATGAAACACCTCTTTTCCGCCATATAGGGCATAGCATGATTTATACTGTCAAATATTGCTGCATATATATTATATCATAAATTGTTATATTATTCAATAGCTGAAAGATTATTTGCGTCATTTTCAGCGTATTTAAACAAAAAGTAATAAAATTTTTTGTCATAATAACACATTTCTTCGCGTCCGATGAGAACATATCCGGGGAAGCTGAACTCTGATACAGGCTCAGAACTGCGCGTTACCACAAAATCTGCCATACCGCTGCTGACGTAGTAGTCCTGTGCAGCAGCCATTTCCGGGTTGTCCATGTTGTTGAGGCAAAAGTACCTGAACTCCGGGACCTGCCCCGCTGTGAGGTAGAATCCGCCGTCGATGAAGCCGTAGTTGAGGAGCCTGCCGCCGCCGTTTTCTTCTATCATATCCGCAAAACGATACTGCGGGAGCTCATCCCTGCCGCATTTCATGAGGTAGACGTTCCGGATCGTCCCATAGCACCACGCTCCGCAGATGACAATGCTGACCGCCGCCAGAACAGCCTCCGTGCGCCGGGAGAAGCTCAGCTTTGTGGAATACTTCTCCGCCGCATCAGCAATAGCGCACACTGACTGCGGGACAAATGCTGCCATTGCGAGCGGGTAATACTGGAAGCTTGAGTGTCCTCCGAACACGGACAGTATCATAAGCACCAGTGAAGCCGAATAATAAGCAAGAATCGCGTATTCCCCGCGCAGCGCAAGGATCATCAGCCCCGTACAGACAAGTATGAACGGCACAGTCATGAACAGCAGGCAAAAATTCAGTCCGTCAGTCAAGTGGTTGAAAAAGCTCCCGTCCGGCTCGGTATAGCGGAAAAGGTTGTCGTAGAAATACACCGAGAAAAGGTCGCTTATCGCGCCGTTCACGCCGAAATACACTATCACCGGCAAGCTTGCGGCTGCTCCCCCGAGGACACACAGCGATATTCCCTGCACGAGTGTTGCTGCCTTTCCCCTGCGTACAGCGGCAAAGATGCCTGCACCGGCAGCAGCAGAGATCACCCCTGTGAATGTGTACTTCACCCAGAACACTGCTCCCCCGAGGATGCCGAGCAGGAACCATTTCCGCCCGTCAAGTGTATTTTCTCCGCGCACAGTTTTAAGTCCGATCATGTAAGCTCCGAGCGTCAGCGGAAGGCAGAGCTCCTCAGCACTGTCGCCGTGGCAGAAGGCCTTTGAGGCATATACCGCACCGGCTATCAGCGGCAGCAGCCATATCCTCTGCTTTCCGCCAAGCAGCACTTTTGCTTCATACAGAAAGGCTGTACAGGCAATGAGCTCGATGATGAACACGCCAAGAAACGACTCCCTGCTGACCGCTGCGGCTGCGGCGTGAAGCATATAGAGCAGCGGCCCCTTATGCTCATAGAGGTCACGGTAGGGCAGCTTCCCATGCAGCATCCCCCTTCCGACCGTGAGATATGTATTCGCGTCTACCCAGTCGTTCAGCGGATAGAGCGGCGAGGATTTCGAGCATATCATAAGGGTCACGAAGGCTGCTGCTGCCGCGTAGAGCAGTCCCCGATGACAGATCATTCCTTTTTTCAAGGCACAGCCTCCTTCTCTTTCAGGTCAGGGCATACGCAAAAAAATTTCCGTAAGATATTGACATTTTCCGGCCAAAGGTATATAATAGCAATGCTAAGATCAAGCTGAATATGCAGAACAGGCGCGGCACAGGGCTCGCGCAGTCCGCGAACAGCAGTCCGGAGGGACATATGGACGTTTCCGAAATTTATCTGAATAAGCTTTCAAGCCGCGAGGAGCTCTACAGCGAGGTCTCTGAAAAACTCGGCAGAAGCATCACCGACAGGGACAGCCTTTCAGGAGCACTCACAGCGCTCGATACACCGCATGAATTCAGGCTCTACATTTCCGACGAGAAGACCGATAACGGCACAGTGGCAGAAATATCCGAGGTCTTCAAGGCCTGCTGCCATAATAATCATCTTATTTCTGCCGAATTTTTCGAGGACGAGTTCCTCAACCTCATTGACAGCCACTCCCGCCTCACAAGGACGGCAAAGCCGCGCTCCCTCGTCCACCGGGACGGCGACCTTCATCCGACAGTGCATATATGGCTGATAAAACGCCGTGATATGGGCATATTCGCCCTGCTCCAGAAGCGTTCGCACGAAAAGGACGTCAATCCGGACTGCTATGACGTTTCGGCAGCCGGTCACGTTTCTCAGGGCGGCGAATTCCGTCACGCAGCGGTGCGCGAGCTTAAAGAGGAGCTTGGCGTGGATATTCCCGGCGATAAGCTGGAGCTCATCGGGCTCATAAACAACGTCACGAAATACGGCGATATCAACGACAACGAGCTTAGCGCAGTCTATCTCTACCGCGGCGATATCCATGAGGACGACCTTGTCCTTCAGCCTTCCGAGGTCGCTGAGGTCGGCTGGGCTGAGATTGACGAAATGCTCTCTATCATGAAGAACGAGGGATTCCCGAACTGCATCTCGCTCAAGGAGCTCGACATGATAAAAAAAGCCGTATTCTGATATGTACATAAAAAAGCTGCCTCATCGGGCAGCTTTTTTTCTTACCAGCTTGATTCTCCGCCCTCAGTCGGAGTGGGAACCGGCGGGTCAGGCGCCTGTGTAGGAGCCTGCGTGACAGGCTCAGTAGGTGCCTGTGTTATCGGCTCGGTAATAGGCTGAGGCTCCTGCGTGGGCGGCTCAGTCGGGTCCTCACCGGTGTATGGCTCAGTCGGGTCCTCAACAGGCTCATAGCCGGTCGTAGGCTCATATCCGCCTGTATAAGCCTCTGTAGGCTGTTCAGTCACGGGCACAAAGGGATCTACCTGGTATTCTCCTGTAAATCCTCCGGTATTCAGCTTTCCTTCCTCGTAGTATTCGTCGTATCTGCCTGTACCGGTAGTAATGATGATCTCATAGTCCTTATGTGTAGTAGTCACAGTAGTTGTAGCATTGCGTGTGGTACCCTTGGAGACCTCAACGGTCTCACCGCCCACAAGCGTGGTAACATCTGCGCTTACAGTGCTGCCTTCCGGTGAAACGCTCTCTCTGCCGTAGGTATTTCCCGCCTTGTCGGAGGGAGTTATCGGTGAAACAATGAAGAAGCAGAGTATCAGGAAGGTCATGAGCACAAAGCTCGCGCATGATATGAGTGTGATCTTAGTGGATTTTTTAAGGTTTGCAAAGAAATCCTTAACCTTGCTCATTGGTATGCACTCTCCTAATTATTGATATAATTATTGTATTACATATCACAGAAAAAGTCAAGCGAATACCGAAAAAAGTTCTGCCTAACGGACTTTTTGTAGAATTTGACCAATTGCGCTCCTACTGGTCAGAGGCTGCTTTTTATCCGGTTTATGGCACTTTTTTCAAGGCGGGAGACCTGTGCCTGAGAAATGCCTATCTCATTTGCGACCTCTACCTGAGTGCGTCCCCTGATGAAGCGGAGATTCAGGATAGTCCTCTCACGCTCCCCGAGCGCCCTGATAGCATCGCGGATCGCGATCTCATCCATGCAGCTTTCAACGTCATTCCGGTCACTGATCTGGTCAATGACATAGACCGCATCCTCCGAATCGGAATAGATCGGGTCATAGAGTGAGACCGGATCGCTGATGCTCTCGAGCGCTATCACGACGTCCTGCCGTTTTTCGCCTATTGCCGCGGCTATCTCCTCTATCTTCGGCTCACGGTCAAGTTCAGTGGTAAGTCTCTCCTTCGCCTGTATCGCCTTGTATGCAAGGTCACGCATCGAGCGGCTGACCTTGACGGTGCTGTAGTCCCTTAGGTGCCGGCGGAGCTCACCGCTTATCATCGGCACGCAGTAGGTCGAAAAGCGCACCTCCTTCGTAAGGTCGAAGTTATTGATAGCCTTTATCAGCCCGACTACACCGATCTGGAACAGATCGTCAATGTCCTCTCCCCTGCCTGTGAACTTCTGTATCACGCTGAGTACAAGGCGCAGATTACCGCGTATGAGCTTGTCCCGCGCCTCCTTGCTGCCGGTCTCGCGTATCTCCCTGAGAAGCGCGATCTTTTCCTCCTCTTTCAGTACAGTAAGCTCGGAGGTGTTTATGCCGGATATAACGACCTTGTTGTAAGCCATATCTCTCCCACGCCGCTTCTGGCTGCGGCAAGCCGTTTCGTTGCCCTTATTATTGCCGGAGAAACGGTCGGATAATCAGTAAGACGGCTGGAATATAATGGCAGGCAGGGATGATACGAAAAAAGGACGGCTTAATGCCGTCCTGAGCTTTATTTTTCTATCCTTGCCCTGATGTATCCGGCAAGGCACTCAACAGTGCCGTCGATGCCGAGGCGGCTGCTGTTTATGCTGAGGTCATAAAGTCGGGAATCGCCCCAGTGACCTGAGCAGTGGTAGTTGTGATAGCGCTTTCTCTTTTTGTCCTTCTTCTCGATAAGCTTCTTTGCTTCGTCCTCGGAAAGGCTGTATACCTCCATGACGCGCTTGATCTTCTCGCTCATGTCGCCGAGGATGAACAGCGATACGAGAGCAGGATACTTCCTGAGCTTTGTCTCGGAGCAGCGTCCCACGACCACGAAGGATTCACCGCTCTGTGCCTTCTTGTCGATTATATCAAACTGCATCTCAGCGATGTTGTCCTCGATCGAGTTGCTGAAACCTCTTACCGAGCGGGAGATCACCCTGTGCTTGGGATTTTCGTTATACTTCTCGATCTCCTCCGGAGTAAGGCCGGTTTTTTCGGCGATCTCAGTGATGAGATGACGGTCGTATATCGGGATATCGAACTTCTTGGCGAGGGCTTCGGCAATAACTCTGCCGCCGCTTCCGAATTCACGTCCGACTGAAATTATGAGCTGTGCCATGATATTCCTCCTTAATTATCAAAGATATCTTATGAACAGATAGCCGGTGGATATCGCAAGTACAAGAACTGTTGCAGGGGCTATCCTGCGGCAGTATCTTCCCCAGCTTATCGGGTAGCCGTTCTTTGCGGCAACTGATGTGCCAACAACGTTTGCTGAGGCTCCGATAGGAGTTGCGCTTCCGCCGATATCGGTACCGATAGAAAGCGTCCAGGCAAGTGTGCTGCGGCTCACGCTGGTAGTCTCGGCAAGGCTCTCGATAACAGGCACCATAGTTGCTGCGAATGGGATGTTGTCAACGAATGCGCTTGCAGCAGCCGATACCCAGAGGATTATCGCAACCATGAGCATGGGCTTGCCGCCGCTGATGTTCTTGATGAACTTTGCGATGAGCTCAAGTATACCGGTCTCCTCAAGTCCTCCGACCACGACGAAAAGTCCGATGAAGAACAGCAGGGTCTTGTAATCGACCTTTTTAAGCAGCTCCGGAGCATCCTTTGCGGAGGTCAGGAGAGTTATAACTGCGATGAAAAGTCCGATAGCCGCAACAGTAAGGTGAGTTGTGGAGTGGGTTATGAGAAGTATTACCGCGCAGCCGAAAATTATGCTGCTGATGATGAAGCTGCGCTTGTCCGTGATAGCCTCAGAGGGCTTGGGAAGCTTTGAGATATCTATCTTCTCAGCACTTGACGAAACGAGCTCCTTTCGGAACGCGAAGTAAAGGAACAGTACAGATACAACAAGGCAGATCCCCGCGCAAACGCCTGTATTCGTGAGAAAATCAAAGAACGAGAAGCCCATTGATGTACCAACGATGATGTTAGGCGGGTCTCCGCACATAGTTGCGCTTCCGCCGAGATTGGCGCAGAATATCTCGGAGAGTATCATCGGGATAGGATTGAACTTCAGGAGCTGTGCAAGCTCGACCGTTACCGCTGCAAGGAAAAGTATGACCGTGATGCTGTCAATGAACATCGAAAGAACAGCGGACATTACCGTGAAGGTAACGAATATCGGGACCGTCCTGCACTTTACGATAAACGCGATCTTCATGCAGAGCCAGCGAAAAAATCCTGCCTTAGCCATGCCCTCGACCATTACCATCATACCGGCGATGAATATGATAGTCGCCCAGTTTATGCCCTTGCTCTCGCTTTCCTCGACCTGATACCAGAAGTCCTTCTTTGTGAAGCCTTCAAGAGCGAGGGTATCCCAGACGGCTTTGCCGCTCCTCATGCAGATACCGAACACAACACCAAGTGTCAGGACACCGCTTCCGAGCGTAACATAGTGACGTTCGATCTTGTCCAGAACGATCATCACGAACATTGCCGCGAATATGACTACGGCAAATATCTGTGCTGCTGACATATAAAAACCTCCATTGAACCATTTTCAGCGCTTCTTATTTATAAATAAACAAGAAAACGCAAAACCGTTTTCAATTATAACATAATCAACAAATGATTGCAAGGAAATTATTTTATTTTTAGTTTTAACTTGAATTTTCTGCGATTTTATCAGCTTTTTTGCCGCACAGCATAAAACTTTGGTGATTTTTACCGCCGTACACGAGCAGAACAAAATATCACCGGATAGTGCACGGAAAAATGTGCAAATGAGAGAAAAAATGCGGTTTGTGTTGATTTTACCGCGGAAAAGCGATATAATCCAATTGTATATTATTATTTTTGGAGGATAATTATGAAAAAGTCTATTTCAGTTCTCGCAGCAGCAATGCTGCTCTCATGCACATTCGTTTCCTGCGGAAGCAAGGATGACGACGAAAAAGAAAGTATCATAGGCGTCTGGAGCGCCGGAGAAGATTATGCAAAGGAACTCTCAGAGGAATGGGACGCTCCTGCCGAAAACATCACCATTGAGTTTACCTCGGACAATAAAATGCTCCTTAACGCAGATATGGACTTCTCAGAAATGGTAACTGTCGGCGAAGATACTGTTGTATGGAACGGAAATTCTGTTCCCTTTACCTATGACGGAAGCGTACTACTATCGCCGGAAAGATAGAATTTGAACGTATCGGTGAGGCTGACGAAAGCTCTGTCTACGGTAAATACAACTCGTCTGACTTCGCAGAGTATATGGGTCTGACTGACGATGAGGGAAGTGCTGTATTCAACTTCAAAAGTGCAGACAGTACCGTTCTCACTTTTATTCGTAACGGAACTTATGAATACGACGAAAAGGAAGGCACCTTATCCACCAGCCTTGACGATGAGGGTGATGAGCCCACAAAGGTCGAAATAGACGGTGATACACTCACAATGACTGATTCTGACGGAGAGAAAGGTACCTTCACAAGAGTTAAGTGATCTTTAAGGAGGATAATTATGAAAAAGTCTATTTCAGTTCTCGCAGCAGCAATGCTGCTCTCATGCACATTCGTTTCCTGCGGAA
>ODAI013970790.1_pt1 | contig 13542 bp, 9 predicted proteins | sample 1539321 | NCBI WGS metagenome assembly ODAI01 (sample SAMN02144231, study PRJEB22623) | gut metagenome | biome: sheep rumen | host: Ovis aries | place: New Zealand
CATACAGTAGCCGCCAAGCGTTCACCACACGAGTTCTCACCGCACGAGCTCTCATCACACGAGCTCTCGCCACACGAGCAAGAGAGGGTTCCCGATACGATATACCGGGGGCTCTCTTTTTCCTTGTTGTTAGTCATTGCCTAACTTTTGTCACGCAGCTACTGTCGCCATTTTCCAGCCACTCTGTTTCCGTTTACTCATTCTCCTTTTCTCAGCTGCTTGCAGCTAATGCTCACTTATTCACTTTAGACATTAGACATTTACAATTCGGAAAAAAACAGAGGAGAAATTTTATATTATATATATTACAATATATATAATATAATATATATAATAGATAATTAATTCTATCAAACTTAATTATCCTCTATGTGTGAAAACTTTGTATTTTTAAAAAATTAAAAACCTAAATGTCTAATGTCTAAAGTGAATAAGTGAATAACTTCCCCTCACTTTTGTGCTATTTCATCCTGTCGGTAGAATAACGTTCCCGTTTTTTTGGTCATGTCACATTTTTTTGCTAACTTTGCATGCAAATAAAAACTACCGAATGGACAAGAAGAGCATCAATACAATTTCAGCGGCAATCAGCCGAGTGCTGACGGCGACGGTTGTCGCGTTGTTGCTTGCAGCATGCTCTGAGACGAAGTACGTCGCCGACGGGCAGTACCTGCTGGACAAAGTGAAGGTGGAGTGCGACACGAAGGCCCCCGGCATCAATACGTCGGAAATGGCCGAGCTGGTGCGTCAGCGCGGCAATTCGCGGTGGTTCTCGGCAGCCAAGCTGTCGCTGCTGACCTATTCGCTGTCCGGGCGCGACACGACGAAATGGGTGAACCGTGTGCTGCGCTCGATGGGCGAGGCCCCGCAGATCTACGACTCGGCAGCCACCCGTCAGACGCTGGACAACCTGGAGTCGAAGATGCGGAATATGGGCTATCTGCGCGCCACGGCTCAGGTTCGCTTCCACACAAAAGGCCGGAAGGTCAGTGCCACTTATCTGCTGCACCCCGGCATGCAATACTTTCTGCGCCACGTGCGCTACGACGTCCAGGACGCCGTCATAGCCCTCGTGCTGCAATCCGCCGACGCCACGCACCCCGGGCTGCAGCGCGGCATGGCCTTCGATGCCGACATCCTGGACAACGAGCGCAAGCGCATCACCGAGATACTCGTCAACAGGGGCTACTATCGCTTCAACAAGGAGTATATCACCTTTCTGGCCGACTCCGTAGCGGGCACCAATAGCGTGGACCTGACGCTGGTGCTGCACCCCTTCCGGCAGGCCGACGGCAGCAGCGGGCTGCACCCCACCTATACGATAGGCCGCACGCGCTATCTCAGCGGCAACCCGCAGGACACCGTCATCCCGCTGCGGCGCAAGGTGCTGCGGGGCAACACGTTTCTTGAAGAGGGCCAGCCCTATATGGCCTCGGAGCTGCAGAACACGTATAACCACTTCGGGCGGTTAGGCATCGTGCGCTATACCAACATCACCTTCCGCGAGCGCCCCGGGGAGTGCGTGCTCGATGCCGACATACAGCTAAGCACCAACAAGCCGTCGTCTATCTCGTTCCAGCCCGAAGGCACCAATACCGCCGGCGACCTGGGCGTGGCGGCATCGCTGACCTACCAGAACCGCAACCTCTTCCACGGGTCGGAAAACCTCAGCATCGAGCTGCGCGGCGCCTTCGAGGCCATCAGGGGGCTGGAGGGATACAGCAACTCGAACTTCGAGGAGTACAGCGTGGCCACGAGGCTGACCTTTCCCCGGTTCATTGCCCCGGGGCTGTCGTCGAATTTCCGCCGCAGGATGAACGCCACGTCGGAGGTGTCGGTGGCCTACGACGTGCAGAACCGCCCGGAGTTTCACCGCCGCGTGTTCTCCGTGGCATGGAAATACCGCTGGAACGACCACAACCACCACGACCGCTATCAGGTGGACCTGCTGGACCTGAACTATATCTCGATGCCGTGGATCAGCGAGACCTTCCGCAGCGAATATCTTGACGACACGCGGTCGCGCAACGCCATAATGAGGTATAACTACGAAGACCTGTTCATCATGAAGTTCGGCGTGGGCTACAGCTACAACAACGGCACACACGCCATCAAGGCCAGCATCGAGACGGCAGGCAACGTGCTGAACGCCCTGTCGAAGCCCCTGGGGATGAAGCAGAACGCCGACGGGCAGTACACGCTGATGGACCTGGCTTACGCGCAGTATGTGCGCGGCAACGTGGAATACACCCGCAACGTGCCGCTGAACATGCACAGCCAGCTGGTGTTCCATGTGGGGCTGGGCATAGCCTACCCCTACGGCAACAGCACGGTGCTGCCCTTCGAGAAGCGCTTCTTCTCGGGCGGTGCCAACAGTGTGCGCGGATGGAGCGTGCGCAGCCTGGGCCCCGGCTCGTTTTCCGGCAGCGACGGGCGCATCGACTTCATCAACCAGACCGGCGACATGAAGCTCGACATGAACGTGGAGTACCGCGCCAAGCTGTTCTGGAAGTTCAGCGGCGCGCTCTTCGTGGATGCCGGCAACATCTGGACCCTGCGGGCATACGACGAACAGCCGGGAGGGCAGTTCCGCATCGGCGAGTTCTGGAAACAGCTGGCCGCCAGCTACGGCTTAGGCATCAGGCTGAACTTCGACTTCTTCATCGTACGCTTCGACATGGCTATGAAGGCTGTCAACCCCGCCTACGACGATGCTCGCGGGCATTTCCCCATCGTACACCCGAAGCTCAGTCGCGACTTTGCGTTCCATTTTGCCGTCGGTCTGCCGTTCTGACGGCTCGCGGCAGCTGGCCTATCTTGACGAGCCACCGTCCGTTGCGCCGCACCATGTTCAGCACGAACAGACCGTCGGCAGCCGTTGCGGGCTGACCGCCGATGGCGGCGGGGAGCATATAGCGGCTCACGCCGACGGTAGCCGAAGCCGTCGTGTCGCTGTCAGCAGCGAACGACCGGATGTCGGCGGCAGCGCCACCCTCGGCCTGCAGCAGCTGCAGCATCGCGTCGGTGGTGTTCGATGCCGCCAGCAGCAGCCACTTGCGGCTCTCGCCCGCCGTGAGCCGTTCGGCCTCATGGTAGTCGCCGTTGAAATAGGCTTCTGCCCACTGCCGGGCGGCGTCTCGGGCCTCTTCGTCACTGCCCGTCAGCGTGCAGCCTGTTGCTGACAGGGCCAGCAAGGCTGCGCCGACGGTGCGGCAGATGTGTTGGATAGTCTTTTTCATACCTTGTTAATTACAATCATCAAAGAGCTTGCGCTATGTTTGTTGGTTTGTCTGCATGCAAAATTATATAATTTTTTCGGATTATGGCTACAATGTAACAAAAAAATCGTAACTTTGCAGTCAGAATACAGACAATGGAAACGAAAGAGATACATATTAGCGACTATAGCTACGAGCTGCCCGAAGAGCGGATAGCCAAATATCCGCTGCCCGAGCGCGACCATTCCAAGCTGTTGGTATATCGGCACGGAACGGTGAGCGACGACGTGTTCTACCACTTGCCCGACTACTTGCCGCAAGGGGCGCTGATGGTGATGAACAACACGAAGGTGATCCAGGCACGCCTGCACTTCCGCAAGGCCACCGGGGCACTGATCGAGATATTCCTGCTGGAGCCCGCCCTGCCTGCCGACTATGAGCAGATGTTCCAGCAGCGCAGCAGCTGCCGCTGGCTCTGCCTGGTGGGCAACCAGAAGAAGTGGAAGGAGGGCACGCTGTGCCGCACGTTCTCACTGCCGGACGGCACCGGCTGCGAGCTGCAGGCCGAGCGCATCGGCGAGCAGGGCACCAGCCAGCTGGTCGAGTTGCGGTGGAGTGGGGGAGTACCCTTTGCCGATGTCATCGACGTGACGGGCGAGCTGCCCATACCCCCCTACCTGAACCGCGACAGCGAGGAGAGCGACAAGACCACCTACCAGACGGTGTACTCGAAAATCAAGGGCAGCGTGGCAGCACCCACCGCCGGGCTGCACTTCACCGAACGCGTGCTGGCCGACATCGACCGCCGAGGCATAGAGCGCGAGGAGCTGACGCTGCATGTGGGCGCAGGCACCTTCCGGCCCGTGAAGAGCCAGACCATCGGCGAGCACGCCATGCACACGGAGTATGTTGCCGTAAGGCGGCACACCATCGAGCGGCTCATAGCCCACGGAGGCAGGGCCATTGCCGTAGGCACCACCAGCGTGCGCACACTGGAGAGCCTCTATTACATGGGGCTGAAGGTGATGGCCGACGGCAACATAGGCGAGGAAGCCCTGCACGTAGGCCAGTGGGAGCCGTATGAAACGCGGCAGACCGCCGTCGCGGCCACGGCATCGCTGCAGGCCCTGCTCGACTGGATGGAGCGCAGGCAGCTGTCGGTGCTGCACTCCTCGACGCAGATTATCATTGCTCCCGGCTATGACTATAAGATTGTCGATATGCTTGTCACCAATTTCCACCAGCCGCAGTCAACGCTGCTGCTGCTGGTGAGTGCCTTCGTACACGGCGACTGGCGGCGCATCTACGACTATGCCCTCAGCCACTCGTTCCGCTTCCTGAGCTACGGCGACTCGTCGCTGCTGATACCTTAACGAAAAGAACCTCTTATCAAAACAATCACACACACACATGAAGTACGGATTTATCAAAGTTGCCGCTGCCGTTCCTGCCGTCAAGGTGGCCGACGTGGCATACAATGTTGCTGAAATAGAGAAAATCATCGCCCTGGCAGAAGACGAGGGGGTGGAGGTGGTCTGCTTCCCCGAAATGGCGCTGACGGGCTACAGTTGTCAGGACCTGTTCAAGGAGCAGCTGCTGCTGTCGAAGGCCGAAGAGGGGCTGATGATGCTGCTGGAATATACCCGCAAGCTGGATGTCATCAGCATCGTGGGCATGCCCATCCAGGCCGGCGGCCTGCTGCTCAACTGCGCCGTCGTCGTGCAGGGCGGCAGCATCCTCGGCATCGTGCCCAAGACGTATCTGCCCAACTATAACGAGTTCTACGAGAAACGCTGGTTCGCATCGGCACAAGACCTGAACCCCACCGACCTCTATCTGGCCGGTTCGCCCGTACACATTACGGCAGAGCCGCAGCTCTTCCAGACCATTGACGGCGTGAAGTTCGGTGTCGAGATATGCGAAGACGTGTGGGCCCCCGTGCCCCCCAGCAACCATCTCACCATGGCCGGTGCCGACATCATCTTCAACTGCTCCGCCAGCGACGAGCTTATTGGCAAGCACCAGTACCTGAGGTCGCTGGTGGCCCAGCAGAGTGCGCGCACCATGAGCGGCTATGTGTATGCCTCGTGTGGCTTCGGCGAATCGACACAGGACGTGGTGTATGGCGGCAATGCCATGATTTTCGAGAACGGACACCTGCTGAAAGAAGGCGAGCGGTTCTCGCTGCAGCCACAGATGGTGGCCACGCAGATAGACGTGGAACGGCTGCGCACCGAGCGGCACACCAACTCGACCTTCATCAATGCGCAGCGTAACGCACAGGCTGCCATTGTCCAAGCCAAGGCCACGTCGGGCGCATACCCCTTCCGCCTGGTACGTGAGGTCAGTGCCCACCCGTTCATACCGGCCGAAGGCGTGATGGCAGAGACGTGCGAAGAGATACTCAGCATCCAGTCGGCTGGGCTGGCCAAGCGGCTGATGCACACCAACTGCAAGCAGGTGGTGATAGGCATCAGCGGCGGACTGGACTCTACGCTGGCACTGCTGGTGGCCATCCGCACCTTCGACCTTCTGAGCCTGGACCGAAAGGGCATCGTAGGCGTCACCATGCCGGGGTTCGGCACCTCAGACCGCACCCACGACAATGCGCTACGGCTGATGCAGTCGCTGGGCATTGCCACCAAGGAAATTTCCATCGCCAAGGCAGTCACGCAGCATTTTGCCGACATAGGCCACGACGCCTCCGTACATGATGCCACCTACGAGAACTCGCAGGCACGCGAGCGCACGCAGCTGCTCATGGACCTGGCCAACAAGTATAATGCACTGGTGATTGGCACCGGCGACCTCTCCGAGCTGGCCTTGGGATGGGCCACGTACAACGGCGACCACATGTCGATGTATAGCGTCAACGGCGGCGTGCCGAAGACACTCATCCAGTATCTCATACGCTACATCGCCTCACTGCCGGCTTTCAGCAGCGAGCGCGACACGCTGATAGACATCGTCAACACTCCCATATCGCCGGAGCTGACACCGGCCGACGAACAGGGCAACATACAGCAGAAGACGGAAGACCTGGTGGGACCCTACGAGCTGCACGACTTCTTCCTTTACTATTTCGTGCGCTTCGGCTTCCGTCCGGCCAAGATCTACATGCTGGCACGACAGGCCTTCGGCAACAAATACGACGGAGCCACCGTCAAGAAATGGCTCACCACGTTCTGCCGCCGTTTCTTCTCGCAGCAGTTCAAGCGCTCCTGTCTGCCCGACGGACCCAAGGTGGGCAGCATATCGCTGTCGCCTCGCGGCGACTGGCGCATGGCCAGCGACGCCTCGTCGGCCCTGTGGCTGAAGGAGTGTGAAGAGCTGAAGGAGGACTGAGACCCTTTGCCGTGAGATTAGAAACAGGGCATCGTGAAGTAAGAGAAAGAACGTCGTGAAGTAAGAGAAAGAACGTCGTGACTATGGAGAGGGAACAGGTCAGCAGCATGCAGAACCCGAAGGTGAAGCACCTGCAGGAGCTGCAGCAGAAATCGCAGGAACGCCGCCGCAGCGGGCTGTTCGTGGTGGAAGGCCGCCGCGAGATAGAACGTGCTGTAGTCCATGGCTACAAAGTGGACACGCTGTTCTGCTGTACGGACATCTGCGGCAATGACTGGCAGCAGATTGCGGCAGGCAGGGTAGTGCCGCTTGCCGCCCCTATATATAATAAGGTGGCGTATCGTGGAGGCACCGAAGGCATGATAGCCGAGGTGGTGGCACGGGAGCATCGGCTGTCGGAGCTCCGCTTGTCGGAGCGTCCGCTGGTGGTGGTGCTGGAAAGTGTAGAGAAACCTGGCAACCTGGGCGCCGTGCTGCGTAGCGCCGATGCCGTAGGGGCCGATGCCGTAGTGGTGTGCGACCCGCTGACCGACCTCTACAATCCCAACATCATCCGATCCTCTACAGGAGCGTTCTTCAGCGTTCCCACCGCCGTGTGCTCGTCGGACGAGTGCATTGCGTGGCTCAAAGGGAACGGCATACAGATACTGACGGCTCAGCTGCAGGACTCGCACCTCTATTACGACACCGACATGCGCGGCCCGACGGCACTCGTCATGGGTACAGAAGCCTGCGGGCTGACAGACCGCTGGCGGCAGGCTGCCGATGCGCATATCAGGTTGCCCATGCTGGGATGTGCCGACTCGCTGAACGTCAGCGTATCAGCAGCGGTACTCATGTACGAGGCACTGAGGCAGCGCACCGTGCCGGGTGCCCTCTGACTGTCGGCGACAGGCGGCAGCGTTGCCGTGCCTGATGCACGCTGACAGCCTACGAGGTGCCGTTTCGTCGCCGAGGATGTGCCGTTTCGTTGCCGACGATGTGCCGTTTCGTTGCCGAGGATGTGCCGTTTTGTCGCCGAGGATGTGCCGTCACGTCAAAATCCATATAAGTAATGATTGTGGGTAATGTCCAAAAGCATTACCTTTGCACACGATATGAATACAGAGATAACAAAGAGAAAACTTTTTGCGGCAGCACTTGCCTTGGGGACTGCCGTGCCTTCATGGGCTGATACGGCAATGGCCGACTCGTCGAGGGTCTATGACCTGGACGAAGTGGTGGTGGTATCGCAGAACAAGGAATACCAGAAATTGCGCCAGCAGCCGCTCAGTTCGACGGTGCTGACTTCCAACGAGCTGACGTCGCTGGGCATCAGGGACATGCGCGAACTGTCAGACTATGTGCCGTCGCTTGCCATGCCCCAGTATGGCGCACGCTACACATCGTCCATCTACGTGCGAGGCATAGGCTCGCGACTGAACGAACCGTCGATGGGGATATACATAGACAATATACCCCTTGTGAACAAGGCCGCCTTCAACAGCCATCTGTATGAGACAGACCGCGTCGATGTGCTGCGCGGCCCGCAGGGCACACTCTACGGCATCAATACCGAGGGCGGACTGATTCGCATGTTCACACGCAACCCCATGGACTATCAGGGCACCGACATCAGACTGAGCGTCGGTACGCACTTCTATCGCAAGGCAGAGCTGGCACACTATCACCGATTCGGCGACAGACTGGCACTGTCGGTGGCTGCATTCTATAATGGGCAGAACGGCTTCTTCCTTAACCTGGCAACAGGGGAACGAGCCGACAAGAGCAACGAGGGCGGCGGACGGCTCAGGCTGGTTTGGCAGCCCTCGAAACGGCTGCGCATCGACCTGACGGGCGACTACCAGCACGTGAAGCAGAACGGGTTTGCCTACGGACTGTTGGACGATGTGACCGCACGCGCCACACAGCCGGCAACCAACCCGCAGTCTGACTATTTGCGCCACCTGCTGAACACCGGGCTGAGCGTGAAGTATGCCGGCGACCAGGCCGACGTGAACTATACCCTCAGTTGGCAGTACCTGAAGGACGACATGACCATGGACATCGACTACAGGCCGGAGAACTACCTGATGATGCAGCAGCAGCAGTTGCAGAACGCACTGACGCACGAGCTGGTACACAAGACACACCAGATAGGGGCATGGCAGGGAACGACGGGGTTCTTCTTCTCGCACCAGTGGCTGAAGACGGTGGCTCCCGTCGGCTTCGGTACGGAGATGAACCGGTTCTTGTCGAAACAGATAGAAGACTATGCCTATTACGGCATGCTCAACTCGATGGCAAAGCGCATGGGCCAGGAGGCAGCAGCAGCCACGATAGCGCGTGCCGGAGGAGTACACATCACCATGGAGATGCAGGATATTCCGGGGCGCTTCTATACGCCACAGACCAACTACGGCTTCTTCCACGAGTCGAACATCAAGCTGACAGACCGACTGACGGCTACCCTCGGACTGCGCTACGACGTGGCCCAGAGCCGGATAGACTATAACACCAGTGCGGTGGCATCGCTCGACGAAAGTGTCATGGGTACCCGCGTGCAGGCTATGGTAAGCTCGCTGCTGGAACATAGTGAAGAGGCATCGTTTGAGCAGTGGCTACCCAAGATAGCACTGACCTACCGGCTGGACCGCAGCGGCAGCAACATCTATGCCATCGTGTCGAAAGGCTACAGGGCAGGCGGCTTCAACATCCAGATGTTCAGCGACATCCTGCAGGCTGAGATGCGTAACGAAGCCCGCACGGCTCGCGGAGCAGTGACGATAGAGCACGACATGGCGCGATACAACGACATTCGCAACACCATCATGTATAAGCCGGAAGAAAGCTGGAACTACGAGGCCGGTACGCATCTGAACCTATGGGGCAACAGGCTGCACATGGACCTGTCGGCATACTACATGCAGATACGCAACCAGCAGCTCTCCGTCTTTGCCACACAGTATAACTTCGGGCGAGCCATGGTGAATGCCGGCAAGAGCTACAGCTGCGGCATCGAGGCTACGCTGCGAGGCAGTGCCGCAGACAATAGGCTGAACTGGTCGGTGGGCTATGGATACACGAGGGCTGTGTTCAAGGAATATCAAGACACCATCGTTATAGACGACGTGGAGACACCGGTGGATTATCAGGACAAGCGCGTGCCCTTCGTACCGGAGCATACGCTGTCGGCTAATGCCGACTATCGGTTCGACATCGGCGGCAGCCTGCTGCAGTCTGTCACCGTAGGGGCCGGCGTGACGGCACAAGGACGGCTGTGGTGGGACGAGGCCAACACCTACGGACAGAAATTCTATGCGGTGGGCAATGCCCGCGTGGAAGCAGACATGAAGACAGTCAAGGTGGGACTGTGGGCCCGCAATCTGACCAATACCAATTACAATACCTTTGCCGTAGAAAGCAAGGTGGGGGGCTCACCGGCGCGATTCGCCCAGCGTGGCAACCCTTTCCAGATGGGGGTCGATGTCAACATACACTTCTGAACAACAACGTAAAAAACAGACAGGATGGCCTGGATGGAGAGCTGGATAAAATGCAACACAGAAACTAAACTGGGCGAATTTAGTTAAAATCGTTAAAATTAACGGAAACAATTAACTAAAAGACTTCTTCGTAACGAGAAAAAACGTAACTTTGCTCTCGTTATGAAGAAGTCTACTATTTGGGCCATAGCCATCATCATGGGATTCTCGTTCCTGGCTTTGCTCTCGCTTCAGTTCCTCTACGTCGAGGAAATGGTGAAGATGAAGAAAGAGCAGTTCGACGAGAGCGTGAACCGTTCACTCTATCAGGCATCGCACAACCTGGAGCTGAACGAGACACTGCGCTATTTGGAGAAAGACGTGAACGAGACGGAGCGGAGAGCCTTTACACAGGATTCAGTCAGCGTGGATGGCATCGGCGGCACCATCAAGCCCTCGCACCAGTTTGCGGTAGCTGCCGACGACGGCACCATCTATTCGTCGTTCCAGGTGAAGGCGTTCCAGATGAAACCGGCCAACGTGCCCAAGGCCATGATATTGCGCAAGGACAAGAACTCGCTGGTGGATGCCGCCAAGTCGATGCAGGAAATCGTGCGCCAGCGCTATGTCTATCAGAAGGCCCTGCTCGACGAGGTGGTCTATAACATACTATATACCGCCAGCGACAAACCGCTGAAAGAACGGATCAATTTCCGCATGCTCGACTCGGAGATACGCAACGAGCTGTCGAACAATGGCATCAATATACCCTATCACTTCACGGTGTCAACCACCGACGGGCGCGAGGTGTACCGATGTCCGGACTATGAGGACAAGGGCGAGCAATATACCTATCAACAGGTGCTCTTCCGCAATGACCCGCAGTCGAAGATGGGACTGGTACGAATACATTTCCCGGAGATGAACTCGTACATCTTCTCCTCCGTGCGCTTCATGATTCCCAGCATCATCTTTACCATCGTGCTGCTCATCACGTTCCTGTTCACCATTGTTGTCATCTTCCGGCAGAAACGCTATACGGAAATCAAGAACGACTTCATCAACAACATGACGCACGAACTGAAGACTCCTATTGCCAGCATCTCGTTGGCTGCACAGATGATGAACGACGACAGCATCACCAAGTCGGAACAGATGACGAAGCATCTTGGCACCGTCATCTCAGACGAGTCGAAGCGACTGCGATTCCTCGTAGAGAAGGTGCTGCAGATGTCAATGTTCGACAAGAAAAGCGTGGTGTTCAAGAAAAAGGAACTCGACCTGAACGAGATGGTGGAAAACATCGCGCAGTCGTTCAATCTGCGCGTAGAGCATACCGGAGGAAAGATATACACGCAGATAGAGGCCGTCGATTCCGGCATCTATGTCGATGAGGTACACTTCCAGAATGCCATCACCAACCTGATGGACAATGCCGTGAAGTACCGCAAACCCGACGAACCGATTGACATCTATATCCATACGTGGAACGACGAGCACAGCCATCTGTGCCTGTCTATACGCGATACGGGACAGGGCATCAAGAAAGAGAACCTGAGGAAGATATTCGACAAGTTCTACCGCGTGCATACAGGCAACAAGCACGACGTGAAGGGATTCGGGCTCGGGTTGGCCTACGTCAAGAAGGTGGTAGATTTGCACCAGGGCGACATCAAGGCAGAGAGCGAACTGGGCAAAGGCACCAAGTTTACCATCACGCTGCCCGTACTGCAAGAAGACGAGCAATAATAATTAAGGTGAAAGAAATAGAAAATCGAAAATAGTAAAATTCTAAATTGTAAAAGTTATGGACGAGAAACTGAAAATTCTTCTTTGCGAAGACGACGAGAACCTGGGAATGCTGTTGCGCGAGTATCTGGCAGCCAAAGGCTATATGGCCGAGCTATGCCCCGACGGAGAGGCAGGATACAAGGCTTTCCTGAAGACGAAGTTCGACATCTGCGTGCTCGACGTGATGATGCCCAAGAAGGACGGCTTCACCCTGGCACAGGAAATCCGGCAGGCCAATGCCGACATCCCCATAATCTTCCTAACGGCTAAGACGCTGAAGGAGGATATTCTGGAAGGTTTCAAGATGGGGCCCCACGCCACTATCACAAAACCTTTCTCGATGGAGGAGCTGGTGTTCCGCGTAGAGGCCATTCTGCGCCGGGTACGCGGCAAAAAGAACCGCGAGAGCAGCGTCTATCATATCGGACAGTTTATATTCGACACCCAGAAGCAGCTGCTGAGCATTGGCGAGAAACAGACGAAGCTGACTACCAAGGAGAACGAACTGCTGGCCCTGCTGTGCTCGCATGCTAACGAAATCCTGCAGCGCGACTTTGCACTGAAAACCATCTGGATAGACGACAACTACTTCAATGCACGCTCGATGGATGTGTACATCACAAAACTGCGCAAGCACCTGAAAGACGACCCGCAGATTGAAATCATCAACATCCACGGAAAGGGATATAAACTCATCACACCCGACGAAGAGTAGGGTAGTGCAGGCGCACTATCCACCAGCGGACAGCGTTTTTTACGTAAACAGGTGAAAATAAATGAGATTTTATTTTGTGTTTTGCGGGTTAATTCGTAACTTTGCAGCCGATTTCGAAAAAAACAGTTGATGAAGAACGACAAAATGAAAAATCAGTACCGTGTCAACGAACAGATTCGTGTGCGCGAAGTACGAATAGTAGGCGATAACGGATCCACCGTGATGCCTATCCGTCAGGCTCTTGACATGGCCCGCGACCAGGGCGTAGATCTCGTGGAGATTTCACCCAATGCCAACCCGCCGGTGTGTCGCATCATTGACTATTCGAAGTTCCTCTACCAGCAGAAGAAACGCCAGAAGGAAATGAAGGCCAAGCAGGTGAAGGTAGAGGTGAAGGAGATTCGATTCGGACCTCAGACCGACGAGCACGACTATCAGTTCAAGCTGAAGCACGCCAGGGAGTTTCTGGAGGAAGGGAATAAGGTGCGTGCATACGTTTTCTTCCGGGGACGCTCCATCTTGTTCAAGGAGCAGGGTGAAGTATTGCTGCTGCGGTTTGCCAACGACCTGGAAGATTGCGGAAAGGTAGAGTCGATGCCGTCGCTCGAAGGGAAGAAGATGTTCCTCTATCTCGCTCCGAAGAAAGCCGGCGTGGCCAAGAAGAGCCAGCAGGCACGAGACCGTGAAGCCTCTGAGAGCGAAGCTGCTCGCCAGCCGCAGCAGCAGAAACAGGATGATGCAGCAGTGATGCCTTCGAATGGAGGGTTGTTGGCAAACGCCAAGATTAGTGCCGATGCGCTGAAGAAGCTGACAGAGACCGAAGAATAAAATAAAGGAAAAAGGGGTGGCGCGCCCGGTATATGCGTAGCTGCCCGATTTATAATAACAAATTTAAACAAAAAAAACAATGCCAAAAGTAAAGACAAACTCCGGTGCCAAGAAGAGATTCTCTTTCACCGGTACAGGTAAGGTAAAGAGACACCACGCTTACCACAGTCACATTCTGACG
>ODAI010109441.1_pt1 | contig 13538 bp, 14 predicted proteins | sample 1539321 | NCBI WGS metagenome assembly ODAI01 (sample SAMN02144231, study PRJEB22623) | gut metagenome | biome: sheep rumen | host: Ovis aries | place: New Zealand
ACCAGACGATCGATCAGCTCCTCTTTCGTCGGCTTCTTCGCAAAGCTGATGGATACCGTGGCTGTGTGGCCGTTCAGTACAGGTACTCGGATGCACTGAGCCGAGATGATCGGGCTCTCCGCTTTTACGATCTCTCCGTTCTCAATGTGACCGAGAACTTTGAGAGGTTCCTGTTCGGACTTTTCTTCTTCTCCGCCGATATACGGAATGACATTGCCGACCATTTCCGGCCAGTCCTTAAATGTCTTGCCCGCTCCGGAGATAGCCTGATATGTGCTGACAACAACTTTTGTCGGCTCGAATTCTTTCCATGCCGCAAGACACGGAATATAACTCTGAATCGAGCAGTTCGGCTTAACCGCGATAAAGCCGCGTGTTGTGCCGAGTCTCTCTCTCTGGGATTTGATTACGGCGTAGTGCTGCGGATTGATTTCCGGGATGACCATCGGAACGTCCGGTGTCCAGCGATGTGCGCTGTTGTTGGAGACGACCGGAACTTCCGCTTTTGCGTAAGTCTCCTCGATTGCGCGGATCTCGTCTTTGGCCATATTGACAGCAGAGAAAACGAAATCGACCGAATCCGCAATTTCCTTAACATCCTGAATATTTTTAACGACGATATTCTTAACGCCTTCCGGCATAGGAGTATCCATCTTCCACTTTTCGCCGACAGCCTGCTCGTAAGTCTTGCCGGCGCTTCTTGCGCTTGCGGCAAGAACCTTTATTTCATACCACGGATGGTTGTAGAGAAGCGTGATGAAACGCTGTCCGACCATTCCTGTAGCGCCGAGAATACCAACACGAAGTTTTTCACTCATAATAAAATCCTCCATTTATCCTTAACCGTTTTCAGCGAGATATTTCCCGCACACGGCAAGTTCTTCATCCATTGCTCCCGGAGCTCCGAGAGTCTTTCTCTGCTCAACGCAGGTCTTCAGGGATATCGCCTCATAAATATCCTCATCAAAGACATCGCACTCTTTTTTCCAGTCATCGAGAGGAAGATCATCCATGGGGATCTGCTTCTCTATACAGGTAAGTACAAGGCGGCCGATGATGCTGTGCGCGTCCCGGAAAGGAACGCCTTTCTTCACAAGATAATCCGCCGCATCCGTGGCGTTGGTGTATCCGCCTCTTGCGGAATCAGCCATTCGGCCGGTGTTGAATGATGCGGTAGCGAGCATGCCGGACATGAGGTGGATACATCCCTTAGTCGTGTCGATGGCGTCGAACGTCATCTCCTTATCCTCCTGCATATCCTTATCATATGCGAGCGGTATACCTTTCATGACGGTGAGCATGGTTGTGAGCGCACCGTAAACACGTCCTGTCTTTCCGCGGATAAGCTCCGCAATATCCGGGTTTTTCTTCTGAGGCATAATGCTGCTCCCGGTCGCGTACGTGTCGTCAAGCTCGATAAATCTGTATTCGTTGGAATTCCAGATAATAATTTCTTCGGAAAGTCTCGACAGATGCATCATGATCGTTGCAAGGGCACTGACATATTCAATGACATAGTCGCGGTCGGAGACGCCGTCCATGGAATTTACGCATGGTCTGTCAAACGCAAGAAGCTCTGCTGTATATTCCCGGTCAAGCGGATAAGTCGTTCCGGCCAGGGCACCGCTGCCTAAAGGGCATTCGTTCATGCGCTGACGGATGGAAAGAACTCTTTCCGTATCACGGCGGAACATTTCAAAATATGCTCCCATATGGTGCGCAAGGGTGACAGGCTGAGCTTTCTGAAGATGTGTGAAGCCCGGCATATAAGTGTGGGCATGTTCTCTCATGATGTCATAGAGCGTCTTCATGAGTTCAATGAGGAGAGCTTTCGTCTCATCAATCTCATCGCGGATATACAGTCTCATATCCAGCGCAACCTGGTCATTGCGGCTTCTTCCTGTATGCAGCTTTTTGCCCGCATCCCCGATTCTCTCGGTCAGAACAGCTTCGACAAATGAGTGAATGTCCTCATATGTCGAGGATATTTCGAGTTTTCCTTCTTCGACGTCTTTCTCGATGGAATCGAGTCCCGCGTATATTGCATCCCTCTCCTCTTCGGTGAGTATCCCCTGTTTTGCAAGCATCGTGACATGGGCGCGTGAACCGCGCACATCCTGCTTGAAGAACTTCTGATCAAAACCGATAGACTGATTGAAATTGTATACGAGCTGGTCTGTTTCCTTCGTGAAGCGTCCGCCCCATAACTGAGCCATATGACTCCTCCTTTATACATCAACTAAACACAATGAGACAAGTTTAGCACAAACATTTCCTGATGAAAAGCATATAATTGTGCGCTTACTATAAAAATGCGGGTCAGCGCATTGAATACACACACCCGCAATAATCCTGCCTGTATAAACCGTACTCTTTGGATAGCTCGATAGATCGAAGATAGCCGTTCTTTTTTTTGAAATCGGAAGGCAGCCATTTTACATCATACTCCGCAGCCAGACGCATGCCGATTTCGTTGAGCTTTGCGGCATTTTTTAGCGGACTGATCGTCAGGGTCGTCGTGAAATAGTCAAATCCCCCGCGGGCAGCCATCTGAGCAGTCTCCCGGAGACGAAGCTCATAACATTTGAAACAGCGTTCGCCCCCCTCCGGGCAGTCTTCCAGTCCCTGTGCGATGTCAAAGAACTTCTCCGGATCATAGCTTCCGCGGACAAATTGCACTTCGTGCAGATGCGGCTGCTCCCGGATCAGCTTCGACAGCTCCTCTTCTCTCTTAATATATTCCTCTTCATCCGTGATGTTCGGGTTATAATAGAAATCCGTCACTTTGAAATACTGAGTGAGATATTCGAGGCAGTAGGAGCTGCAAGGCGCACAGCAGCTGTGCAGGAAGACGGTCGGAACGATGCCGGCCTTTTCGTTTGCACAGATAATTTTGTCAAGTTCTTTCTGGTAGTTCACTCTGTTAGCCATCTGATCTCTTTATACAAGCCTTTCTCTTATGTTTCGATGACAGTTTCTCACTGCTTTATTAAGAGATTCCGACCGGTCATCATCGAATCATTATCCGATGAATTTTCTGTAGCCGGATGCCATGTCTACCTGATTCAGCAGTTCTTCCCCGTTCATATATCTGCGGAGATTCTCCGTAGCGATCTCCACGATTCTTTCATAGGTCAGGTGCATGTGATAAAAGCCCGCAACATGCGGCGTGAGTACGAGATTCGGGCAATCCCAGAGGGGATTATCTTTGGGAAGAGGTTCCGGATCCGTTACATCCAGACATGCTCCCCCGATCTTATAGTCCATGAGAGCTTTGGCCAGGGCCTGCTGGTCGAAAAGAGTACCGCGGCCGACATTGGCTATTATCGCCGTCGGTTTCATGAGGGCAATGCGGTCCGCATCAAACATTCCGGTTGTTTCCGGCGTTGCGGGCAGACAGCATGCAATATAGTCCGCCTCGGGAAGATATCGGTCTATATCCTCCATAGTGCCCGAAGAGACCATATACGGGGCTGGATCTACCTTATGACGTCGAATACCGATGACACGGCTTCCCATTGCTGCCATGCGCTTTCCGAATTCGGAGCCGATATCGCCGGAACCGATGACAAGGGTTGTGGAACCGTAAATTCCCATCACATTTCCCTCATCGTTCCAGAGATGCTTTTTGCGATTGCACCCGTACTTGTTCAGCTTCTTTGCGAGTACAAGAATAGATGCGAGCATATGCTCAGAGATGGCAACACCGTATGCACCGCTGGAATTGCACAGGATCGTATTTTCATGAAGGATACCCGGCAGACAGTAAGTATTCGAACCGGCCGTATTCAGCTGGAAAAACTTCAGACGGGGCGAAGCCTGCACCATAGCCGGAGGTACATTTCCGATTATGATATCAGCAGATGAGACATCCTCGGATGTGACGGCGTCAGCATTCACGTAATGGAACTGTGCTTCGGGAGCGACTGCTGTAAAACCTCCTCTGATGGCGTTATCTGCGGGGATCGTTACAAGAATATTCATGAAAAACCTCCTGTTTCTTCTGCAAAAAACTATGACTCAAACTTCCTGCTTAAATACAATTATTTGCAGAAACCGTGATAAAACACTTTTAGGATCAATATTAATCTGTTAATATATTACAAATCCATATCTCGGTGTGAGATTCATTCCAGCCCAAGATTATACACTAAATCAATATAAATAGAAAGGGATAATATGATGGATATTATTGCACACGCAAGAGAGGTATTCGCAAATGACCGTTATGCTACGGATACGACAGGGATCATGATTGAAGACTGCAGCGTCAATCATTCCCTGGTATCCCTGAAGCTGGACGGACGCCACAGAAACGCTGTCGGTGAAGTGATGGGCGCTGTCTACTATACGCTGGCCGACTTTGCATTTGCCGTCGCATCCAACTATGACCGTCCGATGACCGTTACGCTTCAGAGCTCGATCTCCTATATGAGCTCCTGCAGAGGGGATACACTTTTTGCTGAAGCGGACTGCACGAAAGAAGGCGGACGCACGTGCTTCTATGATATAACGATAACGGATAATATGGGAAATTATGTTGCTAAGGCTCAGACAACAGGCTATAAAATGGCTCCGCATTTCCCGGCCGGCTCACAGGACGCCGATGGTGATCCTTACAGGGAACAGATCTATCTGTTCGAACAGGCCAAAAAGAGAGCTTCCGAAAAACAGTAATAAGTAAAAAGAGCTGTCACACCAGACAGCTGCTTTTCTTTTTCTTTCTTCTCTTCTTGCCTGCCTGCTTTCCGGGAACATCTTTCCAGGCCATGACAAGACTCTTATCAAGTCCGATATCGGAAGCATGGAAGACCGGATCCTTTCCGGCTCTCATCTGCTTCTCAAAATTCTTCAGGGCGTCAATGGCATAATGTCCGAGGATCACGCAGGCGGGAAGATTAATGATCGTCATACCGCCCATGGCGATATCGGCGATGGCCCAAACCGCACTCATCTGCATCTGGGCACCTATGAAAATGACCAGAACGCAGCATACATAGAAGATATTCATGAACTTCTTTGTCGGCATGGTCTTATGATTCAGGTATGCGAGCGCATTGTCGCAATAATACAGATTTCCGAGGAGCGTTGTGAACGCGAAGAGAATCATGGCCGCGGTGATGAAAATCGGTCCGATTCCTCCGAAAACGGAGAAGATGGCGTTCTGTACATACTGAGCGCCGGCAACTTCTGCCGAACGGTCAACGCCCGTGCTGAGGCACATGAGAGCCGTCGCCGTGCAGAGGAGCATGGTATCTATATAAACGGAGATCGTCTGGACAAGACCCTGCTTGCTTGGGTGTGAAACATCGGCCGCTGCGGATGCGTTCGGGGCGGAACCGACGCCGGCCTCATTGGAGAAAAGGCCTCTCTTGATGCCGAGCACCAGACAGGAACCGGAAATTCCTCCGAAGATAGCCTTGAAGTTGAAGGCGTCCGCAAAAATGTCAACGAACATGGTCGGAATGTTACCGATATTCAAGATCAGTACGATAAACGATATTGCCACATAGAAAATGCCCATGAACGGTACCACGATTTCCGTAAGACGGACAATTCTCTGACCGCCGCCGAACAGACAGTATCCGGTAAGAACGGCAAGTATGGCACCTATAATGATCGGTGTAACAGTCGGATGATACCAACTGTATACCGCAAAGGTAGACTGCAGGTTGTAGGAACAGAGCAGATTGAATCCGAATGCATATGTCGCAATCAGAAATACCGAGAATACAGCGGCAGGAATCGTGGAATGCATGGCAAGTTCAATATAGTAAGCGGGACCGCCGTAGAAGCCGCCTTCCTTGTTGACGCGCTTGAAGATCTGTGCAAGTGTGGATTCCATATATGCGGAAGCCGCGCCGATGATACACATGACCCACATCCAGAAGACGGCGCCGGGTCCGCCGAGACAGATCGCTGTCGATACGCCTACGATGTTTCCGGTACCTACACGGGACGCCGTTGAAACCATAAGGGCCTGGAATGATGATACGGCTTTTCCCTTCTCTCCTTTAGGAGGTTCCAGAATCAGTTTACAGGCCTCTCTGAATAATCGAATCTGGACAAATCCGGTGCGGAATGTAAAATAGAGTCCCGCAGCCGCCATAATGATGATCAGGATCGGTGCATAGAGAATATCGTCGATGGTATTCAGTATATTTGTTATCATCTTTTCCCCCTCTTTTGTGAATTCCTGTTTGATAATACAAATTATATAGAAGAAGTTTAGCGTAGTAAAGTGTAAAATTTTATTGAAAGACATAAAACTCACATGAAACTTACTTTTTTACCGATAACAGATCAGCTAAAGAGCATTCAATCTTGCCATATCTGCGATGATTCGCTAAAATTACCATACAATATTAAATAATTAATTATATACGAACGGGAGAGATTATGAAATTTATTTCTTGGAATATTGATTCTCTGAATGCTGCCCTGACGGCTGCCAGTGCCCGGGCGGCTCTGACACGGGATGTCCTTGATAAAATAGCAGCGGAAAATGCGGATATTATTGCGATTCAGGAGACAAAGCTTCCCGCAGCCGGGATGAATGCGAAGCAGAAAGAGGCGCTTGCCGCCTATTTTCCGGATTATGACTGTGCCTGGATCAGCTCCTGCGAGCCTGCAAGAAAAGGATATGCGGGAACCATGGCGCTCTACAGAAAAGGTCTTGATATCAAAGCTTCCTATCCGAAAATCGGTGCTCCGGAGCCTATGGACTGCGAGGGCCGTACAATTACCCTGGAGCTTCCGGATTTCTATTTCAATCTGGTCTATACGCCGAATGCCGGAGACGGTCTGAAGAGACTTGCGGCCAGACAGATATGGGACGAGAAATACGCCGACTATCTGTCCGGTCTGGACGCGATAAAACCGGTCATATCCTGCGGTGATTATAATGTTGCCCATAAGGAGATTGATCTTGCCAATCCCGCTTCGAACCATATGTCTCCGGGATTTACGGATGAGGAACGGGAAGGATTTACCAATCTCCTCTCCCGCGGCTTTACTGATACGTTCCGCCATGTTCACGGGGATGTACCGGGAGCATATTCCTGGTGGGCTCAGCGCGTCAGAACGAGTAAGATCAACAATACAGGATGGAGAATTGATTACTTCCTCGTCAGCGACCGTATCCGAGATAAGGTCCTTCGGTCAGAGATGATGGATTCCGGTCCTCGCCAGGACCACGCACCACTCCTCATGGAAATTCAATAGATTAAAGAAAAAAAAGAGGGAGCCTTTGCTCCCTCCTTATTATCGGGACTCCTCAAGGCTCTCTCTGAGTTTCTTCACATCGTCGAAGAGCTCCGCTCTCTCACGAATCCATCCTTCATCTTTTTCCCACCATTTAAGTTCCCTGAGAAATGCTATATCCTCCTCGGAAAAACGTCTGCGGATCGGCCTTGCCGGGACGCCCGCAACGATCGTATAGGGATCAACATCTTTCGTTACCACCGCTCCGGCAGCAACGACAGCGCCGTCACCGATCACATGACCGCCTAAAATCATGGCTCCGTCTCCGATCCAAACGTCATTTCCTATCCTGACAGAATACTTCGGATCATCGGGAAGCATGATATATTCTTTAAATTTCTGTCTTCCGACATAAGAGTCGCCGATAACCGTATTTTTTGCGAAAAAGAGCGGATGTACCGAGACGTAATCGCGGCTCGGATGAGTTACGTCGATGATTCTGACGTTCTTTCCTATGCAGCAGTATCTGCCCACCATTGTGTTTCTAAGAAAGCTTCCGCTGGCTACGTACGAAGCGTATCCGAGTGAAGAGTTAAGGACGGAGGAGTGTTTTCCGACCGCGTTCCTTCCTTCAAAGGAACTTCCGTCTGTGTGTGTACCGAATGAAGTCGATACTCTGTCGGAATTCTTTGCGGAAATATAGTTTTTTAAGGATTTCAGGAGATTTTTCTTCATAAATCATTCACCCACATGCTGTTCTTCAACTTTGCGGAGCTCCGTCGAGCAAACTCCTTCTGTGTGAGGAAGATAGACTACATCCACGCCGTACGGCTTAAGCTCTTCCTCGGTACGGGTCCATCTTGCATTTCCCTTCCAGTCGTCTCCTATAAAGACGGCGTCAAAATGGAGTTTCTTATAGTTCTCCACTTTGTCGAGGGTGTTGACTATTTCACAGGCGTCGACGGCCTTGATATTTGCGACGATGACCCTTCTCTCCTCCTCGTTTATGACCGGAGTCTTGTGCTTATACTGTTCGACCAGCTCGTCGGAATTTACTCCCACAATCAGGTATTCACAGTAATTCTTTGCGTTATTGATAAGATTCAGATGTCCGATATGGAACATATCATAGACACCCTGTGTATAACCGACCTTATATTTTTTCATAGATATCCAGCTTTTTCCTGCTTCTTTCTGTAATCTTTTTTGGTTATGTCTTCGGATTCGCGGAAACCGAGGCTCCTGACATTTTAACCTATCGAGTATTGTTGTGCAAGTCTATCTACCACCAAAATCTTTCCAAAGTGTATGTCAGGCCTCTATGATATAATCATTCTATCTGAAGTGAAATAAAAATACTTAATACGAGGAGGGCTTCATGGATCCCCGCAAAAACTGCATCAAAAAAAGAAAAAACCCGAAGGAACTGCGCCTCGGACATATAGCAAGTCTTCTGTTCGAGGTTGTTCTTAAAAGAAGTAAACCGCATAATATCGATCTTCTTGATTTCTTCTTTCCCGGAATGATTGTTTTTGAGCCGGTCGGATCGGAAGTCGGTAAGGCAGAAGCACTGTTCTCTGACGGTGATAACATCATAATTGCAGTCCGGAACAAATCCGGTTTCTACACGGGAGGCGTCAGCACCAGAGTGAGCCAGATCGTCGGACGCCTGATAGGCACCGCTAAGAGCGGCATCGAAAAAGAAAGAAGGTCCGCCAGCCTTGTTCAAAAGCGGATCGCGCATGAACTTGTGACCGAACCCGAAAAGCTTCTGAACCTGCACCTCATATATCAGGGAATCATACGGAATTTCACGCAGGATGAAATGGACTGCTTTATTTCCGTATTTGCAGAGTACATAAACGCAATCATCGGAGCGAGGGCAGAGATGACGGAGTATGCGAAAGAGAATGAACTCTTTCCTTTTGATGATGAGACCTACAACCTGCTCATGAACTATGTTCTGCGTGAATGGAATGACGAAACACTCGAACACTGCATTCATGCATTTGCATGGCTCCTGTTCGGCTCGCTCCTGCGCAACGAAGTGCGCCGCCTTCTCTATGCTTACGACAACACGTTCACTCCGCGCGAGCTGGACGATTCGGCCGCGGATGCATTTGCTAAAGATACCTATACGGAATACTTCTATACCGGCGATGATATGGACAATCTGTTCCCGGGCATTGAATGGTTCTGCGACCGCTGCGGAGCGCATCTGAACGAGCAGGATGATTTCGATGATCATAATAAGATCTGGAAATGCACCTGCTGCGGCTACAAAAATGTAATTTCAATCGAGCAGATCTATGACAGTGAGGAGGATTATGAGAACGGTGATCCGCCTACGGATGCCAAAAAGTTCTTCAGAGCACTCAGGGAACGCGCGGATGAGCTTGACGGTGATTGATAATTATCGGATATTGAAAATCAACCCGCTCGTTCAATTGTCCATACTTTCCTTGCCAGAAGGGCAACGGCTGCTGCCATAAGGGCCAGTATTGCTTCTACTGCCGGCACGTTCATACCGTTTCCCGACAGTATGACCGGCACCGCATCAACGACCGTATGAATCAGGATCGCAAGCGGGAAGTAATAGAACCGATGCTTTCTTGTCACTGCCATCCACACCAGTACGGTAAGGGAAATCTGAAGAATGATCGCGATAATTCGTTCTATTCCGCCTAAAAGAAACTGCCAGGAAGGTGCTGTAATGAGCTGATTTATGATAACCCGGAAGGCTTCCTCTGCGTCAGGAGCCATGGTGGCGGTATATTTTGCAAGCTCCCCTTTGTTGATTATGGATGAATAGGCAATGTTGTTGATCATTGTGACCCCGAGGACCATCATAGCTTCCAGCCCACCGTGTCCGGCGCCGTACATGAGAGCGTTTGAATCCTTATACATGTAGCTTTTCAGCAGTGTCCTGAAGCAGATTAATCTTCCGAACTCTTCGAAGATACCTGCACAGAGTCCGCCGTAAATTGCATAATACAGCGTATTATTGCGGACCGTCTCTCCGAGCTGCGTCTCAAAAACAAGAGAATGGAAACCTGTTTCGAGGATCAATACAAAGATCAGAAAGACGCCGCAGCCGATAAAGAATACGGCACTGTCGGCGCGGGTCTTCATTCTGATAAAAATATAGAGTCCGATCGGGATTGCGAAGCCGATCAGACATGAGATTGCCATGCAGAGCATGGAGGCAGTTGAAACTGTTCCGTTCATAATACTTTCAGGACCTTTCTCTTTTTACTGGTTAAAACTTCCCACATATAATGTACAGACAGTCTCAACATACAGATATTTCGACTGATACAGTATTTAAGTGGGAAGTTTAAGTTACTTCCTCAACCTTATAAACTCGACTTAATGTCTGATAGGATCACCCTGTCCGCCGGAAGCCACTCCACAGAATCAAGTTCACTCTCATCGAGCCATTTTGCCGCTTCGTGCTCCCGCAGAATGAATTCTCCGCTTTGAACGCTGCAGCGGAAGCAGTCCATAGACAGATGAAAACCCGGATAATCGTACTCGACTGTGCGGATCAGATTTCCGACTTTTACCGTAACGTTCAGTTCTTCCCTTATCTCACGGACGAGAGCTTCTCCGGGCGTTTCCCCTTCTTCAATCTTTCCTCCCGGAAACTCCCATCCGTCCTTATATTCTCCGTATCCACGCTGTGTGGCAAATATTTTTCCATTATTGAAAATAACGGCGGCGACAACTCGAATCGTTTTCGACATATACTCTCCTTCTTTATTTTTCCGGCGAATATGAATACAGGTGCCGTCTGTTCAAGTACGCGAGCGAGACTTGGCGCGGGACTTTAGATCAGCGTCTGCTTATCTCTTCCAAACCGAATCCCTGCACATCCTCACATGAGCGGCTACAAGGGCCAGGATCATCATCATGACCTTCTGTGTTTCCACGCTTTCGGTGTCGGCGTTAACGCGAAGAAGGCCGGAAAGACTTCCGGCCAACCCAAGAAAAATGACGCTTATACCGGATGTTTTCATGATTGCATCCTGATAGCGTTCCTTTATAAATCGCTTGAAGAAAACGCCGACTATGCCACCGCAGATAATCGCTATAACGTTTATGATTGTACCCAGACCCGGCATTACTGTGTTTCCTTTCAGAAGAATACTAATACCATAACTGAAAAACCGTAATTATTTCGTATCTTTATCCCAGGACATCTCCGAGATCAGCCTCTTTGATATTGTGCTTTTCAGCATAGCCTGTCAGGAACAGGGTCAGCGCACCGTCACCGGTTACGTTGCAGGCAGTACCGAAGGAATCCTGAAGTGCAAAGATCGTGAGAATCAGGGCTGTGCCTGTCGCGTCAAATCCGAGAACGCCTGTTATAAGACCCAGAGAAGCCATGACGGTACCGCCCGGAACGCCCGGAGCACCGATTGCAAATACACCGAGAAGCAGGCAGAACAGAATCATCTCACCGAGGGTAGGGAAATTCCCGTAAAGCATCTTGGAGACAGCCATGACAAAGAATGTCTCGGTCAATACGGAACCGCAAAGGTGAATATTGGCAAAAAGCGGGATGCCGAAGTTTACAAGATCCTTTCGCAGGGTCGGCACAGACTTTTCGGCGCACTTAAGTGCCACGGAAAGCGTTGCTGCACTGGACATGGTTCCTACTGCGGTCATGTAAGCCGGACCGTAGTTTTTAACTATATTCATCGGGTTGCGTCCGGAATATGCACCGGCAATCCCGTACAGCAGAGCCAGCCAGATATAATGGCCTGCCATAACGATGATGATGATAATCAGGAAAATGGGAAGCTGCTTTGTGATCGTTCCCTCGTAAGCAAGTATGCAGAATGTGCATCCGATTAGGATCGGAAGAACCGGAATAACGAATTTGGTAACAATGCTCAGAACAATCTGCTGGAACTCCTCAAGAACTCCCGTGATAAGCTTGCTGCGGTTCCAGGCAGCCGTAAGACCTACCATGACCGAGAAGAACAGTGCGGACATGACCGGCATGATCTGCGGGATCGTAAGCTCGAACACAACAGCCGGAAGCTCCTTCAGACCGTCGACTTCCGGACTGATGTTAAGGAACGGTAAAATAGTAAATCCTGCTGCAGTAGCGAAGAAAGCGGCGCCGATCGATGAGATATAGGCAATGCAGAGTGCTACGATCAGCATGGTGGATGCATTCTTGCCGAGCCTCGTGATAGACGGAGCGATAAAGCCGATGATGATCAGCGGCACGCAGAAATTAATGAACTGACTTGCGATGAACTTTACCGTGACCAGAATGTTCAGGAGCGCGGTCGCGATCGGTGAGCCGTCAATTGCGCTGAGAAACAGGCCGCCGATAATGCCGACTGCAAGTGCCACGAGAAGTTTGAATGGCAGACTGTGGATAAATCCTTCTTTTTGCATGATCCCCTCCATTAATGGAAAATTATAAATATATTGTGTGGTCATCCGGATATTTATCCGTATGAACGGTTAATAGTGCCCCGCTTTTACATACATGAATTGACATCAACTTTATCAAGTGATTCCGGCGCCTGCGCCGCAAGCTGCGCTGACTGCGCCGCAGAAAGCTGACAGGGAACCGATATAATGCTTTATATAGATCGAAACAAGATTCGAGACCAGAAGGCAGCGATACATCTTCTCTTTCGACAGATGCCATCTCTCGGCATAGGTTATGATGGGCGTGGTGACGGTGATGCAAAACATTTCCTTAGAAATAAATTGAGCACTCACGTGATGGAGTGCTCTGTTCCGATACTATGCAAAAAACCATCTTGATTAATGGCAGAACCGTATTACTCGCCGAGAATTACGGAGCGAAGCTTAGCTGCAACTTCTTCACACGCTGCCTCATCAAGTTTTTTGAGATTCGGATCCATTGCAAATGTCCCGCCCCACTCAAACTCGTCTTTATATTTCGGAACAAGGTGCATATGAAGATGATGCCCCGTATCACCGTACATGCCGTAATTGAGTTTGTCCGGACCGAAAACTTTATGAATGGCATTGGCGGTCGTCACAACATCCGCAATAAAGGCTGCCCGGTCTTCCTCGGACAATTCCAGCATCTCAGAAACATGATGCTTGCTCGCAACGATGCAGCGTCCCGGATGAGACTGCTCTTTGAACAGATAGACCGTGCTTGCGGGCAGCTCGCAGATCTCGTAACCGAACTTGGCAACAAGTTCACCTTTGGCACAATATGCGCAGTTCATATCCATAATAATACCTCCTGTGGTACGGAAATTAGTGGTTATTCCTGCAATTCATACAGAAAGAAATGAATATTTGTAAAAATTTCATAAAGTCATTATAGCATA
>ODAI013195288.1_pt1 | contig 13536 bp, 11 predicted proteins | sample 1539321 | NCBI WGS metagenome assembly ODAI01 (sample SAMN02144231, study PRJEB22623) | gut metagenome | biome: sheep rumen | host: Ovis aries | place: New Zealand
CTTGAAACATAAACCGTTTCGCCGTTTTCATCCTTTGTAGTGTAGTAGTTGAATGCCACACCTATGTACTGTCCGGATTCGCCCAGATCGCTTACCATTGCGTCCTGCACGTAGGTGTCTGTTTTACCATCGAGTATCTGCAGGAATGGATAGGACTGATCCTCCTCATTGTGGCTGATAGTGAAAAACCAGTTCTCAGTATTTGTGCCAATGGTGTGTCCGTCCTCATCGAATATGTAAACGGATTCAATATCATTGGCATCGCACAGCTCCTGCAGCCTTGATGATGAACCTACCGATTTGAGGCGGTTGCCCTCATCGTCTGAAAGGAACTGCTTGTTTCCGCTTTTATCGTAGTAATTATGATAAAAATCTGAGTCTTCGTTCAGGACCGAAGGATCCTCTTCTATTAGGAAGGATATCAGTCTGGCCTTCGACAGAAACCTTGTGTCATAGTAATCCTGTATGAGTCCGCGGCTTGTCTGCCCCTCTTCATACCTGCTGGTCACCTCGTTGATGGCGAGGTCGGATTTTTCAATTCCGTTAGTTATCTCTAGCAGTGTCTGCGTATAGAACGATATGCCAAACATCACCAGAGTTCCCGCAATTACAAGAGGAAAGATCTTGTTGAATACAGAGCGGTCAAAATACACTTTGGTTTTTGAATTAGGATTCAGAGTTACCTTTTTTGTTTCGACCTCACGCCTTACAAAATCGTTCCTGACTATAACTGTATAAAGAAGGCAGATCAGCATTGTGAGAATGAAGCCCGTGATAGACCAGAAGAGCACATATTTGTTATTGCTGCTGATCTTATCTGTCTGAGCAACTGCAGAGATCACAGTCTGACCATTATAGTCCTTTGATACACAGTAATATCTTGTTCCATTTATTGTCTGAACCCCGGCATACCCGTCAGTCAGTGCCTCTCTTGTAAGGCCTGTGCTCAGAGCTCTCTGCCCGGTCAGGATCTCGTCACCGTTCTTGTAATACAGGAATGTGCCGTCTTTCCTGTTTACAGCAAATACGAACCCGTCATTTCCTACTGCAATACGGCTCAGAACAACCGATACATCCGTAAGTGAATCAAGCTGTACGTCAAGCACCGATGCCTCTGTACCGAGCACCAGCATATATGTGACCCCAAGGTATTTATACGGCATCGAGTAGAAGTAGAATGTGCCGTAACGGTTACGGACCGTAACAGGATCTATTGTTCCGTCTTCTTCTTTTGTGCCTTTCAGCAGGTCATTGATGTTCTCCTGTGTCAGGAGAGACCTGGTTGCAGGATTGATCCCAGATAGTGAGGCTTCCCTGGACAGCCTTATTTTGCCATCCATCGACATAAGGAAGAGGTACTGTACTCCCGAGCGTTCTACCATGTCTCCGAATACTTCCGAACGCTGTTTATTGCTCATATCGGCCATTGACTCGAAAAGTCCGCTCGAAAACAGCTGGCACATATCGTCGAGCTCATCCTGGTTTCCATCATGGAATATGGCTGCCAGAGCATCCGCATTCTGAACATTGCCGTCGAGTGCTTCGACTGCCTCCTGCAGCGCAAGCCTGCTGTTTTCCTCCTGTTTATAAATAGCAGTCTTTGTCTGCATTTGAATCAGGAACTGCGATATGACCATTGCCCCGAAAACAATAAGAAAAATATTAAACAATACTTTTTTCAGAAAGTAATTGTTTGCTTTTTTCAGCGTTTCATGATCATTTAATACTTTTTTATTATCCGGCATACGGGTTTTCCTTTTCTTCGCACAATCATCCCAATTATCTGTATTTTATCAAAATGCAGGCCTCTTTGCACTCAAGGCGTTGAGATTATTGAGGTTTATATAGTAATATTAAGATTATGAAAAAGATAATTTACCCTTTGATCGCAGCAGCGGTCATAGTTCTAGATCAGTTAACCAAATATCTCGTAAGATCCAGCATGCAGCCCGGAGACAGAATTCCTGTAATCGGTAACTGGATGAGTATTTATTATGTGCAGAATACAGGCACTGCGTTCAGCATGTTCCGGGGCAACCGTTTTATCACGGTATTTCTCACATCTGCGCTGATTATCTTCTGTATCGTATTTATCATTATAGAAGTGCGCGAGGGTCACAGGCTGGTACCTTCCCTCTTTACATTAGTTGCAGCAGGGGGAATATCCAACATGATAGACCGTCTGTCTCTTGGATTTGTGACAGACATGATATCCTGTGGTTCATTTGCAGTATTCAACATTGCAGACATTGGCGTTACCTGCGGATGCATTCTTACAATGATCGCTCTGCTGATCATGTATAAAGATGAGGGCAAGGAGTCATAGATGTCAGACAGCATTCTGATTGTAAAAGCAGGCACAGATGACGCAGGCACCAGGCTTGATGCTTTCATCGGATACAACACAGATGAGCTCTCAAGGAGCTACGCAGTTAAACTGATTGAAAAAGGCCGCGTCAGTATCAATGGCAAAACCATCACCTCAAAAAAACACTCTGTTTCCGAGGGAGATACTGTCACAATAAACATGCCGGAGCCCGAGCCGCTTGAGGTAACTGCCGAGAACATCCCTGTCGAGATCGTTTACGAAGATGACGACGTGGCAGTGATCAACAAGCCGCGCGGCATGGTGGTTCATCCGGGGCCAGGCAACACAGCAGGCACTCTTGTGAACGCCATCATGTATCATATGGGAGACTCGCTTTCTTCCATCAACGGAGTGATACGCCCGGGAATAGTTCACAGGATAGATAAAGACACCAGCGGCCTGCTGATGATAGCTAAGAACGACAAAGCCCACGAGTCGCTGGCAGCGCAGCTGAAAGAGCACAGCGTCACCAGAGAGTACACAGCCCTCGTATATGACAACATTCGCGAAGATGAGATGACCATAGACCTTCCTATAGGTCGCGACGAGCGAAACCGCATGCGCAACGCCGTTAACGGCAGCGGAGCCAGGAACGCCGTCACGCATATAAAAGTTCTGGAGCGCTTTGGCAGGTATACCCTTGTAAGGGCTAAACTCGAAACAGGACGCACCCACCAGATAAGAGTGCACATGGCACATATGCACCACCCTCTCGCCGGTGATGAGCTATATGGCCCGCGGAGGCAGTCATCCAGAATAGAAGGCATAGAAGTACACGGCCAGCTGCTTCACGCCGGAACACTCGGGTTCATACACCCGTCCAGCGGAGAATACCTTGAGTTCCACTCAGATCTCCCGGAAGTGTTCACGTCTGTACTTGACAGGCTGAGAGGCGCCAAAGAATAGAAAATACCGCTAGCTCACAGCCAGCGGTATTTCATTTTTATCCCAAATTATTCTCCGGTTTATTCTGTTATGTCCTGATTGAAGTCGAATTCAACTTCGCTCTCGTCCTTTGCCGGTGCAGGCTTAACCTTTTCAACTACCGGCTGCACTTTCTCTACTGACGGCTCCTGTTTCTGCACGTCAAAATCCACTGTCCTTGCCTGGCGGGCTTCGCTGGAGCGTCTGTCGCCTTTTCCGTATGGGCCATAATAGTCATACTGATTGCTGAAACCTGTGATACAGTAGAAAACAGGTGCCAGGAAGGTGTATCCCCATGCCCAGGAATCCGGCTGTCCGTATGCCTTTGCAGTAGCTTTTCCAATCTGATAAGCAAAGTAGAAATACATGAACCAGCCAATTACCGGGACTACTACCACAAAGAGTCTTACCCAGTACCAAGGGTTGTTCATGACCTTCTCGCAGAGTTTGTACTGATTATAGAACGGTACGATTCCGGTCCATCCGGGCTCTCCTGCCTTCTCGAACATCTTCCAGAGTCCGATGGCCGTAAGGATATACCAAAGGCCGGATGATCCCGATGATGCAGATCCGTTCTCCTGTGCAAATGCTAATATTGAATCCATTTCCTTAGTTTCCTTTCTGTTTTATTATTTATGATCCGGGCTATTGCTCGTAAGGATCGTTCTCTACGATTCGCCTTACTTCTTCTCTGTCAGCAGCCCATTTCTCCTCGAGTTTTTTGTAGTCTCTTTCCTGCTTGTCCAGCAGTGCGTCTCCCAGCTGTTTTGCTCCGCTGATCAGAAGCGCACCGCCTGCAACGCCTACTGCGACTATTTTAAGCAGTGTTCCGCCGAGACCGCCTCCCATGTTTGTATTGACATTCCTGAGTCCCGATTTATTGCTTGCCATATCAGTCCCTCCTTTTTATAAGTAAGCTGTTTATGCGCATATGCGGCGAAGCTGAGGCAATGCCGTATTATTTACCCGCGTCATTATAACACAACTGATATATGTCTGTCCTGCGAGCTGAAAGAAGCGGCAGCTTTTGTCTGACAGCTTCTACATAATCAAGATCTATCTCTGTGATCGCATGCCCTTCTTTTTCGTCCATCTGCATGATCACCTTACCCCACGGATCTGTAATTATTGAGTGTCCGTATGCAATGTATCCGGCAGACGGATTCCGGGCCGTGGCTGTTCCAACCATATACACCTGGTTTTCAACGGCTCTCTGTCTGAATGACAGTTCCCAGTGGGCCGGACCGGTAGTCATGTTGAATGAAGCCGGATTGAATATCACCCTGGCCCCTGCAAGAGCCGGTATGCGCGAGCTCTCAGGGAATCTTATGTCAAAGCAGATGTTGACTGCCATTTTGCACCACTCCGTCTCAAAGGTATCAAAGGTGTTTCCGGCAGTGAGCGTATCGGATTCTTTAAACATCTGCTCGCCGCGGGCGTAAATGTCAAAAAGATGTACTTTGCGATGCTTGCCTATCTGCCTGCCTTCCCTGTCAAAGACGTAGCAGGTATTGTATGTATTGCCGTCCTCGCCCAGTTCCGGTATGGATCCGCCCACAATATAGACTCCATTCTTTCGCGCTATGGTTGACATGGCAAGCCAGCTGTCACCCTGTTCCGGCTCTGCGTTGACCGGAAAGAGGTCTGTCTGATACGGACTGTTCCATATCTCCGGCAGGCTTATGATGTCTGCTCCATCTGCAGCGCCGCCAGCAACTATCTCAGCCAGGCGCTCAATATTCTCATATTTATCTTCGCTGACCTTCAGCTGAAGGCTCGCTATCTTTACTTTATTCATTCCAGCACCCCCTTTAGAGAAATGAAATCACTGCAGTTCCGGCGAGCATCAGAAGCATGCCCGCAAGTTTTCTGAGTGTGACCGGCTTCTTCTCTATTCCCAGGAATCCCGCTGCATCTATTGCAAGCCCTGCTGCCATCATTCCTATCAGGTTCATGATAGTTGAAAGCCCGGTACCGAGCACCGGCGCAACTGCGGCATTTCCACTTACAACCGTCAGAGCAAACAGGCCGCCTGTCACCATCCATATCTTAAAACCCGGCCCTGGTTCTGAAGTCTGATCGAACACCCCTTTTCTGCCCTTAAGCAGAGTGATCACTGCCATAAGTAACGCAGTAGAGATCAGTGCAACCGACATGGATATTATAGTTGCCTTGCTGACGGACTGAACTACCACCCTGAGTGTGCCATTGACCGCTATCTGGGTTGAACACGCCACTCCGTCAATAAAAGCAAGTATCACGTACAGCATCGGGAGCCTGGCATGCCCGTCTCCGTCCGGGTTTTTCTCGTGTGTTACGAGAATGAGTCCTGCAAACACCATGACTGCACCGGCAAGCCTTGCAAGCGACATGCGCGCTTCATCTGCGCCAAACAGAGCAAAGTGATCTATAACCAGCCCGGTCACGATCTGACCGAAGTTGAGTATCATCACATTGCCGGCAGCTCCGAGTTTAGGCACACAGAGAATGTTCATTGTAACTATGATGATAGCGCATACTCCCCCCAGCCAGATCCACGGAGGGTTCTTTGCTATCTCACCTACCGGTATGTAAAGTCCGTGCTCATTAAAGATTATAAAAGCCGCAAGGCAAAGCCAAGCGACCATAAAATTGAGCCCCGCAGTAATATACGGAGATCCGAAAAACCTTCTGGCTTCCGTATTGATACTCGCCTGCACTGTGGATGCAATGCCTGCTATGACTCCTATCACCAGAGCGATCATTTGTCTCTAATCTCTATTTCCCTATCCAGCTCTCATCAGAAGGATTATCTCTGAAAGCCTTCAGCCTTTCGATATCGTTTGCTGCTATATATCCATTCTCTGCTGCTGCGGCTATGACTTCATCGAAATTGGTCAGCGAGTACCATTCGATACCTGCTTCTGCCATGCGGTCGATGCCTTTCTTCATGCCGTATGTCATGATGGAAACCACGCCGAGCACCTCAGCTCCGGCATTTCTGAGCACATTTACAGTATCTATGCAGCTTCCGCCGGTCGAGATGAGATCTTCTACCACAACAACTTTCTGGCCAGGCTCCAGCCTGCCCTCGATCTGGTTGTTTCTGCCGTGATCCTTGGCGCCTGATCTGACGTATCCCATAGGGAGCCCCATCAGATGCGCTGTAATAGCAGCATGTGCTATGCCTGCTGTAGCAGTCCCCATGAGCACTTCTGCCTCAGGAAACTTTTCTCCGATAGTGATCGCGAGTGCCTCCTCAACGTCTGTCCTTACATCCGGCGCAGTAAGCGTCAGTCTGTTGTCACAGTAGATTGGGCTCCTGATTCCGCTTGCCCATGTAAAAGGCTCCTCCGGCCTCAGGAACACAGCCTTGATTCTTAAAAGGTCTTCCGCAATAAGTCTTTTGATATCTGTATTCTTGTCCATCATAATGCTCTCTCTTTAAAGAAATTCTTCCTTGCATCTCGTATATGCGTCGAAAGGTTTGTCTGCTGCTGTGATAGGTCTTCCGACTACTATGAAATCAGAGCCTGCCAGCTTGGCCTGAGCCGGTGTCATTACTCTCTTCTGATCATCAGTTGAGTTCTCTGCAAACCTGATTCCCGGTGTTACTGTAAGGAATTCACTGCCGCATGCTTCGTGTATGCCTGCCGCCTCAAATGCAGAGCATACAACTCCGTCGAGGCCTGCCTCTTTTGCATTAAGAGCATATTGCCTTACGACTTCGTCCATCGGCCTTCCGATAAGAAGCTCATTGTGCAGGGTCTCCTCATCTGTAGATGTAAGCTGGGTTACAGCGATCAGCTTAGGCTTGTCTGCATACCTTGCGGCACCCAGCATAAGACCTTCCTTTGCGGCTTTCATCATCTGAATTCCGCCTGCAGCATGCACGTTTACCATGTCTACTCCGTATTCACCGAGCACCTGCATCGACTTTTTGACTGTATTAGGGATGTCGTGAAGCTTGAGATCGAGGAACACTTTGTGTCCTCTCTCCTTGAGCTGTCTGATCATGTCTGGTCCTTCCGAATAGAAGAGCTCCATTCCTATCTTAACAAACGGTCTTCCCGCGCCGATTCCTGCATGATCACAGCTGACTACTTCAGCTCTTACTCTGGAAAGTCTGTCCAGGAATTTGATTGTTTCATCGGAACTTTTGAAATCACATGCGATTATTACGTCTCTCTGATTAGCCATATCGCACCTCTTTACATATTAATATATTATTCTCCCATTCACAGATTGAGCCTTACTCTCAATCTATGATCTCATTATACATTAAAAACTTTCGAATCCGTACTTTTTCATTGCATCCGGAAGGTCGCGAACGATATTCCGCGCCGCGTACGGATCAGCCAGATTGGCTGCTCCTACTTCTACAGCAGTTGCTCCTGCAGCCATCATCTCGAGCACATCCTCTGCAGAGGACACTCCACCCATTCCAATAACCGGGATCTTTACTGCTTTTGCCGTCTGATACACCATGCGCAGAGCCACCGGGAATACAGCCGGGCCGGATAGTCCGCCCGTTACATTTGCCAGGATTGGCTTTCTTGTGCGCAGATCGATCCTCATGCCCATGAGCGTATTTATGAGACTGATCCCATCTGCACCTTCTGATTCGCAGGCTCTTGCGATCTCCGTGATGTCGGTAACGTTTGGCGACAGCTTCATTATTACCGGCTTGTCTGTAACCGGGCGCACAGCCTTTACGACTTCCGCTGCCATCTTCGGATCAGTTCCGAAGCTCATGCCTCCGCCGTGCACGTTTGGGCAACTGATGTTTATCTCAAACCAGCCTATCATATCGGCCATGTCTGAGTTGCTCAGTCTTTTCACAACCTCGGTGTACTCATCTGTCGAGAATCCGCTCACGTTAGCCATTACCGGCTTATGGAACACCTTTTTAAGCTTAGGCAGCTCCTCTTTTATAACGCCGTCTACTCCGGGGTTCTGAAGTCCGACTGAATTGAGCATTCCTGACGGGCATTCAGCTATGCGAGGCGTTTCATTGCCGAACCTTGGCTCGAGCGTTGTGCCCTTGAACGAGAATGTTCCCAGGCAGTTTATATCGTAATGCTCAGCGAACTCGTATCCGAATCCGAAGGTGCCCGATGCAGGTATCACGGGATTGTCGATGGTGATTCCGCAAAGATTTACTCTTGTATCTACCATAGTATCTCCTCCGTTCTGAGCACCGGCCCTTCCTTACAGATGCGTTTATATCCATTTTTGGTTTTTGTGCTGCATCCCATGCACGCCCCGAAGCCGCAGCCCATACGCTCCTCAAAGCTCATCTGACCGCTTATGCCAGCTTTTTCAAACACTTCACTGTATACCGCTTTCAGCATTGGTTCAGGACCGCAGGTATAGAAGTGTGTAAACGTCTCACCTGCGTCCGCAAGCTCTTTGAAAGCGTCTGTGACAAAGCCCTTTATGCCGCAGCTTCCGTCTGCTGTCGCAACAACAACGCGGGCACCGAGTTTTTCAAATTCATCAACGTAATAGAGCTCGTCTCCGTTGTTGAATCCGAGTATCACCGTGACTCCTGCACCGCCCAGAAGGCGCGCAGCAAGGTACAGAGGCGGTATTCCCACGCCTCCTCCTATAAGAAGAGGCCTTTCCCCGGCATCACCGAGATCATATCCGTTTCCGAGGCCGGTTAGTACGTCGAGTTCCTTCCCCGTCTTAAAATGAGTCATCTCCTCTGTGCCGTGGCCGAGCACCTTATAAATAATGGTGACGCTGTCATCGGCAACATCGCTTACGCTTATTGGGCGGCGCAGGAAGTGACCGTCGAGCTTAATGTTGATGAACTGCCCGGGTTTTATGCCGCTCACATCTCCGGCCATACTCATGAGCCATGTGGTAGGAGTGAGCTGTCTGTTTTCTGTTATGTTAAATATTCCCTGTTTCATAAGTCCGTTTATCAGGCGTCTATTGTTGAAATAGTCTGTGTGGTTTCTTCGAGTACATCGAGCAGCACGCTTACTGTATCGAGCGAGGTAAAGAGAGTTGCGTTGTTTTCGCTCGCGCACTGCCTTATAAGGGCTCCATCGTTTGCCGTAACGTGGTCGCCCACCTTTCTTGTGTTAAGTATGTATGCGATGTGGCCTTTGCGGATCGCTTCAAGGATCTCATCAGAGCCCTCGCTTATCTTTTTCATCTCCCGCGTCTTAATGCCGTTTTCTCTGAGGAATGCTGCAGTGCCCGGTGTAGCCTCAATGTTGAATCCGAGGTTGTAGAATCTCCTGATCAGTGGGAGAGCTTCTGCCTTGTCGTCTCCGGCAAGTGTAGCCAGCACAGTTCCGTAGTTGCGCAGCTTTGTGCCGGATGCAGTGAGAGCCTTATAGAGCGCGCGGTTCAGCTTGTTATCGTAGCCGATCGCTTCACCGGTAGACTTCATCTCAGGCGATAGATACGTATCGAGTCCCTTGATCTTATTGAAGCTGAAGACCGGAACTTTTACGTAGAATCTCTTCTTCTCCTCAGGATAGAGGTCAAAGATGCCCTGTTCTTTAAGCGATTTGCCCAGAATAGCCTCTGTCGCGATATCTGCCAGACTGTATCCGGTAGCTTTCGAGAGGAAAGGAACCGTTCTGGACGATCTCGGATTCACCTCGATGATATATACATCGTCATTCTCGTCAACAATGAACTGGATGTTGTAGAGTCCGATTATGCCTATACCCTTGCCGAGCTTCTTGGCGTACTGCAGAATAAGGCCTTTTACCTTATTGCTGATAGAATATGCAGGATAGACAGATATCGAGTCTCCTGAGTGGATTCCGGTTCTTTCAACCAGCTCCATTATCCCCGGAACAAACACATCGCGTCCGTCGCAGATCGCGTCTACCTCGACCTCCTTGCCGAGAATGTACTTGTCTACCAGAACAGGTTTGTCCTCATCTATCTCTACCGCAGTCTTCAAATACTGTCTGAGCTGCGCCTCGTCACCTACTATCTGCATAGCGCGTCCGCCAAGTACGAACGACGGCCTTACCAGAACAGGGTATCCGATCTCGGCAGCTGCCTTAACACCGTCCTCTATCTTTGTTACAGCATGCCCAGGAGGCTGCGGGATTCCGAGGTCTTTAAGAACTTTTTCAAATCTGTCCCGGTTCTCCGCACGGTCTATAGCTTCGCAGTCTGTTCCTATGAGCTTTACGCCTCTCTCCATGAGAGGTTCTGCCAGGTTGATTGCAGTCTGGCCTCCGAGTGTAGCAATAACGCCCTCAGGCTTCTCGAAGTCGATGATAGCCATAACGTCTTCTGTTGTAAGAGGCTCAAAGTAGAGCTTGTCTGCAGTCGTATAGTCTGTCGAAACAGTTTCCGGATTGTTATTGATAATTATCGCTTCGTAACCGGCGCGCCTTATAGTCTGCACTGCGTGTACTGTTGAATAGTCAAATTCAACGCCCTGGCCTATCCTTATAGGGCCGGCACCGAGTACGATGATCTTCTTCTTATCTGTGAGTCTGGACTCGTTCTCGCCTGTATAGGAAGAGTAAAGGTATGCTATGTATTTGCCCGTATGCAGGGTGTCTACCATCCTGAAGACAGGAACAATGCCATTGTTCTTTCTCTTCAGATAAACCTCAGTCTCCGTGAGATTCCAGAGATTTGAGATCTCTTTATCTGAAAAGCCCATGATCTTTGCCGCCCTGAGCGTTTTGATGTCATTTACGCGGTCCTTGAGAATCTTCTCCATATCAACTATGGATTTGAACGCCTCCAGGAAGATATCTGTTATCTTAGTGACTTCGTGTATCTCTGCAACACTTATTCCGCGTCTCAGCAGCTCTGCGATGGCGTACATGTTGTCATCACGGAATTCAGAGATATACTCCATCAGACTGTTGCGGCTCATGCCGTCAAACTTGGCAAGATGCAGATGGCAGACTCCTGTCTCGAGAGATCTTATTGACTTAAGGAAGCTCTCCGTGAGAGTGGCTCCTATGCCCATTACCTCTCCGGTAGCCTTCATCTGAGTGCCGAGAACATTAGTGGCATCGCTGAATTTATCGAACGGGAATCTCGGGAACTTGGCTACTATGTAGTCGAGTGAAGGCTCTGTAGAAGCAAGCCCTCCGGCTACTTCTATTTCGTCCAGAGTCATTCCCATTGCTATCTTTGCAGTTACTCTTGCGATAGGATAGCCTGATGCCTTTGACGCAAGCGCAGATGATCTCGAGACTCTCGGATTGACCTCGATCAGGTAGTACTCGCTCGTTTCCGGGTGCAGAGCGAACTGAACGTTGCAGCCGCCCTCGATCTTAAGCTCTCTTATGATCTTTATGGCTGAGTCATTGAGCATTTTGAGATCGTGATCGTTCAGCGACAGTATTGGAGCAACTACTATTGAGTCGCCGGTGTGCACGCCTACAGGATCAACATTCTCCATGCCGCAGATGGTAATGGCTTTGTCGGTTCCATCGCGCATTACCTCAAATTCAATTTCTTTGAATCCCTTAACGGATTTCTCTATCAGCACCTGGTGTACCGGCGAGAGGTTAAACGCCTTTATTCCGATATCCTCGAGTTCTTCCTCGTTATTCGCGAAACCGCCGCCTGTGCCGCCCAGCGTGAATGCAGGCCTGAGCACTACCGGATATCCGATTTCTTTTGCAGCGCGCTTTGCTTCCTCAATGCTGTATGTTATTTCACTCGGGATTACAGGCTCGCCAATAGACTCGCACATCTCTTTAAAGAGCTCTCTGTCCTCAGCTCTCTCTATGGAGTCTGCCGGAGTCCCCAGAAGCTTCACCCTGCACTCAGCAAGTACGCCTTTGCGATCGAGCTGCATTGCGAGGTTGAGTCCGGTCTGTCCGCCGATTCCCGGAACGATTGCGTCAGGTCTCTCATATCTGAGGATCTTTGCAACGTACTCCAGTGTGAGCGGCTCCATATACACCTTATCTGCAATTGAGGTGTCCGTCATGATAGTTGCCGGGTTTGAGTTGCAGAGTATTACCTCGTATCCTTCCTCCTTCAGAGCGAGGCAGGCCTGTGTGCCTGCATAGTCAAACTCCGCTGCCTGGCCAATCACGATCGGGCCGCTTCCGATAATAAGTACTTTTTTGATGTCTTCTCTTTTTGCCATTTTACCCTTACTCCTGTCTATTGATCTATCGCTGAGCTATACGCTATCTTACCGTCACAGACTGTAAGATAATTGCGTCCCATAACTCTCCACCCTTCGAAAGGCGTAGCTTTGCCCATCGAAAGGAACTCTTCCTTTTCTATAGTCCACTCCTCTGTCAGATCCCATACCGAGTAGTCGTTGCCAAGCGGAATGCCGAAGCGCCTCCTCGGATTATATACAAGCAGCTGCTCCAGCTTGTCCATAGTGATTATGCCGGGCATAACCAGATATGTGTATATAAGCGGGAAAGCTGTCTCTATTCCGACTATGCCGAATGCGGATTTTTCAAGTCCGCGGGACTTCTCCTCCGCCGAATGCGGCGCGTGATCTGTAGCAATGCAGTCTATTGTGCCGTCTGCTATGCCCTCAAGCAGAGCCTCTCTGTCTGACGCGTCGCGCAGAGGAGGGTTCATCTTCCACTTGCCGTCCTCCTGCAGCATGCTGTCGTCAAGCAGCAGATAATGAGGTCCGGTCTCGCAGGTCACATCTACTCCGCTCTTCTTGGCGTCTCTTATTATGCTCACGCTCTCCTTTGTTGAGATATGGCAGACATGGTAGGCGCAGCCGGTCTCATCTGCAAGCTTAAGATCGCGCTCTATCTGACGCCATTCCGACTCAGAGCATATGCCCCTGTGTCCGTGCTCAGCAGCGTATTTTCCGTCATGTATATATCCGCCTTTAAGAAGGTCATTCACCTCACAATGCGCAGTTATTATCTTTCCCAGCGATTTAGCTTTCAGCATCGCCTCTCTCATCATATCATCTGACTGAACGCCATGACCATCATCTGAGAATGAGATGCAATCCGGTGCCATCCCTGCAAGATCTGCAAGCTTCTCGCCCTTCTGTCCCACTGTAATAGCAGCGTAAGGATACACATGTATGCAGGCATCCCTGTCGATTATATCCTGCTGCATCTTAAGGTTTTCCGGAGAATCCGATACCGGTGAAAGGTTCGGCATTGTGCAGACTGCAGTATAGCCTCCATGAGCCGCGGCCTTTGATCCGGTAGCTATAGTCTCCTTATATGAAAAACCCGGCTCTCTGAAGTGCACATGCACGTCACAAAAACCGGGTAGAATAGTATATGTTGAGGAGAGACCGATTCCCGCGTCCC
>ODAI012593888.1_pt1 | contig 13535 bp, 15 predicted proteins | sample 1539321 | NCBI WGS metagenome assembly ODAI01 (sample SAMN02144231, study PRJEB22623) | gut metagenome | biome: sheep rumen | host: Ovis aries | place: New Zealand
TATAGAAATTTCGACAGTAACTGACCTGTCAAGGTGCCTTATAAAATTATTGTCTATCATATTATTTACATATGTTGCTTGTACCTCAACCCCCGGATAATTCTTGCTGACAGGAACTGTTTTTATATCAAATAAACTGGAAGCCGTGGTTCCGACGTAAACGATTTTATCTTTAAAATCATATTTTGAGATATCATTATTTTCGATAGACTGAATTAATTTATACATCGGGATATATTCATATGAACCGTTTGTACCGTACCAATTAAGAATAACGTTACCTGAATTATCAAGAGCTATTTTTCTTTTATCGTTTATAACAAGTTTAGATTGCGGGTTTATTATATACTCGGTATCTGATAAGCCCTTTGATTTTAAATAATGCATTCCAACGGCAAAGCCTAATTGCGGATATTGTTTCCCGTTATATGTTAAAAATACGGGCATTTTTCTCAAGACCCCGTCATCTGAACGCACAACGTTGGTCATCCCAATGTTTTTGGTATTATTCAAAATGCCGTCAATTATTTTTCGACAATTGACATACGAATTAGCATTTAAATCAACAGTAGGTGAATTATTTGTAACTTTAACTGAAATACTATCGGGCAACTCCGGCGGACGCCTTAAATCATCATCCTGATTGTCTAAATTCATTGCTGCAAATATGTTGTCATATTGTTTAAATAAATCAGCAAGAGCATCATCTGCAGCCTTAGAACTCTTAATAGATTTTACAAACATTAAATCAAAAGCTATGCTTTTAGGCTTAAATGATTCAATATAATCGGCGATTTTTACGTATATATCTCTGGGGAGCGGCCATTCGCCATATTTGTCCAGCACATATTCATATGAAGCATCATCAATGGCAACGATTACAATATTATTATTTACATGCTTAGCACTGTATTGCGCCATAATACATTGGCGAACATCAAATGTTCTGTTTTCCATCATGGACAAAAAATTGCGAATATTTGTACTTTTAATGCAAGTAATTACGCAAATAGCAAAAGCAACCAGCCAAAGTGTATATAATATTTTTTTTAACATGAAAATCTACTATCCTAATCTATACTAACAGTATAGCCGGATTTTGATGATTTGGCAACAAAATTTTTTATTATAAATCTTTTTTCTAATATAAAATTATTTAATTTCAATATTTCAGTAGAACAAGATAACTCATCAGGATTTTTCAAATATCTTAGCAAACATTGTTCGTGTAAATTCATATTAATAAAACCACCTAATACTCTGTGAAAAACATATATATTATGCAAAATATACTCAGTTAGTACATCAACCGATTATATTGTATTAGCAAAAAATAATACATTGTTTGGATGAAATGCTAAGATTTTTTACTTAAAACGAGGGCATTGGAGATTGCGATACCGCCTTTAAATGCAGGATTGTTTACAACCTGTCCGTTTACATACATTACGGTCGAACCTCCGCCGTCCAAATTTATCGCATTTGTGCAGCCTATTGACTTCATAAAACCTGCAAGCTGCATCAAAGTCATTCCTACCGACTGATTTTCTCTACCGTCTACCGCAACCATTACTAACCTGTTATCTTTTGTATAACCTATCGCTGAACGAGGATTTTTACCCCCTATTGCCGCTAACTTCTCAGCTGTCATGTCGACATATACTTCTGAAGCTCGTACAAGATACGGCCCCCCGCTTATTATATGTTTTACATCACTCCACTCAGGATTTGTTCCGATTTCTACGTTAATCTTTTTCTCATTTAAAAATGGCTCTAAAGACCTGTAAGGGGCTACGATTACGTAGCCGCCTTCAGGTATGACCAGAGGATTGGATGATGATTGAAGAATTTTATTATCTTTTATAGCTATTTGGTATCCGTATTTTGGAGAAGCAGGTGCTTTTTCTCCCCATTCTCGGGTATATGCCAATGCGTAACTTGATAACATTCTCGGCTGGTTTATGTTATCTATATTTAAGGTTTTGCCTTTTGCCGTCAATTTAGCCTTCATCTGAACTCTTGAAACCTTGTATCCGGTATCAGTTATACCCAGCGCAACCCTGTTGTAAACAGGGCCTGTGTACATTTTCCCATCAATCATTAAAGTGCCTAAAGGAACACCCGATTGTGGCTTAAAAAATGTACCGTTTATCGCAACAATTGCGTTATTCTGTTTTGCAATAGTCGTTATTGTCCTCTTATTACTTAAATTTTCCGATGAAGATGCAAGAGCCGGTTTAAGCTCATAATCGGAAGCCAATTCTCTGTCTATTTCTACAACATTAATTCTTACGGGTTTTCCGTCATAATATTTTGTTAATTTTATGTGCTTTACCCCAGGCGCTACATCTCTTATAATTCCTCCTGCATATTTGCTGCTTACACTTTCATTAAATTCTTTTATTCTTGTTTCTTGTAAATTATTTGTTAAAACTTGCTGATAAAATTGTCCTGTGTCCAGATTGATTTCAGGAACAGGCGCATGTGCTAATAATGAATCATCAGCAAAAATTGGCGAATTAAATACAAACGGCAATAATAATACAATGGCACTCACAATGGCAAAATTTATCGCTATGTTTGCCGTATTTTCAGTATTCCCGTTGTATAAATCAAGCGTATCCATTTTGTCACCTATATATTTAGTAACCGGATACCTTTTTTATTAAAGAGTGGGGTGGGGAATAACACTCATCGGAAACCTAAATTTTTAATTAGGATCTTCCTACTACTATTGTAACATATTTTAACAAATATCTCAATCCTTAATATAACAAGGATTTACAAAACTAAATAAGGTATTTTTAACACTTAATGTTAAGAATTATTAATCAAATCTTCTTTTTGTTTTCGTGATAATTTTTTAATTCTTCTTTCCTCGTGCTGAGCTTCAATTTTTGTTTCAAATTCTGCTGTATAAACTATTTTAACAGGTTTATTTGCTCTTGTGTATTTTGCGCCTTTACCGGATTTGTGAAGTTCAAATCGCCGTTGTACATCATCTGTATAGCCGCAATAATAAGTGTTATTAACAGTGCTAAGAATGTAAACATAGAATTTTTTACTATTATTAGTCATAAATATATTATACGACAAAATGCCAATCCGAAGTTTGGCATGCGTCAAAAAAGGGCTTTAAGTTTTTAACCTACCGATGTAAAGCCCCCGCCTGCAGAGCAAGAACCACCGGCACAACCGGATGACGCTATACTAACACCTCCGGCTCCTCCAAATGAGGAGAAAGAACCTGCACCTTGGTTTAATAATGTCATAGCCGTTGCAAATCCTTGCATAAACGTAGAATTGTTTGCCAACGACGACTCTCTCTGTTCTGCATAGCTACCGAAATCGATATTCAATGAAAACGGATTCGTCGGAATGAACATATCATAATTAGCTATCGGCATATCAAATATAGGAGTATTTGTATTATTCATTGCCAAAGACCCTGTGGTCTCTACATCCGGTGATGTTCCGGTTTGTTGTTTAGCTCTACTAACTTCTGAATTAGTTGTTAAAATGCTGTTCATTGTTCGAACTCCTTAATATCAACTCGTTACATTTATATAAAAAATTTTTAATTTGTCTGATTTCAGCATGCTGTTATTTTGTAACAAATGTTTACATAATTTTTATATAATTTGTCAGCACTATTTTGGGGCATATTTCAAGAAAGCATGATAATAATTTGAGATATATCAATCCATAGATTGATAAAATTTATCCTGTTGGTTGATGTCACTTTTAAAACTAAAGTTTATGCTTATAGTGTGAAAAGATTAGGGAAAGAGAGATGAAAAAATTATTATTAACTTTAACAACATTATTTTTTGTTAGTTTTGGTGCTGCATTTGCAGCTGATAATTACTTGAATACCGTAATACTTGAAGGCACAAACAACGGCTACAATATAATTCTTCGTTCCGATGCAATTGCTGTTGTTAAGAGATCTGTTGTTAACCCTGATAAAGTATTGCTAAACATTAAAGGGTTATCCGTATCAGATAACTTAACGACACTTTACAGAAACACTTCCGCTGCAAACGGTATAATTGTTGAAAATGTAGGCAACAATGAAGTTCAGGTCCAAATTCAAGGGAAAAACGTATCAAAGTCTGACATAATATTTGACAGTCCTGCATCGGCTCCGATTGTTGTATCCGACGGGGTATCTAAAAAAGCTGTTTGGTGGAGCATTTTCGCCCTGTTTGCAATTTGTTTCCTATTTGCAAAGTCAAGGAATATTCGAGTTGATTCAAAGGATAAAATCAATGCTGCGGTTAGAAAGAGCATGCGCGACAGAGAAATTGCCATGTATAAATCATACAGAAAAGAATTTTTAACCAAGCCAAGTATTGACTATAAAATAAAAAATGCCCGCATGCAGCGCGCTATAAGAGAAGCTGATACTATCAGGCATTTACAAAGAGTTTCAAGATATTAAACAGATCACATATAACCTTAATAATCCTTAATCATCCGCTCTTAAGAGCGGATTTCTTTTATCTAATTAAACTGCTCAAAATAATCTGATATAATACTCTCTATTCGCGAAGCAGAATTTCCGTCTCCATACGGATTTTGCGTTTTCAATCTTGTATTGGCTTTTGTATCGGACAATATTTTTTCACTCAATGATACAATTTTTCCATAATCTGCACCGACCAAAACAGAAACACCTGCATCAATACCTTCTTGTCTTTCTGTTTCGTATCTCATAACGAGTGTAGGACATCCAAAGGAAGGTGCTTCCTCTTGAATCCCGCCCGAATCCGTTAAAATTAATTTTGCATTTTTCATTAAATACACCAGATTTGGATAATCAAGCGGTGCTAAAAGCTTTATATTTGAATACTTTGATAATCTTGAATGTATCTTTTCTTTTACGTTAGGATTTGGATGAACAGGAATAACAAAAGTATGATTAGTGTACGCAGCGGCTAAATGTTCAATTGCATCTATAATCCTGTCAATTCTTTCTCCATGGTTTTCTCTCCGATGTGCAGTAATAAGGACAAGATTTTCATCAACTGTAATATTGTGTTCTGAGTAAAATAGTCTTGCTTTTGATAAGGTTTCATCAGATAAGCAGAACAATGCATCAATTACGGTATTACCCACAACGTGAATTTTATCTGCTTGTATATTTTCTTTTAACAAAGCTTCTTTATTTTTATCCGTCGGAGCAAAATGTAAATCTGCAACTCTTGATGTCATTTGACGCATAATTTCTTCGGGGAAAGGCTCAAAAATGTCATATGAACGCAGACCGGCCTCAACATGGAAAACCGGTTTCTTATTATAAAAACTGACTAATGCTCCGCAAAGGACAGTCATAGTATCACCTTGCACAATAGTCGCATCAATATCATTTTCCTTAAAAACTTTATCTAATGCTGATAAAATCCTGGTCTGAACTTCAGCTAAAGATTGGTTTGGACGCATACAATCCAAATTTATATCAGCTTTTAAATTAAAGTATTCTAACGTTTGGTTAGACAATTCTTTTTGCTGTTCTGTATTGCAAATTATAACTTTATATTTATTCGGATATTTTTTTAGTTCCAAAATAACCGGAGCCAATTTTATAACTTCAGGTCTTGTCCCGAAAACAAATAATATATTTTTCATAGCTAAATACTATAATAAACTTAAAACATTTACAAGATTGGTAAATATTATCCAACTGATAATCTCTTGTCTGATGACTAAAATTAATGAGTTTTTAATAATGGGATTGAAGGAGAAAAATATGATTGAAATTTATTATTCAGATACATGTCCATACTGTAAAAAAGTATTAAATTTTTTAAATGAAAATAATATTAAGCACATAGCAAAAGATGTATCTATCCCTGAAAATTACGACAAGCTGATGGAACTAGGTAAAATTTCTCAGGTACCGTTTATGTCAGACCCCGAGAATAACGTAGTTATGTATGAATCCGACAAAATTATTGAGTACGCAATAAAACAAAGGAATAAGGATGTATAACAATTTTTCTGAAAATTATGAATATGATGAATGCACGGCAAGAGGAGCCTGTTCAGTACCTCCCAGTGTTTCTGCTATTCAGGAAACACTATTGGTTATAATAAGACAAAGTGCATTTTATATTTGTAAGCTTAAATCACTCGAAAAATCAACAGAATGTGAAGATAATCAAATTATAAATATGTTTGCAGATGTCGCGGCCAGCACAGCATACACTGATATGCAGCTATGCGGAATGATAAATACAGCATATAATACGTTAAATGTGCTGCGTAAGAGGTATCAGGATAAATGTAAAGCTTTAAACTTACCAAAGAGCGATTTAAGGGATAAGTTATACATTAAGCCGGAAGTTACACTTGCACAAATAATAGCTATCGGAGAACAATATTTTCATAAAAAATATAAATCCATGCCGCAAGATAAAAAATTATACTCTGATTTACTTGTTAATATTATAAAAAACACTTCAGAAAGTCTTATTCAACTGCTTGATTACTCAAAATCAGACTCAGATACAACAGATTTAATTTTAAATGCATTAAACATGCTAAACAAAAGTAAAGTTTCTGATTCGGACTACTTATATTACATTGAAAACCTAAACAAGAAAAATATTCATATTTTGGAGCGCTTATACAGAATACAAAAGGAAAATTTTGGTATTATAACCGAGACAGAAGTGTCATTATCAACAAAAAAAGGGAAAGCGATTTTAGCGTCAGGATCGAATTTGAATGACCTTTATAGTCTTTTGGAATACACTAAAAACGAAGAAATTGATATATACACACACGATAACTTAATACTTGCCCATGCCTTTGAAAAATTCAAAAATTACAAAAATTTAAAGGGAAACTTTGGCAGCTGCAAAGAAAATTGTATTTTAGATTTTGCACTTTTCCCGGGAGCAATACTAATTACAAAAAATTCTAATATTAATACAGAATACCTTTATCGAGGCCGAATTTTTACGACCGCTAAGATAGTTCCAAAAGGTATTGCACAAATTAAAAACAATGATTTTTCGGAGCTTATAAAATCAGCAAGCGAAGCAAAAGGATTTGCAAAAGATAAGGATAAACCGTCAGAAGTAGTCGGGATAAGCCAACATTCACTAGATGAGTACTTCCGCAAAATTTCAGAAAAGCTTAAGAAGAAAGAGCTTACCGGAATCATAATATTTGACAGTTTCGGATATAATACGGATTTGTATGATACGATAGCAAAAAAGGCTTCAAATAAAGCTGCAATTCTCAGCTTCTCATACAACACAGGTAATATTAAAAATTCGCTGACTATTAATACCGGTTCTAATCAGGGATTTATATGGAAAGTTCTTAATACGCTTAATAAATATATTACGTTGAATGACGATGACATATATTACTGTTTTTCAAAATGCGATTCAAGAACTATCAGCAACATGATTCACTTAAATCTAATTGGCGCAAAGAATATATATCTGACAAATTGCAGTCCAAATTCAATCAACCCGACACTAAAAAATTTTATAACAAAACATTTTAATATAAAAACATTATCCGAAAATAATATACAAGCATCTGATTTATTTAGCTCAGATTAGATATAACAGCATCCGTAAACTCAGAAGTTGAACATGTGCCGCCCAAGTCACATGTAAAAATTCTTTGTGAAAGTGTATTAAATAATGCACTTTGAATTTTATCGGCATAAGCATTTTCTTTAATATATCTGAGCATTTCAACCGCTGACAGAAGTAGAGCTGTTGGATTTGCCTTGTTTTGTCCTTTAATATCAGGAGCAGAACCATGGACAGGTTCAAATACGGCACAGTGTTCTCCAATATTAGCACCTTGAGCTACACCTAACCCGCCAATTAAACCCGCGCATAAATCAGACACGATATCACCATATAAATTAGGCAAGACTAAAACATCAAACTGAGAGGGATTTTGCACGAGTTGCATACATAAGTTATCCACAAGAATTTCTCTTTGTTTAATCTTAGGATAATTTGCTGCAACTTCTCTATATGTATTTAAAAATAAACCGTCTGATAACTTCATAATATTAGCCTTTGTAACAACACAAACTTCATCTCGACCGTTATTTACTGCATAATCAAATGCGAATTTACAAATACGCTCACTAGCCTTCTTCGTAATAATTTTTATGCTTTCAGCCGTATTTTCATCAACTTGTCGCTCAATTCCGGCATATAAGTCTTCTGTATTTTCTCGAACAACAACCAAATCGACATCACTAAACCTTGTTTTTACGTTTGGCAAATTTTTGCAGGGACGCAAATTCGCATATAAATCAAGCTCTTTACGCAGCTGCACATTAACAGACCTAAAGCCTTTTCCGATGGGAGTAGTTACAGGTGCCTTTAAAGCGACTCCATTTTTTCTTACAGAATTTAATACTCTGTCAGGTAATGGCACGCCCTCATCTTTAATAACATCAGTACCTGCTGTTTGAATATCCCAATCTATTTTTAAGCCTGATGCGTCAATTATTTTTTGTACAGACTCGGAAATTTCAGGACCTATACCATCCCCGTTAATTAGCGTTATTGTTCTCATTTTTCTTTATATTCCTTACTATATGCAGTTCTCTTTTAAACTCTTTATAAAATCCGCAATTAGTGACTATTAAGTTATCCTCAATGAAGACATCCCCTTGAACCAAAGCCCCCAAAAGAGGACAATCGAATTCCTTAACGTAATTTTCGCAAGTAGAACATAAGTCTTCATCCTCTATGTAAACTTTTTCGCCGTCACTATACATACAATAATTATACAATTATTTAGATATTTGTAAATATCTGTAACTATTATGCACACAAAATTTTATTAACTGATATAATCTATATACAGAGTTATTAAGGAGTAAACATGAAAGCTATTATATTAGCAGGCGGTTCGGGCAGCAGATTATGGCCATTATCAAGAGAAATGAGTCCGAAGCAGCTGATGAAAATTGATTCCGATTATAGCTTACTTCAGCAAACTTTAATCAGGCTTAAAAATATTGATGATATTGATGAAATTATTGCAGTCAGCAATATAAAAAATTATTCTGACGTAAAGTTGCAGTTGGCATCGATTAAACCGGACATAAAGATTATTGCTGAACCTGCAACTAAAAATACAGCACCTGCAATTGCAAGTGCCATTTCTTATCTTAGACAAGCAAATTATGACGGAAATGTTCTTATTGTACCTTCAGATCATTTGATAAAAGACGATATAAAATTAATTGATTCTATAAAAAATGCTCAAAAACTTGCGAATGACAATTATATTGTTACATTTGGTGTAAAACCCCAATATCCTGAAACCGGATTTGGGTATATAAAAATTTCTGATGAACTAAATAATGGTTACGTTGTCGAAAAGTTTATTGAAAAACCTGATTTTAATTCTGCAGAAAAATATATGAATGATTCAAAATACTATTGGAATGGCGGAATATTTCTTGCTAATATTTCGGTTCTAACTGAGGAATACAAAAAATATTGCCCTCAAATACACGAAGCTATGACTCATATAGATTTTTCTAATAATTTAAAAATTGATTATTCAATATATGAAAACCTGCCTTCAATATCAATTGACTACGCAATTATGGAAAAGTCCGACAAGATAGCTCTGACTGAGCTTAAATCAGATTGGAAAGATGTCGGTTCTTGGCAATCTCTATATGAGGTAAAGCAAAAAGATGTAAATGGTAATGTATTAAACGGGAAAGTAGTCACAAATAACGTAAAAAATTCTTTGATATATTCGCAAAAGGAGCTTGTAGCCGTATCAGGTCTTGAAGATATAATTCTTGTTGAAACAGAAGATGCAATTATGGCGTGTAACAGAAAGAACACTCAAGATGTAAAAGACCTGTATGAAAAGCTTAAAGAAAAATATAGTGAAACAGTACAGCTGCATAAAACGATGTTTAGACCGTGGGGATATTATACTTGTATGAATAGCGGAGAAGGATACTTAACTAAAACTATATGCGTTATGCCAAAACAAAAGCTTTCTCTTCAATCACACAATCACAGATCTGAGCATTGGGTAGTTCTTGAAGGTACGGCTCTTGTTATGTTAGAGGATAAGGAATATACAGTAAAAGCAGGTGACAGTATCGATATTCCGTTAAAAGCAAAACATTCTTTGCAAAACCCTTATGATACTGAGTTGAAGATAATTGAAGTACAAAAAGGCGATTATATTTCTGAAGATGATATAATCCGATATAATGACATATACGGACGAGTATAAGAAAAGGAGAAAAAATATGTTGAAATGTTTAAAAGACAATCTTAAAGAATTCAAAGAATTCGCAGTTAAAGGAAACGTTATTGATATGGCAGTCGGTATCATTATTGGTGCGGCTTTCGGTAACGTTGTAAATTCAGTGGTTAATGATGTTATTATGCCGCCGTTAGGTGCCATAATGGGTAAAGTTGATTTCTCAAAAATGTATTTTACAGTGTACAACCCAACACCTGATGTAAGCTATCCTACGCTTCAAGCGGCAAATGATGCCGGGGTTGTTACAGTGAATTACGGTTTATTTATTAATACCTTGATAAGCTTTACAATGGTAGCTTTTGCGGTATTTATTCTTGTAAAATGCATCAATAAATTAAAGGCAGCATCAGAAAAAGAAGCTGCTGCTGAAGAAGCGATAACAACAAAAGAATGCCCAAAATGTTTCTCTACAATTGACATTAAGGCAACTAAGTGTCCGCACTGTACAGCAGACATCTAAACATATACAGCCCTCTCAAATGAGAGGGCTTTTTTAACAGCAAAGGAGTAGTTATGGCAAAAATACCTAAAGTATCAAGAATATACCCTATTCCGCAAAAAATCAGAAAAACAAAAAGGGTTAATAGCGCTGAAACTCCGCTAATTCAAAAAACTGATACGGCTCAACTTAAATTTTTAAAAGACGGAGTTAAACCGAAGACAAAAGAACAGGCAAAACTGCTAGTAGCGCAGCAGTTATATTGGATGTTGAAAGGGAATTACAAAAACTACAAGCACGCTAAAATTGCGTATGCTGAATTTGCCGTAAAACATTATGATGAAGTTAAAAAACTCTCTAAAAAAGATATGCCAAGCGCATCAATACATCCGTTATCCCCTTTAATGCCGTTTTATGCAATAAGAACTGCAAGAATTTTGATAACTGATATGTTCCGAAAAAAATCACCCGCCGAGATTAAACTGAAAGAACTTGCGGCAAAAAATGCAAAATAAGAACATTACTTTAAAGAAGATGAAATCCAGTCTAAGTATTCGTTTGAACCACCTGAAATATCAACAGATATTATTTCAGGTAAATCGTAAGGATGCACGGATTCTATATACTGTTTAACAAGACTAAAATTACCTTTTACGGTTTTTATCAGAATTAAATATTCATTATCCTCGCAAACCTTATTGTCCCAATAATATATTGAAGTAACTTTTGGAATAATATTTACGCATGCTGCAAGTTTGTTTTCAACGAGATATGAAGAAATTTCTTTCGCTATTTCAAACTTATTTACTGTTGATAAAATTAAAATATACCTATCCATATGTAAATAATACAAAAATAGTGTCGAAAGGGCAAACGTTTAAGCATTGACAACAGGGACTCCTTGTAATAATCTCAATATACAACTATGTGAAAGGAGTATTGTTATGGCAGAATTAAAAGGTTCTAAGACAGAACAAAATTTACTGGCAGCATTTGCAGGGGAATCTCAGGCAAGAAATAAATATACATATTTTGCATCAAAGGCTAAAAAAGACGGATATGTTCAAATTAGCAAATTATTTGAAGAAACCGCTAACAACGAAAAAGAACATGCTAAAATATGGTTCAAACTTTTAAACGGCATCGGTTCGACAGAAGATAACCTAAAAGCGGCGGCTGAAGGCGAAGAGTTTGAATGGACAAATATGTATCCTGAGTTTGCTAAAGTTGCAAAAGAAGAGGGGTTTGCGGAGATTGCTGCATTATTTGAAGGGGTCGCAGCGATAGAAAAAGAACACGAGGCAAGATATAAAAAATTACTTGCCAATATAAAAAATGGTGCAGTATTTTCCTCAGAAGGAGATGCAGTGTGGGAATGCGCAAATTGCGGACATATTGTAATCGGCAAAAATGCGCCTGAAGTGTGCCCGATTTGCAATCACCCTCAATCATACTTTATGAGAAGAGCAAATAATTACTAAATTCTGCATGATAGAAAGTGGCTCTGTAATTGTTACTGTGCCATTTTCTATCTTTATAAATGTAAACAAAATAACAAAAATTTTTATTCTTAGTTTTTATTAACTACGCAAGCAAGGTATTTATATGCATGTAACATTTACACCTATTAATGTAAAATCACAATACAGAGAATACAGTACAAGTACGAACAAAAATCCGTATATTTCATACGCATTACCCTTAAAAGGTATATCTGCTGATACGGTATCCTTTGGCTCAAAAGTTATTACAAAATATCCGGATATACCTGCTGAAGTTGGGAAACTTGTAAAAAAATTAGATACTGTTTTAAAATCAGACGGGACTCTAAATATTGAGGATAGAGTTCGAGAAGCATATAACAGAATGCTTCGGCATAGAGAAATGCTTGAACTAAAAACAGAAATGCTCGAAAAAGAAGTTAATGAACATCTAAAAAGAACTGATAGGTTTTCTGCGTCATATCAGTCTGAGTTGCGACGGCTGCTTGAAAGATGTAACCAACTAAAAAAACAAGATACCTTCAATGTAGAAGTCAAAGTCCCAACATATGCAGAGATGACAACAGACTATAACCTTGTTAATAAATTCAAAACTTCAATAGTAAATGAACACTATGATCTGCAAAAAGTATTTAACGAACACTATCAAGGCTTAAATACCATAAAATCAGTTAAAGAACTTAAAGAAAAATACCCGAAACTTGTCCCAATCAAGAAGCCGGAAGAGGTAGTTGCTGACAAATTATTGGGCTCATTAACAAGAGATTATTTCGAAAAGATTAATGAACTAATGATTAATAATGACAAAAAAGCCTTATCAGCTTTAATTTACGCACCAATAAAAGCCTCTCATAATCCTGAAGCCTTTAAAAAATTTGGTATTGACAGCGAAAAATATGATGTTGCGCTTGCGGAACCCTTTACAAATAAAGTCCTGGACAAATATAACGAACTTGAAGAAAAAGCCTCATACTCATATGTTCCTATAATAAGGAAGAAAAAACCGGTTATTGATGAGCATGACTACAAATTGTTAGCGGTAAATTTTGATGATTTTAATTTGCACGTATTTAAAGAAATATACCAAAACGGCAAAAGGTTTAAAGATATAACTTATAAGCAGGGGAATATAGAAATTCAATGTTCCAAATTAAAAGGGGACGCTTATATAATAGACGACGTGCCAAGAATGATAAAAGAGTTCATTAAGGATGCTAAAAAAATACAAAATTATGAGCGAGATTATGAGAATTTTACTTGGGACAAGCTTAAAGACAGACTTTCATATTATGCAGACA
>ODAI013371213.1_pt1 | contig 13535 bp, 13 predicted proteins | sample 1539321 | NCBI WGS metagenome assembly ODAI01 (sample SAMN02144231, study PRJEB22623) | gut metagenome | biome: sheep rumen | host: Ovis aries | place: New Zealand
ATTCAGTGGGAGCTTGAACATTGCACCGCAAAGATAGATGCGGACAGGCTTTGCCTGGCTTTTGCGCAGCAAAAGTGCTGACCCACTGAATTTTAAGTAAGCACCCCCGCTTTAGAAGCAGGGGACTTCCTTAGTTTGTTAAAAACAATTCTTAGGACAATTCTTTAAAATACTCTTTGTTTAAAGCTATAAGTTTGTTTATGTATTCCTCGGAGGGACCGCCTTCGACTGTGCGTGAGTTTACGCAGGTCTCAAGGCTTATCGCCTTATATATATCTTCGGTGAATACATCGCTTACTGCCCTGAATTCCTCCAAAGTGAGTTCATCAAGGGCTTTATTGTTGTTTACACAGTAAAGTACAAGCTGACCGATAACAGCATGAGCATCCCTGAACGGCATACCCTGCTTTACAAGCCAGTCGGCAGCGTCGGTAGCGTTCATAAAGCCGCCTTTTGCCGCCTTGTACATATTGTCCTTGTTTACTGTCATGGTTTCGACCATGCGTGTGAAAACAGGCAGGCACATTTTTAAGGTATCCACTGCATCAAACACGCCTTCCTTGTCCTCCTGCATATCTTTGTTATATGCAAGCGGCAAGCCTTTCATGGTCGTGAGCATACCCATAAGATGTCCGTAGACTCTGCCTGTTTTGCCCCTTATAAGCTCTGCCATATCGGGGTTTTTCTTTTGCGGCATTATGGATGAACCTGTTGAATAGGCATCGTCCATCTCCACAAATTTGTACTGCTGGCTGTTCCATACAATGAGTTCCTCACAAAATCTGCTCAGGTGCATCATTATAATGGAAAGCGCGCTTAAAAGTTCTATTACAAAATCACGGTCGCTTACGCCGTCCATGCTGTTCAGCGTAATATCATCAAACCCGAGTTCCGCACATACAAAGCGGCGGTCAAGAGGGTAGGTGGTGGTCGCAAGCGCACCGCTGCCAAGAGGCATCACATTTGTTCGCTTAAACGTATCGTCAAGCCTGCCGCAGTCGCGCTTGAACATTTCAACATATGCAAGCACATGGTGCGCAAGTGTCACAGGCTGGGCGTTCTGCAAATGTGTGTAGCCGGGCAGTATGGTCTTTGTATTGTCCTCTGCAATTTTGTTCAGGACCTTCATAAGGTCGATAACAAGTGATTTTATGTCTGTTATCTGCTCTTTAAGATACATCCTTATATCAAGAGCGACCTGGTCGTTGCGGCTTCTGCCTGTATGCAGACGCTTGCCGACATCGCCGATACGGTTTATAAGGATAGTCTCCACATTCATATGGATATCCTCTGCCTTTTCGTCAAAAGTCACCTTGCCTGCCTCAATATCCGCAAGTATCTCAAGCAGTGTTTTTTGTATCAGCTCACTGTCTTCTTTTGGTATGATACCCTGTTTTCCGAGCATTTTCGCATGAGCAACACTGCCTGTGATATCCTGCTTATACATACGGCTGTCAAAGGATATGGAGCTGTGAAAGTGGTCTGTGAAGCTGTCAGTCGATTTTGTAAATCTTCCGCCCCAAAGTTTCATATCTGTTTTCTCCCGTATTATTTCTTTTCATTTCTTGCTTTCATCATAGCGCGGACTTTAAGAGGAAGACCGAACAGATTGATGAAGCCTACCGCATCCTTATGGCTGTAAAGCTCGCCTGTTGTAAAGCTTGCTATATCCTCGTCATATAAGCTGTAAGGTGAGGAAGAACCTGCGGAGATTATGTTGCCCTTGTAAAGTTTCAGACGAACCTTGCCTGTAACAGTTTCCTGCAAAGAATCGTTGAAAGCATCAAGTGCCTCGCGGAGAGGTGTGTACCATTCACCGCTGTAGAGAAGTTCCGCATACTTTGTTGCGACCGTTTCTCTGAACTGCTGGCTCTGTTTGTCAAGGCATAAATATTCAAGCTCTCTGTGTGCATACATAAGGATAGTACCGCCCGGTGTCTCGTAAACGCCGCGTGATTTCATACCGACAACACGGTTTTCCACTATGTCTGCAATACCGATGCCGTTTGCGCCGCCGACTTCGTTGAGCTTTGTCATTATTTCAATGGGTGAAAGCTTCTTGCCGTCGATTGCAACGGGTATGCCTTTTTCAAATTCGATTTCTATATAAGTATCCTTGTCGGGTGCTTTTTCGGGTGTAACGCCAAGCACGAGCAGACGATCGTAGTTAGGCTCGTTTGCGGGGTCTTCAAGTTCAAGACCTTCGTGGCTTATGTGCCATAAGTTACGGTCGCGGCTGTAGCTGTCGTCCTTCTTCATAGGTACGGGAATGCCTCTTTCTTCAAGATAAGCTATCTCGTCCTCGCGTGACTGCATTTTCCATTCGTCCATCTTCCAGGGCGCGATTATTTCAATGTCGGGTGCAAATGCCTTTACCGTAAGCTCAAAACGCACCTGATCGTTGCCTTTGCCCGTTGCGCCGTGACAGATAGCGAAAGCGCCTTCTTTGCGTGCTATCTCAACAAGTCTTTTTGCAATTATGGGTCTTGCCATTGATGTACCGAGAAGATATTTGCCCTCGTATACGGCATTAGCCTTAACTGTGGGGTAGATAACATCAGTGATGAATTCCTCTGTAAGGTCTTCTATGTAAAGTTTGCTTGCGCCTGTGGAAAGTGCGCGCTCTTCAAGACCGTCGGTCTCGCTGCCCTGTCCGACATTAGCACATACCGCGATAACTTCAACATCCTTGTAGAGTTCCTTTAACCATGGGATAATAACGGTGGTGTCAAGACCGCCGGAATAAGCCAAAACTATTTTTCTGCTCATTTTTAAAAAGCCTCCTTAAAGTTTTCATAATGTTAGAACAATTATAACACAATATACACGGTATATTCAAGTATAAAATAACAAATTTTTGAAAATAATTAAATAATCATAAAAAATGCTTGCATAAAATTCATTTTGAGTGTATAATTATAAAATCATAAAATTATATGTAAATTTTCACTGTACAATTGCAAAAAAAAGGTGTATACTTATTAAAATAGGAAGTGGCTCCTTATTCAATATATACTTTTTTAAATAGGAAAACGTTTTGAACGGAGGTTTTTATTATGATAAAAGTTGGTATTATCGGTGCAACGGGTTATGCGGGCAGTGAGCTTGTGAGATTGATAACATCTCATCCGCAGGCAGAGATACACACCCTTACATCACAGTCTTACAGCGGGCAGCCATACGGCGAGGTTTACGAAAACTACCGTCATACAGACTATATGTGTGAGGAAGAAAATATCGAAAAAATGGCGGAAGAATGTGATGTTATCTTCCTTGCGCTTCCTCACGGTGTTGCAAGCAAGAAGATAAACGAGGATATACTTTCCAAAACAAAAATTATAGATCTCGGCGCAGATTTTCGTTTACAGGATATCGAAACATACGAAAAATGGTATACGACCCATTATGCAAAAGATATTCTTCCCGAAGCCGTTTACGGTCTGTGTGAGATAAACCGCGATAAGATAAAAGGCAGAAGAATTGTAGCAAACCCCGGCTGTTATACAACTTGCAGCATACTTTCGCTTTATCCGCTTGTCAAGGAAAAGATGGTAGATCTTTCTTCTATTATTATTGATGCAAAATCAGGCGCAACCGGTGCGGGCAGAGGTCTTTCTCTCGGCAACCACTATTGCGAACTTAACGAGAGTGTCAAGGCTTACAAGATAGCAAGCCACCGACATACTCCCGAAATAGAGGAGCAGCTTTCATATGCCGCAGGCGAGGATATAGTGCTTAATTTCACACCGCACCTTATGCCTATGGACAGAGGCATACTTGCTACCTGCTATGCAAAGCTCAACAAAAATTATACATACGATGATGTCCGTGCTGCATATGAAAAATACTACAAGGATGAGTACTTTGTCAGACTTACCAAAAAAGGTGTTTTCCCCGAAACAAAGTGGGTAAAGGGTTCAAACTTTGTAGATATCGGCTTTACAATAGATGAAAGAACGAACAGAGTCATTGTTATAGGTGCGATAGACAACCTTTTCAAAGGTGCTGCGGGACAGGCTGTTCAGAATATGAATATACTCTTTGGTCTGGATGAAAAGACGGGTCTTGATTATATACCCGTATTCCCTGCATAAGATAATAAACTATGAAAAGAAAGATTAAACTTGCTTGCTTTGCAGCAATAACGGCGTTTTCAATTGTGCTTGGTAATATTTCTGCTTCGGCTGTCGTATATACCACTACAAACAGTACATATGTTACCGAATACGACAGCAATGATATATATATCACAAGCTCGTATATACTGACGGTTGATGAAACGCAGCTTGTTACGCGCACTTCCGGAAAATACGATAATGATAATTTGGGCTGGATAATAAATTTTAACGGCGAGCAGAAACTTGACCGTTCGGCTGAGAACGAAATGAGCTACCGTCCGATGGACTACGGTGACGGGGTTTACAGGGTGTGGCTTACGGCATGGGTGGACGGCGGTTATAAACGTGTAAGCAATGTGATCGAATGGGTAGTTAATTCCAAATACGAAAAAACGCTTCCCGAGCCGCAATTGCAGGTGACAGACATAAAAACAAGTATGAAAAGCATTATAAAGCATCTTGATATAGGCGGCGCGGATGTGGAATATAAACACGGCTTTGTTATCGACCCTAATGATGACGGCGTGTATAACGGCTGTATAATGTTTGCGGGCAGAAATTCTTCGGGCGAGGAAGTTCAGCATATTTTCGATAACGATGATCATCAAATAAGTTTTTCGACAAGTGATATAACCGAACACAATGTTTTGTATGTCTGGTGCGATAAGGTAACGGGCAGGGATTATATAGTGCGCGTGCAGAAAGATGTCAATGGCAGTTTTACAGGGACGGATTGCTGCACGGGAACAGAGGTTTTTACCAAAAACGGCAGCGATGTCACGGTTTTCGGACAAAAGGCTGATTTGACTCGTATTATGGGAGATGATTGGCTCACCTGTCATTCCGATGACAAACTTGATTCGGACCATTTCTATGTATCAACAAAAGGTAATGCCGTGCTTGAAGGAGCATAAAATGAAGAAAATACTGCTTGATGATGAACAGCGCAAAAGAATAATAAATAAGGTCAGACCCGATAAAAACGACTATTTCTCATATCAAAACTTGAATTTGTATTCGGGTGTTTATGACGAGGAGACCGATTGTGTGCTCACCCTTGCTTATTTTTTGACGGAGGAGATAAAACGTGTTGGTGACGATTTTAATGATGAAGTTTATATTCTGCTGATAGGCAGGCATGAATTCACGGTAATGTGCAAGGCGTATTTCAACGGGACAAGGGGGTTAAAAAGCCCGTGTCCGACAGTAGTTTCGGATGAAAAACTGCTTGATATGATAGAATTTTATCACTGTTCCGGCCTTGAAAGCAACGATAAATACGGTATACCTAAAGAGCCGGAAAACTTTACCGAAAACTATCTGAACGAGCATTATTTTAATAAAAAAGACGAGAAAGAGAAAAAAGGAAAAAAGCCGCAGACAACGGCGCGAAGAACCGCAAAATTGATTTTGGGCTATGCGATAGGGTGTGTGGTATGGCTAGTTTATTTTTATTTTAAGCGGCATTTATCTTGAAAAAGCGGCTTGTTAAGGAGAAAATATGGATATAGAGACCGCAAAAAGAATTATTGAGGCTAATTATGCGGGAGATGATAGTTTGACCGCATCACTTAATGATTATTCGTATTTTTCCGAAGAAAAGTTTCGGGCATTTTATGAAAGCATAGTATTTTTAACGGAGAATTCCATAAATACCAATGAACTTTCGAAGCAGATATGTATGGCGTATCAAAGAATTTTAAAAGAAATGATATACCATTTTGACCCAAATGATTTGAATGTGTTGGAAAATTTCCCTAATAATTATATTGAGTATTTGGAAAAAATGGATGACGCGGTTAGGGCGTATTTTGATGGGAATAAATAATTTTACATATAAACGCATATGAAAGGAGCATTTTTATGAATATAATAAACGGCAATGTAACTTCACCGAAAGGTTTTTCCGCAGGAGGCGATAATATTGGTTTAAAAAAGGACAAAAAGGATATGGCGGTTATAGTCAGCGAAAAACCTTGTGTGGCTTCGGGCTGTTTTACTACCAATGTTGTTAAGGCGGCGCCTGTTTTATGGGATATGCAGAAAGTTAATTACCCGATAAGCGGTATTGTGGCAAACAGCGGCAATGCAAATGCCTGCACGGGTCAGCAGGGTATAAAGGACTGTGAGGATACGGCGGCAAGGCTTGCTTCGCATATTGGCGTAAAGGCGGAAAATGTGCTTGTATGTTCAACGGGCGTTATCGGTGTAAACCTTGATATGAAAAAGATACTTAACGGCGTTGACAAAGTTTTTTCGGGCATTTCAAGCGACTTTGAGGGCGGTGAGAATGCGAGCAGGGCAATTATGACCACAGACACACATCCAAAGACTGCGGCTGCCGAAATAGAGATAGGCGGCAAAAAAGTTACTCTTGCGGGCATGGCAAAGGGCTCGGGCATGATAAACCCAAATATGGCTACAATGCTTTGCTTTATCACGACCGACTGTGCCATTGAAAAACCTCTCCTTGACAGGGCGCTTAAAGCCTGTGTGATTGATACCTTTAATATGATAAGCGTTGACGGCGATACCTCTACAAACGATACTGTGCTTGTGCTGGCAAACGGTATGGCAGAAAACCCTGTTATCAATGAAAAGAACGAGGATTTTGAAAAGTTCAAGGAAGCACTTTTCTATATCAATAAAACGCTTGCGGTTATGTGCGCCGATGACGGCGAGGGCGCGACAAAGCTTATGGAAGTCAATGTAACGGGCTGTGCAGACGAAGAAAGCGCAAGGCTTATCGCACAGTCGGTCACAAGCTCAAATCTGCTTAAATGTGCTCTTTTCGGCGAAGATGCAAATTGGGGCAGGGTACTTTGTGCTATGGGTTATTCGGGCGGCAAGTTCGACCCAATGGGCGTGACGATCAATTTCAGAAGTGAAAACGGCGAGATCAACCTTATGGATAAGGGTACGCCGATCGTTTTTGACGAAGACCTTGCGGCAAAGATACTCTCCGCACATAATATCTATATTGATATATTGCTTGAAGAGGGCGATGCAAAAGCAACCGCCTGGGGTTGTGACCTGACATACGATTATGTCAAGATAAACGGAGATTACAGAAGTTGATACAGGAGGTTTTTATATGTCCAAATCAAAGGTATATTTTACAAAGGAAATTACGCCCGAGACTGTTATAAAAATGTATAAAGCGCTTGGCGTTGAGCTGCCGGGGAAGGTCGCGGTAAAAGTACATTCGGGCGAAGAGGGCAATCAGAATTACCTGCGCCCCGAGTTTATGAAGCCGATGGTCGAGTATGTGAACGGCACTGTCGTTGAGTGCAACACCGCCTATGAGGGCGCGCGCAACTCTACGGCGAAACATAAAGAGCTTATCAAAAAGCATGGCTGGACAAAATACTTTGATGTTGATATAATGGATGCCGAGGGTCCCGATAAGGTGCTTGAAATACCTGACGGCAAGATATTGAAGAAAAACCTTGTCGGCAAAGATATTGAAAAATATGAGTCTATGCTTGTTCTGTCACATTTCAAGGGACATCCCATGGGAGGTTACGGCGGTGCTTTAAAGCAGCTTTCCATAGGCTGTGCATCTTCTGCGGGCAAAAGTCTGATACATTCGGGCGGTGTTACCGACGATCAGAATGTGGTCTGGGGCAGACATGCGGAACAGCTTACTTTTTGTGAAGCTATGGCAGATGCGGCATCAAGTGTAGTTAACTATTTTAAGGATAAAATAGCTTTTGTGAGCATGGTGTGCAATCTTTCCGTTGACTGCGACTGCTGTGCCGTTGCGGAGGACCCGTGTATGAAAGACATAGGCATTCTTTCATCACTCGATCCTGTTGCACTTGATGAGGCTTGTATGGATATGATAAGAAATTCCGATGACCCGGGCAGGGAGCATTTTATGGAGCGTGTAAATTCCAGACAGGGTACACACACCATAGATGCTGCTGCGGAACTCGGCTTCGGTACAAAGGAATATGAGCTTATTTGTGTGGATTAAATAAGATGGTTAAAAGAATGGAGACCGATCGGAAATTATGGATCTTGAAGAAGAGTATTTTGCGGAAAAGAGGGTTCCGTGGCGTAATGATATTTTAAGACGGATAGCGCTTGAACCGCAGGAGCATACAAAGGAGTTTTTTCTAAAATCATTCAAAAAGGAACGCTACCTTGATATGCGTATGCTTGCAATGCGCGGTTATGCCTATTACGCAGATGAATCGGAAGTTGAGCCGCTGATGAAAAGACTGCTTGAAATTCTTATGAAAATACCCGAAAGAACACCGTATAATTATGAAGAATACGGGTTATTAAGGTCTGATTTTCATAAAAAGCATTTTTTGGAAACATATGGTTATGATTGCTTTAAAACATTTTTTACTCAACTCGAAAAGCAGTATCAGGATATGCCTGATGTTTTTAAAGGTTTATTGACCTGTGATGAACAAGGGATCGAAATACATCCGATGAGCGATAAAGAGTATGAGAAAAGATGGGATGATATAAAAAAATTTATGGATAGCCTTAACAGGAAAGGGGAAACAAACTAATGAATATGCAGGATATTATCAGCAAGGCGGAGGTTCTGACCGAAGCTTTGCCGTACATAAAGGAGTTTTCGGGCATAACCGTAGTAATTAAATACGGCGGCGCGGCTCTGATAAACGAGGAAATAAAAAGCACGGTCATAAAGGACATTGCGCTTATGAAATATGTTGGTTTCAAGCCCGTGCTTGTACACGGCGGCGGCAAGGACATCAACAAGGCACTTGAAAAAATAGGCAAAAAGCCCGAATTTAAGGACGGTCTGCGCGTTACCGATGCCGAAACGATGGATGTTGTTCAGCAGGTCCTTGCGGGCAAGCTTAACAAAGACCTTGCGACCGAGCTTTGTATGCACGGTATAAACGCAGTCGGTATCTGCGGTAAGGATGCAAACTTTATGCAGGTCAAGAAGGCTATGCCAAACGGTCTTGACCTTGGCTATGTAGGCGAAGTCACCGATGTGAATACAGGTCTTATAAGAACCTTGCTCGATAATGATTTTGTGCCCGTTATCTCCTCTATAGGTGTTGACGAGCAGGGCACCGCATACAATATAAATGCCGATTATGCCGCTGTTGCAGTTGCGGGCGCGCTCCATGCCGAAAAACTTGTGTTTATAACAGATGTTGCAGGCATTATGAAAGATGTGAACGACCCCAACAGTGTTATTTCGGTCGCTCATATCGACGAAGTTCGTGAAATGATGAAAGACGGCACTATCTCGGGCGGTATGATACCAAAGGTAGAGTGCTGTGTGGCAGGCGTTGAAGCAGGCGTTGGCAATGTGCATATTCTTGACGGCCGCATACCTCATTGCCTGATACTTGAAATATTCACAAAACGCGGCTGCGGTACACTTATCGAGGGTTGATCTTCGTTTGAAAATAACATTATCTCAAACAAAAACGAAAAGAGGAAATTATAATGAATACATTTGAAAAAGGCGAAAAATATGTAATGCACACATACAACCGTTTCCCGCTTGCATTCACACACGGCGAGGGTATGTATGTTTATGACGAGGACGGAAAGAAATATCTTGACTTTGTTGCGGGCATTGCCGTAAACTCGCTTGGTCACAACTATAAACCGCTTGTTGATGCTATTTCTAATCAGGCTTCAAAAATGATACATATATCAAATCTTTACTATACAAAGCCGCAGACCGAGCTTGCGGAAAAGCTCGTGAATGCAGGCTCACTCGATAAGGTGTTTTATTGCAACAGCGGCGCGGAAAGTATCGAAGCTGCACTTAAACTTGCGAGAAAATACGGTTCAAAAACGGGCAGACAGGAAATTATCACGATGGAACACTCCTTCCACGGCAGAACTTTCGGTGCAGTTACCGCAACGGGTCAGCCGCATTATCACGAAGGTTTCGGAGATATGCTGCCCCATATCAAATATGCTGTTTACAATGATATTGAGTCTTTGAAAAACACTATCACAGACAGAACGGTAGCTGTGCTTTTTGAACCCGTGCAGGGCGAGGGCGGTATTTACCCCGCGGATCAGAAATATATTGAAGAAGTGCGCAGAATATGTACCGAAAAGGATATTCTTCTTATTTTTGACGAAGTACAGTGCGGTGTCGGCCGTCTTGGTACACTTTTTGCATATCAGCATTTCAATGTTATTCCCGATATCATGTGTACCGCAAAGGGTATCGCAGGCGGTATTCCCTGCGGTATTATGATGGCGAAAGCGAAAGTTGCCGAAAGCTTCAAACCGGGTGACCATGCCTCTACGTTTGGCGGTAACCCTCTTGCAACGGCTGCGGGCAATGTTGTTGTTGATGCGCTTTTGGGCGGTATTCTTGACAATGTTAAAGAAATGGGTGCATACCTCACCGAAAAGCTGAACGGCTTAAAGGCAAAGTACAGTTTTATCAAGGATGTTCGAGGTGTGGGTCTTATGCAGGGCATCGAGCTTGACCGCAAGGTAGGAGATATAGTTGCAAAAAGCATAAACAGCGGTCTTTTGCTTGTTAATGCAGGTCAGTTCGTAATTCGTTTTGTGCCTTCGCTCATCGTTTCAAAGGATGATATCGACAATGCTATGACTATCCTCGATAAGGTGCTTTCGGAGGAAAACTGAAAATGAAACTCAATTATGACTGCCTGCGTGATGTATTGCTGGCAGTGGAAGCACATGAATATATCAATAACGATCTGAAAGTTTCGGAGCTTTGGCACAGCGACCTTCTCGATTTGCCCGAGCTTGGCTTTTATGAGCGTAAAGATGTGACCTATGCAGCCATGATAGCAATTGAATCGGGGCTTTTGCTTGGCAAGTTTCAGGCAAGCAATGAGGAGATAGACTATCTTTACATTATGCGCCTTACTGCGGAGGGTCATGATTTTATTGAAAGCATACGTCCCGAACTTCTTTGGGAACAGCTGCGCGAGCTTGGTGAAAATACGGGCATTATGTCAATAAGTATGATAAAAACCGCCGCACCGCAGCTGATAATGCGGTATTTTTCGGAATGATTTTACAGAATGATCAAAAAAAAGGCTGTCGTAATGACAGCCTTTTTTTGATGGAAATAAACTTACTTGTTTTATTTTGTCTTATATTGATTTTAGTGATAGAAATCGGTACTTTTCATATTCATTTCGGCAACCTTGCGTACCTCGTCTTTTGCGGCAACAAAGGCATCTACTATATCGGGCTCAAAATGATTGCCCGAACCCTCTATAATGATCGACATTGCTTTTTCAAAGGTAAAAGGTTCTTTGTAGCTTCGTCTTGATACAAGGGCATCAAAAACATCCGCAACAGCCATTATTCTTGCCGAAAGCGGTATCTCGGTCTCTTTCAAACCTTTGGGATAGCCTTTGCCGTTCCATTTTTCATGGTGGTAATATGCAAGGTTTTTAGCCTCTTTAAGATAACCCGATTCCGACACAAGTTCCATAGCACCGTCTATTATTTCCGCACCTGCGGTGGTGTGTGTCTTCATAATATCAAACTCTTCATCGGTAAGTTTGCCGGGTTTGTTAAGTATACTGTCGGGTATTTTTATCTTGCCGATATCGTGCAGGGGAGCGGAATTGACAACATCCTCTATATATTCATCGGTAAGAATAGCGGTGTATTTGCCCATTTCACGCAGACGGTCCATAATAATGCGCGTGTAGGCGGCAGTCTTTTTGATATGGTCGCCCGTACATTTGTCGCGGCTTTCAACTATATCGGCAAGTACAAGGATAAGACCGTTCTGCATCTTTGCAATAAGTTTGCCCTTGTTTTGTATATCCTCGATGTATTCATCGGTCTCCGCAATAGTTTTACTGAAAGAATTGTAAAGACGTTCTATCTCGTCACCCGTATTTATGCCAAGACTCTTAAATCGCGATACACTCTTTTCGCGTTCCATTTCGGTATTGAAAGCAAAGTCCTCGGCAGCACTTGACATTGTGTTTATCGGCAGAATTACGTTGTATTCCGCAAGCCATAGGCCTATGGCAATAATAAGAAAGTAGAATGCAAAAAACAGCGAAACGCTCCTTACAAGAAAACTTATCTCATCAAGCGTGATATGGTTCATTGAAATATCTGCCGCTGCATAGCAAACGCAGTTGTTATATCTGTCATAAACAGGCTTATAAAAAGTAAGCAGCCAGCCGTAAGAGTCATTTGAAATAACGGCAGGTATTTCCTCGCCCTTTAAAAGCTTTGGCACATACTTTATAAAAGTAGGGTCAAAATCTATCTTATCGCCGGGTGCGGACGGTTCAAGCACATTGCCGTTCTCGTCCTTGCTTTCAAGGTCAAAGACGACCGTACAGCCGCTTTCATCTATTTTGTAAACATAAAGAAATTTGATATGATCGTTTGCTTTTTTTATTGCATAAAGGCGTTCGAGTGTCTGACCGTAGCCGTGTGCATCCGTGCCTTTTTCGAGAAATTCGTCAACGCGGTTGCCGTCTATTACCGAAACCGCAAGCGCGGCAACGCTCTCACAAGTAGCGGAATATTCGGCTATAACTGCCTTATGATAGAGCACAAAGCTTATGCCTACCGTACACGAAGCGATAAAAAGAATAGCGACACTTATTATTATCATTATTTTGTGCTGTAACGAAAGACCGCGCGTGTTCTGTGAGCTTACCTTTGCCCTTTCATCATCGGAAAGAGGAGTCTGCCGCCAACCGTAAAAATGTATGAGCGGACGGAGACTTTTCGGTATCAGGCGCATAATGATAAGTACTATAACAACGGTTATGGTCTTGTCGATAACATCTATAGCCATATCCGCCAAGAGCTGTGCAAAGAAAACGCTGTGTATCAGATTATCATAAATGTAGGTCGCAAAAGGCGCAGAAATACCTTCGCCGATATTGAAACCGTAAATATAATATGTAAGTATTGAGCCGAGACCGCCGCCGACAACTGCAAAGCACAGTATAGCAAAAATAATGGTGCCAATTTTTTTGAAATAGCCCTTTTTTTCAAAAAATGCTGCAAGAACAGCAAGAAGCACGTTGATAACGGCATAATAAGCATTAGTTATGTCGGAAATGCCGTTTATAATATTGGTAAGGTAACCAACAGCAATACCCGGCAGATAACCTCCAAAAGCTGCGGTCAGTATAGTGCCGATACTGTCAAGAAAAACAGGCAGCTTAAAGCGCACGGCAATAGAAGAACCCGCAATATTTATAAGTGCGCCGATAATGCAGAATAAAACTGCAGAAAGCGGCTGTTTTCTCCATTTTTCGTCTTGTTGATAATTCTTTTCCATTGCTGCACCTTCTTAATAAGTTAGTCATGTCTATATATCTTTATATTATCATAAACCAATAGATAAAATCAATAGGTACAAGGCAGATTTTTTATAAAAAATTTTATAGTAAACGAAATTTAAAAATGTCCTTTACTATAACC
>ODAI014535732.1_pt1 | contig 13534 bp, 22 predicted proteins | sample 1539321 | NCBI WGS metagenome assembly ODAI01 (sample SAMN02144231, study PRJEB22623) | gut metagenome | biome: sheep rumen | host: Ovis aries | place: New Zealand
ACTTATCTCTCCACCCCTGAGAGTTATGCTCGGCAAGGTAGATTGCCAAGGCGGTAGCTACATCAATAGGTCTCGTATGAGAATCCCTGTAGTTGAACCATGTCATGCTGCCTGAACCGTCACGGACAACAAGTGTGTTGCGGATGCCGTAGTCAGGAAGTGCTTTCCACATCGGCTCGTACAGAGCGGGATCGCCACGATTCCAAATCTTCTGCACGATTTCGTGAGGATAGAGGACGCCAGAGTTAATCTTCTTTTCACCTTTGGTAAGGCTTTGAAGATACCTAATCCTGCGAGTTTGGTCGTTCTTCATGAAAGCATGTTCATAAAGAAGATTTGCTCGTGACGGAACTGCCTCGTAGTCGATGTTCCACCATTCCCCAGCAGACATCTTGACTTCTACCACATTGGCGTATCTCCTGAGTTTGGAGAGCGTCTTGCGGTATTTACGCTCAGACCAGCCGAGAAGGAAAGTGAGTTTCTTGGCTGTGAGTACAGTTTCTGTGGAAGAAGCGTTGACGCTCGGCATCCACTTTGCACAAAGGGAAATGCTCTTACCGTCTGATGCACGCATCAGGTCTGTACGTAGCTGATTCTTTATGAACCGTGCAACTGCATTCCTTGTCTGAGGATATTTCAGATAGACAAGAATGGAGTCCCATCTACTGTACTCAGGAATGAGCGGAAGAACCGCTTTGGCAATGTCCGGGTGACTCGCACAGATAAACTCAAGACATGAACGGAAGATACGCCTCTCGCCGAGTCCCTGACGGATGTCGCCGATATAGAACATATCCAGTACAGCGGAAAGAGCATCTTCGCTGTATGCCTTAATGTATTTGGCAATGATTTCATTAGGATCCGCACTTCTCATGGCTGAGATGCTGAAATTGAAATCTGGGAGATATTTCCCGGAAGTGGCATAAGCATCTGCACCGTTCTGGGTTTTTGTCATCCGCAGTTCTGCTGCGAGCATATCTAAGTAGTCCATATCTCTCTCCTATTCTTTTTTCAAGACGCTAAAATATGTTTTCCTCTTCAGAAAGATTCCTATTTAATATGTGTTGGTTGCTGTGAAGCGCCTTTGTTTCGAGACACACAAGTCCATAGCTTGAATAATTGCTGTAGGTGTCTCTCGTATTTACTTGCATAATTATTATGCCGTTTGGAGACTCGTGACTTTAGTTGTGAGAGGAAAACGGCTTCTCCTTTCAGTTAAAATGTTCCTACTTGTCTCCACTAACCTTAGTTTCTTATAAGAAACAGAACCGTTATTTACCTCGTCTCCGTTCAATGTTCGAATATCGAAGTACCCAGTTGACCTTCTTCCGAAAATGTAATACAGTTTACCGTTGTATTGCACCTTATCGAAAAGCTGAAAACCTTTTACATACTTGGGTGCTTGGTTTGACTTCTTCTTACCGCCTTTAAGTATCTTTGCTTTGTGTATCTGCCTGTTCGTTTTTCTAACGCATTTCTGATAGTAGTAATAATCAAGTCTTTCTGCATCGAAATTCCCAGCGATACAGTAAGCGTCAATATAATGCTCCTTCGGGAGACGGTTCTTTATTCTGTTATGCTTTGTAATATATCCGTATGTCATATGACTATTGCGATACATTTCTTTTAGCTTGTTGTAAAAAGTCCATCTCATAATTCCCATAAAGGTTGAATCTCTGAAAGTCATTCCTCGTTTAATCTTCGATGGAAGTTTCACGGTTCCTTTATGATAACCGCTATGGCATGTCTGACAAAGCGTAATGAGATTGCTTGGAGAGTTACCACCAGTCTTTCTGCTTTCAATGTGATGGACTTCCAACACATTGTCTTTAGACTTACCTTTACAGCATTGGCATGTATGACCGTCTCTCCAAAGAACGTATTCTCTTACGTTATCGAAACCAAATTGGTCGCCTTGTTGGTATCCGACTCCGCTAATGTCTGGATTCTGGATCTTTTGAATATCGAAACTTGCAGTTTCAACAACAATCTTGCTTACGGGAAGTATCTTATAAACATCCTTTATAACTCTAAAATGACTATTGATTTTACTTTCGATAGACGGTGCAATCCACCCTTTATATTTTGATTTTACACGGTTTTGGAATTTGGGTTTCCTGTATCGTGTTTTTCTGTTTCTTCGGGTTCGCCTATTTTGTCTTCTCGTAGATAGTTTATCTACAATGTCATTTCGGATTTCTACATCGGCTGCATACAGTTCTTTCTTCTTAGTGGTAGCAGAAACTCCTATATGCTTGCTTCCTGCATCAATTCCAAGAGTTGTTTCCTGTGTGTATCCAGAACTTCCGTAAAGAAGTTGGATTGTAAATGGTTCTGTTCTCTTAACTTTTGCTTTACCTTGTTTTAGCAGTTTCCTTGCTTTGCAAGGACTGCACGGCATTAAAGGTCTGCCGTGTTTGTTTAGCACATACACTACCATTTAGCGTACCTCCTATTCCTGAGTTAGTTACTCTTCGACAATGTTATCTATACTTGTCGTAATCGAACACATTAGGTTGACTGTTCCTACCCATCAGAACTGTTTACAGAGCCTACACAGAGCCGTGAGTTAGAGCATACGCCCACGGGTGTGATAATATAGATAACGTAGCACCTAAGCGCTTAGTCTAGTCAATAACGGGCAAGCCCGTGACTTTAGTCATGGGTTATTGACTGCTTTATGTATTTAGTATAGCACGGCTTATTTGCCATTGCAAGCACTTTTTTGTATTCTTTTTAATTTCTTTTCAGCGCCCTTAACAGGTCTCGAACCTGCAACTCACGAACAGGATCATGCGTTTTCCCGGCTAAACTATAAGGACATGGATGCGAACGTATGCTTCTACCTGCGTCTTACTTGGGTCACAATGCACTGGCGGATACGCTTCGCATAAAGCGCTGGGCTAGTTGGAATCGAACCAACGATACAGCAGTCAAAGTGCTGTGCCTTAACCCCTTGGCGATAGCCCAATTTGCTATTGATTTTTCGTGATGAAGATGGTATCATACAAATACAGCACTCCTATTCGGATGTGTTTGTGTTTGTTGTTGTGGGATCGGCGGAGAGAAATCTCCGCCTTTCCTACTTTTTTTTAGTTCCTCACCACACTTAACAGTATAACACTTTCGATTATATGTTGCAAGTATTATTTTGCATTATTTATAAATTATTTTAAGGAAATCAATCTGTAAGCTGCGATGCCACCAACTGCATTGAAGATGGCATTTTTGGCAAGATACGCCACCGTACTGCCGTTAACCATTCCTGCCAGTGAAAAGTAAAATGCATTTGCCACGCAATGCTCAAATCCACAGAGAACGAAAATCATCGTTGCAAAATACAGACCAAACATCCTGACTGCGGAGCGTCTGTTCTTGTATGAATACACCGCAGTATAAATCATTACATTACACAGGATCGCCAAAGGAATAAGTGCAAATCCTTCTCCCATCTTCCTTGTGCATATCTCAACAGCCGGGGCTACGATAGACGGCTTGCTGTACCGCATCACCTCGCCGAGAATCATTGCGGATACCATATTTGAGATGACCATAATTACAAGATCGGGAATCATTGCTAACCGCTCTACTGTTGATACCTTCCCAGTGAACAGGTCTAACTCAAACAGGCACACCATGAATAATCCGATGGGAAACATCCACGCCTGACCACTCACAAGAAACGCTATACCGCCGATTGAGATAGCGATTCCAGCAAGTGCGGAACTTATAATTAATTTAACTATTCTCATTTTTCTCCCTTGGGAACACACGCACAACCTTATTCCATCCGTTTCCGATATTTTTCTCCGCTTCTTTGGCAATCTTTTCAGCCCTTTTCAGAGCGTCTTCTTTGCTGTCATAAGCATCGCCAAACAACTCACTGTTCACAGGAACGCCGTTGACCGTCCCAGCAGAACGCCATCCGCCAGTGGGGAAGAATTCCACAATCTTTTCTTCAGTTATATACACTGTAAATACCGAATTTTCAATCTCTATATGGACGCCGAATACAGGATCCCCGATTTCCCAAACCGTTGTTGTCATTACTGCTCCTTACTATGTGTCATTTTGTTACTTCTCGCAGCCCTTGCTCTCGCAAGTCTGTCAACCATTTCTTGCCTCTGTTCTTCCGTCATTGGCTTTGATTCTCGTTCCAACCTCTTTGCCCGGAAAGAGACAAGTGTTTTGTCATCAACTCTATATGTTTTTGAAATGATTTCGCCATCGAGTATGGACACACCTGTATCAATTAATGTATAGCTGTCCGATTTCTCACACAGCTTATCCAGTTTAGTCATCGTTGTGGTATCTGTTGTCCACACAGTGGCGTACCCATCGCTTCTTGCGTAATTGATAACTGTTTCCTGTTCTTCAATTAGAACACCCATTAATCGTCTCCTATATACGGTTCAGGGATGTGTATAGGCATCCACGCCACAATCTTGTAATCAACTTTTTCAAGACTGAATTTGCCGTCATGGAACTCGTCACGAAGGACTACATCATCCATTGCGCCAATGGAGTCGTGTGCTGTTACGAAGTATGTACCATTTTCTTTTGGCAATCCAAACTTGTCGATTGGCTTCCACTGGAATGCGTCTTCGTACTTGCCGAGAGCATTCCTAAACGCATTCTTCTCTTCCCAATCATTCTCAAATTCCACGGCGCATCCGTAATCGCCCCATGCGCTTCTATATGTAAGCCTCATAATTATCCTTTCTTTAAAAAACCAAGAGCAGACACAATGCCTATTTATTATCCTTCAATATAAGGCTTGCACTTCTCCTTCCATGCAACAACCTCAATCATGCCGTCATCGTCAATCTGCCAACACTCTTCTATCGAATAGACATCCTCGAACCACCCTCTTGGAGTGTAAAAAGTGTTTGTAAACTCATCGAATACAAGCATATCAGGATCCCACTCAAATTTGCTTCTTTCCGCAGCGACACCGCCATCTTCGTAAAATGCGTTGCACACGCCGTACCAGAACTCGCCGGAATCATCCATCTTCGGTACTTTGTATGTAACCTCTACTACCTTTTCGTTTTCAGGCATTTTGTCACTGCATTTAATCCATTGTTGCGTTTCTTCTTGCATATATAACCCCCTTTTTTTTAATAAAAATCTGTTGACTCACGCCAGAATTTACGGAACTCTTCCTCTTTCTCCGCTCTAAGTCTCTGTGAGTAAAGCATTGCCTTGTTTGCTCCAATCCCGGCAGTCATCTGGTCAAGAACCTGATAGAGATAGTCGTCAATCTGGCTTCCAACAAGCCCACGAACCTCAAGATTCTTTACAATCTTAACTTCATGGAAATTGTGATTCTTGTCAATCACATGGATTTCACAATAAGCGTCTGCTCTTGGTTTAATGTCAATCTCTACATGCATTTTTCTAGCATATGCAATAACGTCAACCACTTTACATCTCCTTCCTGATTTATAATTTTTGCAAAACATACCTTGCAATATCTATTATACTCAATGAAGATATGTTTTGCAAGCTGTTTTTTGAATTATTTATAACTCATTGCCGTATTCATAAACCTCGGCATACTCACGCACCTTGTCCAATACGGCTTCACGCCTTTTGCGGTCAGAAATCTTGCATTTTCCCACACCATCATCGGATTTTTTGGTCTTTTTGTGTGCGCAAACCTTACCCTTGATATATCTTCCAAGGGACTCTCCGAGAGGAAGGTCTTCATCACCGAAAATACTGATGTACTTCTTCTTTTTGCTTGCTGCTTTGTGGAAATCGTTTTTTCTGGTATGCTTAATGCTATTTTTCATCGTAAAATTCCCCTCTAAAAGATGATGTGGTGACAAGGATCGCCCAAAACACGGTCTCTCTCATCAGAATCGCACTCTTCACACGAATATATAGTCATCCAAGACATATATTCAGAGAAACGACTCTTCGCACTCTTTTTGTCATTGGCAATCACATAATATCCGGGCTTATTCGGATTGTGCGGTCTGTAATCAGCAATAATCTTGAACAACATGGTCACTCCTTGTGTGATTCTGCATCGCATTTATGTAAGAGCATGATGTCATCGTACATTTCCTTGCCAAGCTGCGAGATCAGGCGCTTTTCTTTGAATTTTGTATCATTCCACCCCTTGTAATACGGCGACATATGATAATAAATCAGATTTGAGCGATAAATTATGCCGTCCGCATCGCAGTCATCGTCATTAATCAGATAGAAAATCGAATCATACGCCCCGACATTGTTATGATGCTGATAATGAGCGTATCCGTCATCTTTTCCATCGGAATTGAGTCTCGACTTGGTGAAAATCTTGCCAACATCATGGATCAGCGCCGTATATTCGAGTTCTTTCTTGTATTCACTCATGATTTTGGCTGTTTTTCTGCTGTGTGTACCGAGACTATCCTCATATTTATGACTGTCCTGACTGAACCAATCGATTCCTGATGCCATATTGAACAGAACTCGCTCAGAGTAAGGCACGATTTCCGATTTTTCACAATTTATGAAAATCTGGAAGTCATCCCATCCCTCGTTCGGATGTGGTGGCTGAAAATGCGTGTACATTTTCTCTATAGCCTTGTCAGGAACCTTACGCTCCCTGTTTGCGTTACGCTCCAAGCACATCTGGAAAGGAAGCATGACAAGGACGCAGAGTTTGTCACATTTAACGTCATCAATATACCTCAAGAAGTCGATTCTGTTCCTCTTATTGATGTTTGTAGCGTCATAAATGACATTAATTCCGTTCTTCATGTCGTCTTTAATCCGTCTGTGCAGTTCAGCAAACATTCTCTCGTTCTGTTCTCTTGAGTTGGCATTCTCATCGCCAAACATCTCTTTCCTGAGTGCGTCTGATGAATGAATTTTGTAGCCGTACTTGTCAGACAGCGTTTTGGCATAGGTTGACTTCCCAGAGCCAGCCAAGCCGACAAGTGTAATCAGTTTACTACTCATTTACATCTCCATTAATATCTTATGTTTAAGTTCCCATGCTCATTGAGCCAGTCAATGATTTCTCTATATCCAAGCCCGCCTTTTTCAGTTGGCTTCATGATATATTCGTATATTTTAGGATGAGTTTCTTTTAATCTTTGGAATTTACTCTTTTCTGACTTTTCTAAATGACATCCAAATCCACAGAAGATGCACCCTGTACGGTCACATCCTGTCGTGTGTAACTTGCCATCAGGATCTTCAACGATGTCTCCGTATACTGATGAAATCGGAATTTGATTATCCTTTATGTACCTGAGAACGTCCTGTTCTGTCCAAAATGCCATTGGATTACTTGTTGGACGCTTCTTTTCAAAACCATTACATCCATCTTTCAGCCACATCTGTCTTCTCAGTTTGCTCTCTTCTGCCATCTGAGCCAACATCGCATATCTTCCTGTCTCTTTCTCGTACCGCTTTGAAGGTTCTTTCTTGAAGACATTACAGCATATATGCGATAGCTTAAACGGAGCGTCCATCAGAAAAGCCCACTTCGTAACCGAATAAGCGTTTGTCTTTCCGTTTTTACTCACATATGTACCTTCAAATTGTTTTCTTGCGTAAGACTCTTTGCCACGGCTCTCTGTCACTCGGCACTCATGGACTTTTCTAGCTATCTCTTTACTGATAAATGGATAACCATATTCTTCTATGACTTGCCTGAAGTTTTTCTTTGGCTTTAGCCAAACAACATTATCAAATGTCTTCACAAATTCACGCAGTTCAGGATATTCCAGCCCTGTGTCACAATAGACCGCAGGTACATCAGGAAATTCTTCCCTGACAATATGCAAAAGAACTGTGCTGTCTTTTCCTCCTGAAAAACTTACATAAACTCCGTCCTCTCCATACTCTTTTACCCATGCACGGATTCTTGCTTTTGTCATTTCAACTTTAATGTTCAGTGGCAACGCTTGCCACTGTCTTAATTCTTCGCTTGTATGTTTCACCCGACCACTTACCAATCACTGGTAACTGGTCAATCATTAAATCCCCCCATGCTTTCTGTTCGAATGAACGTACTCACGCTGCAACTAATAATTTTACATACGACTTATCAATCTTCGTACAACCCGGTCTACCGGGATTGGGTTACTCCTTTCTAATATTTTTTACTTGCATTATTTATTTTCCATTTTCTTTATACATTTTGTATAACTTATCTATATTTTCAAATTGCACATCATGCTTGAAGACAGTATATTGGTGTATCTCTCTGTCTACCAAACCAAACTCTCTAAATCCGCACTCCCACATGCACAGAAACATCTCGAAAATATGAATCGGAATAAATATCAGAATGTAAATAAACAGATCCATCTTTATGTGACATCTGTACGCATAATCTGTAAGCCTCTCGATGGAATATTCGCCATCTTCGATGATCCCAAACATTTTCCGTAACACAGGAATATTCAAAGAGTCGGCTTCCTCTCTACTTATCTTAATTGTTTCTTTATTCATCAAAGCAGAACCACCTTTTCCGTGTTATACGGATTTTCTCTCGGATAGATGCCCGGATTGCAGTCGTCAACCCCTGTATGGTAACCGCCAGAGTCCCTGTACTGAATCTCGATGTCAAAATCTTCTGCTCCATAGGCTACAGCCCATTCGTATAATTCTCTTACTGTCATATCCATCTCCAACTTTTATTACCGCAATTATAATATCAACCGTGCATTTTCCAGCGCAAAATGAGTTTTCAGGTACTCTTCGAACTTCCTATAATACTCCGACTTCTCATACATGTTGCAGACCCACATGTCAACTCTACCCTCATTGACAGTTGCCATGTTACGATATGTCAGGCTGATATTTTTGGCTGCACACTTGTTTCTTCTTCCGTTGTGGACACACTCCACGCATGGACAGGTTACAGATACCATTCCTCTCACTCCCAATTATCAAAGATGTCGCATACAAGCTGTATGGCATCTTCCTGTGCTTTGTCATTCTGCCAGATGTATTCAGCCCCAAGTGCTACGACAGAAGGATGTTTCTCGATGTACCAAGCGAATATTGCTTTAATTTCTTCGTAATCCATTACTCTTCCTCGCATTCTACGATGATTCCTTCATCGTTAAGTGTATACCATGTATTCGCTCTGATGATAATTCCGTCCACCTTCACGGTATTATGGAACAAAATATCTCCAAAAGTGTTTGTTTTAACAAGAATAAGGATTGCATCAAACCCACCACGAGCCTTGCAGTGTTCTCCATTTGCAACCGCAATCCCATTTGCACCAACAGATGCCATGTTACCGATCACAGAGATTCCACAATTTTGCGATAAAGACACGCCCTCTTTCCCAGATACAGAATTTCCATATAAACCCGACATCGCCACGCTACGGTAGCCAGCACATGCATTACCATAGTCTCCTGTAATTACGATACTGCATTCTCCAGCAACCACGCTACTCCTGTGTTTGCCTATTGCGGTTCCCATATCGAGAACTGACGCAACCCCATACGCACCTGTTTGTGAAACACCATAATCACCCGAAGCTGAAGCACCACAATTAGTAGTATTAGATATTCCACCATTACATGACGCAGATGCTACAATGTGTTTCTCACCAGTAAAATCGTAACCTTTATATACCACGGCGGTTTTTGAGTCATCACTTGTGCTTAAAACATAAGCCTTATGTCCACGAATCATATCTTCATAACTGAGTTCCTCGCCAATCGTAATCCTCTTTCCAACACGTTTTGTTGTATCAGAATTGACATCATTTTTAGGCGCAACATCCTCAAGTTCTACTACATGATATTTACTTCCTCTTCCGGGCGGATAAAAGAAAAGGACATCGAGCGGATCCTCACATGCATGGAAGCCACGCTTACATAGAACTGCTTCTTCTTCCTCGTATGTCTCACCTTCCTTGTACTGGAATCCACGGCATCTCATATCTTTATCAAAACCTTTATATGCTCTCATATTTTCCTTTCTCAGAACACGCCATTGATGAAAAACATATCATCTTCTATGCTGTTGTTTACCGTCACATAATCTCTTGGTCTGAATCGCAAAGCGGTTTCCTTATTGCAGATGATACATCTGAATTTTCCGTACTTGTCGATAAGGTCAATCAGGTCACGGTTATTACTACTTTCAGTAAGTTGATACTTATTTTTGAATCCACTCAACTTAATAATCATATTCATTCCCTGTTCTGCAAAATGAATTCAAAATTAAGCCAATAAATAACAGTTACATCTCTACAGAAATAGAACCGTGGAGTAATGAACCAGATAACCCTGTCCACGGTCTTCTTAATCTTCCTAATAGTTTCTTGCATTATCTTTTCCTCTTAAAACTCGGCATGGCTGCGTGAGCCACGCCGATATGTAATCTTATTATCCAACCGGGTTGATTTTCCACACAATGCCAAACACATCCTCATAATCTTCCCATACACCTACATCCATGTAGAAGACTTCCTCATCGCTGTAGGCGCATCTCGGAAATATCGAACGCTCATCATTTACCCATTCATCCCTTTCCTCTTCTGTCTCGAATACCGCAATGTCTGTATCCAATGGATCATCATATCCAGCATAAAACATTATGTAACCACCGTCCCTTTCAAAAAAGCAAACATAAGTTCGATTTGTAGTATACTACTACCTTGTGTAGATGTCAATCTGTATTTAGTTGATTTGGCAAATACATATTTGCGTTGTAATTGTATGTAACGTAAAAGCTGCCGAAACAGCTTTTACTTTTGGATTAATCAGGAATCATGCAGACCCGGAGAACTTTCTTGACATATGATGGACTCATAGAAACTCCGAGTGCGCCGTAATCATCCGCCTCTTTTTCCAGAATCAGGTTGGACTCTCTATCGCCAACAGAAGTAATCATCTTATCCGTCTTTTCTTTTCCGTATTTTTCCGCAATCTTCTCATACAGTCCGCACAGATAGATGTTTCTGTAGTTCACAGGAAAATTAAAACAAGGCATCACTTTACTTCTGAAGAGCCTTGAGATATACATCTGCACGAAGGAAGAATCTCTTTCATCATTCAGGAAGGATTCTCTTCTTGGGAACTTCATGTACGACCCTTTAAACGGCACCATCATGTATTCACCCCGGTAAGCTGGGAGATATTCCAAGTTGTGTGCCTTGACGATCAGGTCATACGTCTTGTCTGAAAGCTGATGTTTCTTTCCACGAATCATCACGGTCTTATGCTCATGGTCTAAATCTTCCTCTTTGAATGATACGATGTCCAATGTGTTCGCAAACCCCTCAAAGAACATCATAACGATTGTCTCGCAGTACAGAGCATACTCATCATTCTCCCGTGAATGGAGAACTTCCATTGCCTTTTCAATCTTTTCCTTGGAAATCTTTTCTTCCTTTACTTCTTTGTAAAAGATTTCTGCGGATCTTCCACGAAACAGCTTGCTGTTGAAAGGATTCCTGATGATTTCCACATTATCAATATACCAGTCAAACAAGCCACGATACATGGAGATGATCGCATCCATAGTCCTGTATGAGATTTTAGTTTTTCCACGGCTACGGCGATTGAAAGTCTGTAACATGCCGATGATTTCATCTGCGTTCATTTCAAAAAGTGTTTTGCCGAGTTTCTTCTCATACTCGTACAGTTCATCCCTGTCAATCATTCTGCGAGTCTTTATCCGTGTCTTTTCGGGTTTCGTTGCAAGGTAGCTTTCAAGATATTCTTTTGTTTTTGACATTTCATAACCCTCCAATCTAATAATAATATGTATCACAAAAAGAGGAAAATGTCAAATAATTACTTGAATTAGCTAACAAGGACAGGGAACTGTGCTGTCATGGCTCTGCAAATTTCCGACAGAACCTTATTGTCGTCAACCTTGCCAATCCTGAAAAGAAGATTTCTCTTGTCGATACTTGTAAGCTGCTCGACCATAATCGTACTCGGAGCGTTCAGCCCAAATCTTTCGTAGTTGTAAAGTTCCACATGGCAAGGGAGATTCCGCTTGTTCATCTTTGTTGTCATTGGCATGATGTTCACGACACTGCTGTATACGTTGTTCTTATCGTTAGAGACGATAAGGACTGGTCTGCGCCCGGACTGGACACTTCCGCTTTTCTCTCCCAAATCTGCCATCCAAATCTCAAGAAACTTCGGCTCGTGTTCAGGACGAACAGACTCAAACTCGAAAAGAAATCTTTCTGATTTTTCGATATGGCGAAATCTTCCTTTAGAATCTGTTCTCCTGTACATTTCTCTACCTCTTCTCTACCTCAATCTCTCAGATAAATAGGCGTGTCATCCTCTCCGTCACGCTGCTTTCTTACTTCCATCACGTATCCGGGCTTGACAAGAATCAGCTGTCCTACTGGCAATCTGTATCCGAAATATCCTTTCTCTTCCTTTTTCTTTTCGGATCTTTTCCGCATCATGGTTGCTACCACCATGACAGCTTCTCTGGTCTTATCCCCGGATTTTGAGTGGAACTTAATGTTTCCATCCTGCTGTAAATATCCTTCACCTACATAGATGTAAGTGCTTTTATCATTTATGCCAAAAAATATCTTTCTCCAATCAATCATCCTGCATCCATACTCCTATTTCCCTTTCTTTAAATGCTTAGATGGTAAGTCTCTCAAACGCATTTAATGTATTCCCTACGTTCAAGACAATCGCCATAATCAGCCAACTTCTTTTTACCACTCATAAGACTGCCTGCACACTCTGACGCATCATAAAGCGATTCAAAACTGATTCCATACCTGAATCTCTGACCTTCGCTTGGCGAAAATGCTCCGGGAAGTGTCGCTTTTGAGATTGGATAAGCAGCCGTCACATAGTGATTCGGAAACTCGCAAGTCCAATCCTCAATGTGTATTCTTGTACCGTCAGGCATTGTTCCTCTAATAATGATATTCATATTATTTGTCCTTTCTATCACATACCACGGGCAAAAGCCCGTGATATGCTGAACGCTTCATCAATTGTCAGCAGTAAAGAACTCATCCCACCGCTTCTGAATCTCGTCATTGCGCCTCTTGATATTGATGTTTTTGGCGCTGCCGTTCTTGCACGCTTCTGCGTACTCTTCGGAGACGATAACTCCATCCGCATTGCCAAAAGAATCAATCAGGAAATCTGCCATGAGTTCGTCAGATACATCCTCTTCAACGGCTTTCTTCATGAACGGCATCAGAGAAATGAAGTGTGTCTCAGAGCCGATCTTCTTGGCAACAGTCTTTGCCAGCTTTGCATTTGTCCTGTTCGGAAGTTCGTCATAGACTGCGAGGAACTTGTCCAGAACTCTGAGAATCATCCCTTTCTGCTCATCCGTCAGCTTGGTATCCTGAATGGCCTCGTTGAAATCCTTGCTCTCGAAAGAAGCATTCTCGATGAAGTCGTTGACCATTATATGGATTTTCATAACCATTGGGATGTTTTTCCGGGACTCAAGACCCTTGGCGGTCAGGATCCTCTTGAAGATATCGTGCTTCGCAATATCCGCAACGGTAATCAGGTCTACGCAGTAGGCGATGTTCTTTTCCTTAGTGGAA
>ODAI013059276.1_pt1 | contig 13530 bp, 26 predicted proteins | sample 1539321 | NCBI WGS metagenome assembly ODAI01 (sample SAMN02144231, study PRJEB22623) | gut metagenome | biome: sheep rumen | host: Ovis aries | place: New Zealand
TCCGATGTTAAGGGTTACTGGCGCATCGCCAATGTGCGCCGTGGCCAATTACCATCATCGGTTTTGATTTTAATCGCACTACCCGATGCCAATTACCATAACGGTCTCCATTATCTCAGTATATACGCGCTTCTCAGCAAATATATAAGGATGGTCACGCTACACCTCGGACTTACCAGTCGCCCGATTCCTCTCGCGCATTGCCTCTCGTCCGACGATGTATTGGTTGTGGGGCAAATATGCCGCCATGCCGTTTCTGAGTAAACCTTGGGGAACTCGTCCCGATAATTGTTTTTCTTTGTAACGGGGGCAGGAATCGAACCTGCGACCTTTGGGATATGAACCCAACGAGCTGCCGTCTGCTCCACCCCGCTATATTGCTCATATAGCAGATTTCTGTTTTTCGATATATCTGTCTATTTCGTCTTTTTTCAGGAAGATTGTCCTGCCCACACGATAGGTATTGATACCTGGCTCCATGCGTAAAGACTCCACGAAGTCCCTACTCATGCCAAGGTACTCCATAACCCCAGCTACGGTAAACCACTTGCGCTCAACTGGAGTCGTAAAACAAATATTCTTTGGCTGATTCATTATCTTAGTATCAGTTTGGTTGTTGCTACTCCGCCATAAATATCTACTGCCTGCTTCCGAATATTTTCAGCTAAGTCAGAATATGAGCCGTAACTCAGTGCCTTGTAGATCATCGCCTCGGTGCAATTAAATGCCTTTGCCATTTTCTTCGCATTACCATGCGGCAACTGGATAATTTTGATTTTTTTCTGCATTATATGTATGTATTTAAATAAATATTCTTATATTTGCCATCCTTGGCAATTTTGTTTAGTGGTAAACAACACATCATTGCCATGACAACGGGACAAAGATACAGAATATTTCTGTATTACAAGCAGTGAAATAAAGAAAATTTCTTGTATTAACAATAATTAAGATATGGCCATGACATCAACATCAGAAAGACTCCAAAAGATTATGAACGACAAAGGCTTAAACGCCAAGCAGTTCAGTGAGGCAATCGGCCTTAAAAAGCCACAGGCTATCTACGACATTCTTCATGGGAAGACAAAGTGCATTTCAGAGAAGATGACAAGCAAGATTATTTCTGTATTCCCAGACATTAACAAGACGTGGCTGGTTATAGGTGACGGAGGTGATGCAGAAAAACCAGTCATGATTCCGAACGATTCTGGGATACCGCTTATCCCAACAAATGCAATCGGCGGTGCTCTAACAGGCATTGCGGATTCATTCATGGAGTACGAGTGCGAGAAATACATCGTTCCTCAGTTCAGCGGTGCTGACTTCCTAATCCGTGTGCAAGGCGACTCGATGACGCCTAAGTACATACCAGGTGACATCGTGGCTTGCAAGCGCATAAAGGATAGGATATGGTTTCAATGGGGGAAAGCCTATGTTGTGGATACAAGACAGGGGGTCTTGGTTAAACGCATAGAACCGTCCGATCAGGAAGGCTGCATTTCCCTCCATAGTGAGAACGCAAAGTACAAGCCTTTTGACTTGCCAGCAGACGAACTGAACGGCGTAGCAATAGTAATAGGTGTCATACGCGTTGAATGAAAACGTCAGCAATACGTCAGCAGAACCATGCATGATTTTGATAACATTTGATTTATAACATATTTTTAAAGTCCCGTTTGATTTCCCAAGCCGAGGGTCGCGAGTTCGAGTCTCGTTTACCGCTCAAGCATGAAAATCATAGGGAATTAAGATTAAAACATGGTCTTAACTCCCTATTTTTTACTTGCTTTTTAGTCATTTTAATAGGTTTTTTAGGGTTATTTTTGGTTATTTTTAACCCAAAACGTCAGCAATACGTCAGCAGTCATGAAAGTATCACTCAACATCCAGAAGAATAGGAAGAACTCAAAAGGCGAGTTTGACATATTCATCGTAGTAAGACACAACGGGAGTCGATTCATGCTTAAAACCGACTTCTCGACACCGGTTGTATTCAGTGGCCGTGAATTTCCGAAAAGCGTCAGCAATCATGCCGCGAAGACGAGCAAATTAAACAAACTACTCTTATCAGTCGAGGAATTTGCGTACAATAACGACATAATGAGCATGTCAGAACTGAAGACGGCTCTCTCAAAAAAGTTGTATGACAGAAAGTCGAAGACTTTGTTATTCACAGACTATATCGACATTTCTGCTGAACGGCAAGACAACATACATACGCGCCAGATATACTACCAGACAAAAAACAAGGTCATAGGGTTCGACTCAGAGGCAACATTTGATACAATTACCCCAGACTGGCTGAACAGGTTTGAGCGCCATTGGCTACAAACAATGAAAGTCAACGGCGTGGCAAAGCTCTTGCGTACAATTCGTGCCGTATTCAATGATGCCATTGACGATGAGGTTACGTCTAAGTATCCATTCCGTAAGTTCAAGATTACTCACGAGAAGACACGTAAGCGTAGCCTTACGGCAGAGCAGCTTCGTCTCCTGCGTGACTATCCGGTAGATGAATGGCAGGAAGAATACAGGGATATTTTCATGCTCATATTCTACTTAATCGGAATAAATATCAGCGACCTTCTGGAACTGAAAAGCCTGACTGACGGGCGCTGTGTCTATCATCGCAACAAAACTGGCAGGCTGTATGACATTGCCGTGCCACCGGAGGCTATGGTTATAATAAACAAGTATAGGGGAGACAGTCACCTACTCTGCCCTCTTGACAGATACAAAACAGTGAACGACTACACGCATCACATCAACGATGCGCTAAAGAAGATAGGCCCTACGGCAAAGGCCATAGACAAGGCTGGCAAAATGAGGAAGAAAGTTTACCAACCATTATTCCCTGATATTTCAACCTATTGGGCAAGACATACATGGGCGTCAATCGCTGCAAGCCTCGACATACCGAAGGAGACAATCGGAAAGGCTCTCGGACATTCAGAGTTCGATTCTTCAACCACCGACATCTACATAGACTTCGATATGCGGAAGATTGACGAGGCAAACAGAAAGGTCATAGACTTCGTAAACAAGAAATAAGGGGAGCGTTATTGCTCCCCTTTCTTTTCCAATGTGGGCCAATTATCAAGAGTGTATGTTATAAGGCTTCTGTAGAAGTCCATATCATCCATCAGCTTGACTATGTGCTCATTCCCCTCTATGCTGTTTGCCAGCAATTCGAGCTTCAGCGCAGCGACACTGCAATCCGCCTCCGCATTTCTCAGTGCCTCCTTGGCTTCATTTGCCTTGTTGAAAGCCTCTGTTGCTGCTTTTAAGGCTTCTCTGGCCTCTTCAATTACTTTATCTTCTTCGTTCATAATATCAACATGTAGTTAGTTACAAAGAATGAATCACTGCCATAATGATGCGTCTCATCCCATACGGCAAGCTGAGCGCGTCCGCTTTCGATGATGCTCTTAATCTCGCTGTAGTTGTCATCTTCGATGCCTGGTGCTGACGCAAGTTCTGGCAGAAAGTTGTCAACTATTACTTCTTTAACTCGTGGATATGTGTCAATACCAACGATGTTAAATTCTGTCTGAGATGTTGCAAATGCGAAAGTGTCATCTGTAATTTCCCCACTTGCGTACTGATAACGGCTATTTGCAGAGTCATAGACGAATGCCGTGAAATCCCCAAAATTAAAATGATTGATAAATTCCTGGTACTTCATAAATCTAAAGTTATAGTCAATTTTATTTTAGTTTTTTACCTCGTAGTAATCGTTAGAATAACGAAGGAATGTTTTGATGTCATTCTCCGTCCAGTTCTCGCTGAAGTCGCTTCCCTGTGGGTTGCTGCGATATTTCGCAGTGAGCTTCCCACCATCGTATCGCCTGATGGTGTAAGTCTTTTTGCTCCGATTGCATTTAATGGTATAAGTTGTTATCATAATCTTACGCCGCTTATAGGTTGCCGCCCTTTTTAATCTACTTTTATAATACCGTCACGCTCCATTGAGATGAGTTTCTCTACATAAGCTGACTTATTTTTCTTTGTCTTCAGATATTCAATAGTGTCTTTGCTCAAAGAGAATCCTGATGTAGGGTACTTTTCTCTGTAATCAAGTTTCCTATAGGAGTCTGAGCTCTTGAAGAAGTATTCAGGGTAATCTTTTATGGCTTGTTCCCTTGTAAGAATTATTCCCTTCCCTTCCCATTGCGAAGCATTGATATTCCTCGCTGGCGTAAGTCCGCTCACCATCATAAACCTCATATCTTTAAATAGGATGATTCGATATGTGCTTAACATGCCGCACAGATCTACCATATCATCCTTTGAGGCTTGCTGGAGCCCCCATTTCTGTCCGTACTTTGGTTCCATCTCACATATTCTTTTATTTGAAAAAACCCATTACTTCCTTTGAAATATCTCTGTACCCCACAATATAACCTTGTGTAGTACGCACATTCGTATGCCCCATAAGCCTTGACACCTGGAGCAATTCGCCTCCACGAAGATACACATTGGTTGCGCCACTGCGTCTGGCCGTATGAGATGTGACAAATTCGTATTTAGGAGCAGTTTCCTCATGCCCACGTCTAAACAATGTCATCTCTTTGTCAATGCCACACTTCTTGCATATCTCACGCAATGTCTTGTTATAGACATCATCCGTAATCTCTACCTCGTCATGTTGGTTTATGTACTTCAGGAGGTTGCGATGAACAGGAACTCTGGTCTGTACCTTCGTCTTCTGACTTACATAGTTCAGCCATTCTCCGTCTATATTAGCTTCTGTCAGACGCTCGCAATCTGAATGCCTGGCCATCGTATAGCATCCTATCAGGAAAAGGCGCTTCACATGACGTTCTATTTCATCCACTGGCTCATAGGCATCAATTCTCGCAATCTCTTCTTCGTCAAGAAATACAGCCTGGGAAGGCTCCCCTTTGCATGAAAGAATCTTGTTAAAGTTCCTGCTTGGCAACGCTACATCACTGTCATTAAGTACAGCCCTGAGCCTCGCAAGCGTCACTTTCACAGCAGAAGCACACATCGTAAAAGACAGATATTCCTTGTAGTCACGCAAAAGCGAGTCCGTCATATCCTCCCATTCCGGAGTGTGCCCACAAAGCTGTTTAAGTGTGTCGAGCATCTTACATCTGTTGGGATACTTGGAAAGGAAACGCCCGACGAAAGAACTCTTCCATTCGGGCGTTCCATATCCTTCCATGTACCCTCTGCGTATAGCTACCTTGTAGCGTTCCGCAAAGTCATCTTTATTATACATAGTAAAACTTTTCTGCTATCCAATGCTTTTTCTCCCATGCGTCTCTGGCGTCTTCATGGGAGATGAACCTGTCTTCGTTCCTTGAAATCCATCTATACTTGAAATACTCATAGAAGAGGGTCCAGATATAGAACACTAAAAATAAGAGTACACATATCCCTGCGAACACCCACATGAACCAAGGCGCACCCATACAAAGAATTATAAGCCACACCGCTGTGGCCAAAGTGCCTATTCTCATTTACTTTCCTCCTTTCTCTTCATATATAATGCAAATATATAAATAATTATTCAAATATACACAAAATATATTGTGTTATACAACACAATCCGGAGATTCCGAGTACATGGCATTGTAATCCGCTGCCATATCCTCTATACGACCTACGAATATACCAATCACACCAGGGTTAAAAATCTCACTCTTGCTTGCGACTGGCGCTATCCCATGCTCGCCCCATACATGATACAGGACTGGCACATCTTCGCCCTTCATTGAATACAGCTTGATAGCCATATTCTTTGAGATAATTCGCATCACCTCGCCAGCCTTTGTGACTTGATAGTGCTTTTTTTCTCTGTCTTTGATCTCTGCTTTTCTCATGATTGCAAAGGTAACACATTGTCAGACAACTTCAAACTCATACAGGTAGATATATTCATCAGAGCCCGATTCTTGCATCTGCTTGTTGAATGTCTCTATGTCTATTCCGTATGGAGAGCCTGTTATTTCAGCTATGTACTTCATAGCCTCATCTCTCGTCACGAAGTACTCAGACATGTAATCATCCCCAATACATGCCTCCACGAAGAAGCGGTCATTGAAATATTTTCCTTCGGAATCGTTTGTCTTTAGATACCCGCATCCAAGTTCTTCGGCAATCCAGTAGATTTTCAAAGACGGGAACTTCTTCCCAAGCAATTCAGCAAAGTTTGTCCTCGACCACGCCTCTTCTGCGTCTATGCAGAGAACACCATCTTCAATGAATGATTCCTTGATAAAGCCCCTTACGTGATGGTTCTTCCAATCATCCTTGATGCATCCAAGCGACAGCAAGACGTTCCCTTCCCAATCGCTTACAGAGTTCTCCAAAGGTTCTTTTTCTCCTTCCATGAAAGAATGGATGGTATCTTGGATTCTCTTGAGGGTACGCTTATTGCCCTCTATCCGATAGTCGGTATTACACCAATTAGGCATATTCTTCTACGCTTAGTTCGTGTCGCGCACAACTTTTAGTTTGTCTATAATATCTTTCTTATAACTCGCATAATCTCTTTATCAAACGAGGATGCCATGCGACATCTTCCTTGTCAAGAACGCAGAACTCTTCCCATCCGCGTGAATCCTCCAGTCCTTCAATATACGCTTCAACTTCAGCCTTTGTATTGAAGTCCTTTCTTACAAGCATTCCGTCTCCGTTCTTCAGCACGGAGCGCATTGCCGTAAATCCTTTTTCTTCATACGCCTGTGCTGCGCATTCGCCGAATACCACGACAACGCTAAATTCGTTTTTCGTTTTCATAATTTTACTTTTTGGTTAGACAATAGTTCGGTTTAGTCTAAGCTAAACCGATAGAGACTACCCTATCTCGCCCTTGAGATAGAGCTCCTGCTTGTACCTGCGATGCTCACGCATTGTCCGTGCCCATTCTTCTTTCGTTGGCCTGTATTCGGCTTTGTGCTCCTTCAGCCTTTGCCTGTTCGCTTCCATCCTATCAGGGTGGAGGATGAACTGGATAAGGCGTTTGGAGACTCCGTAGCGCTTTGCAATAGCCAGGCACCCAATGGTGCCCTCAGCATACAATTCTACGATCTCTCTCTTCTGCTCATCTGTGAGCTTTACCCTGCGGTCATATTTTGTACCTACAACCCGCATCTTCTCTGATTTGTACGGCATATTCTTATGGCATTTATACGTTAACAAACTCGGCTCTCAGATTTCGTAGAAAGGAATCTCGTCGAATGCCCTTCCGTCATCCCACGCATCAGTGTGAACAATGTAAATTTTCATAATCTTATGTTTTAATGGTTGATAATATGTTCCTCCGATAGTCCGGAGGATAGAAGAACTACATAACTTCGCATTCGTGGATGGTGGCTTCTACGTGGTCGCTCCAATAATAGCCTTCTGCGTATCCGCAAAATCTATCTTCAGAATACTCTTCGACCTCCCACCCTCTTGCTTCAAGCCAATCTATCTCCTCATTGATGAACTCTTCCAAATTGGCTACTGCATCTTTCTTCGAGGCAAATACGCGAGGCTGAAATTTAATCTCTTCCCCTTCTCTAATCCAAGAAATTGTCATCACATACACTTTCATAATCTTCTGCTTTAGTGGTTAAACATTCGTGCCACTGCCGAAACAAATCGTTCAGTGGCTTAGAAATTAAAGTTCAGCGAGAATCTTCTTCTCAAACTTCTCAAGCTCATCAATGTAGTCTCGCTCGTCAAACTCCTGCCAATTTAGCTCTTTTTCAAAAGCAACTGCATAATCACATATCTTACTGACTGCATCAGTGAAACCATCCGATTTTTCGTAGATAGCATTGTATATATCAGCAGCTATGAGTACGGCATTCTCCATTTCCATGTAAGTGTACTTCTGCTCTGGAGTTTCCTTAGTCTCTGGAGTTTCTTGAGGTTCTGGAGGCTCAGGAAGATAGTCAATGAGCCAGTGCAGATGACCTATCTGCACATCGTCGGTGTCATAACATACCTGATACTCGTAACTTTCGTTTTCCGAATCAAATCCCCAAATCTCAATAGTGTCCCTGACTATGCAGACTTTTGCGACTGCAATGTTTGAAGTGCCGCTCGTGTACTTGTTCTGAACGGAGATTATGGGAACGGAATCATCGACTTCAAAATCATCGTTCTCAGCATCCTCTTCCTTAATGAACTCGTATTCATGATTAGGGAAACGCATCAGCGCGTCTTTAAGTCCCTTTCTTTCCATTTCCTCAATGCGGACATACTCGTTGTAGAAATTTACATTTGTTTTCATATTCATAAAATTTTGGTTAGTAATAGCTCCCTGCCATAGCAGGGATAAGACTAAACAGCAAGTTGCGCCTTGTACTCCTGGCGCTTTGAACACTTCTCAGTATCATAGTAGAACGCCTCTCCGTTAGAGCCATGCCCCATGCAACCAAGCCGGTACTCGCTGTACATCTGAAATACAGACTCCGCTTCATCGCACAACTTCTGAAGTTCTGCATGAATGCGTCTAATGATATGCTCCGCATGGATTTTGCTCAATCCCTTATTGAGATACCAATCATCTTCGACAACATCTTCTTCGCAGACTTCATAGTTCCCGAATAAATCGTAGCTTGTGCTATACCCATGACTGTCATAGACGTACAACCACGCATCGTAGTCAAAAGTAGCTCCTTCGTAATAGCCAGAGACTGCTTTTGCTTTTATCACGATTTCTGCACCATTCTGACAACAAGGAATCCATGTGCTTTTCTCGGCAAAGTAATTTCCTGGATAACTCCTGTCTCCATCCAAGCCCTTGCTTTCTGACCACCCTTTTGAACGGATAAGTTCGTACTTGGCGTTGTCAAGGTCGCAGTCAAAGTTGTCCTGCGTAGCCAATTCGTCAAACTGACCGAGCTGGTCTTCGTCACGATAGCCTTCGTCAATGTCTTCTTGAGTTACATAGACGTTCGTTCCAAACACATAATACTTGCTTGTGTTAGGATTCATAAAATTTGCGGTACTCATAATTCTTTCTTTTAATGGTTAGACATAGTGGCTGCATATAGCAGCCTTAGACTAAGCGGCCATCGCTTCCAAGTCGGAAACTGTGTAGCCGTTCTCGCACGCCCAGAAGATCAGGCGCATGGCATCGTTCTTTGCATAGAGAGAAGTGTACTCGTCAGAGATTCCACTAATTCTGTCACAGCCTTTCCACTGCTCGCCAATCTTGTTCAGGAGGTCGTGGTAGAGTTCATTCATGCGATAGTCATCGTTGTAAAGCGATTCAATCTTCTTTCCTTCTGCGTCACCGAGATAATCTTCGGTAATCTTGAAGTAATTGCCATACGAGCCCTCGTTCAGTTCGTAGTAGATGTACTCGACAGAATCGTCAAATAGGTTCATCTTGTCCTCGTTCAGCAGACAGAGCGTAAGATATGCTCCGACACATCTTTCTTCATCGTTCATGCGCTCAATCTCCTCAAAAGATTGTGGCATCCACGACCAGAATCCGTCACGGGAATACCAATGCTCTTCGATGTACTTCTGAAACTTCTTGTCCTTACGGAAATCGTTCAGATAGTTGTGCATCCTCTCTCTCCAATCGGCTGACATCTCTACCGTGAAGTACAGGCAGTCATCCGTGAAGTTGTATTCTTTTGGAGAGTACATCTTCTCTACCATGATGTTTTCAAGTCCGTACTTTTTCATGATAGGACAAACTTCCTCCTCAATAAAGTCAGCAGCAGCCATTACGATTCCGTCTTTCCACTCTTTCCAATCAAGAGAGAAATACTCGAAATCCTCACACATTCCCTGCATATTTTCTTCCGTTTCTGACGGACTGAGAGCAGTCCAATAAGTACCTACGCACACACATGGAAACAGATTGCTGCTGATGCCGAAGCACTCGTTTTGTTCATTCTTCTTCATATTCGTAATTTTTAATGGTTAATAATTTGCAGCCACGAAGATTATCCCTATCTTTGTGGCATAAAACCAAAAGTGGAGGTGCTGCGAACACATCCACCCAGGTTAGAGAAGCCTTATCCGTAAACGGATAAAGAGGAACTTCCAAACCCTCGCAATGACAATTTCAATTCTCATTGTTGAAAAGTTTAGAACACGGGAGGATTGCCTCCTACACAGAGAGCGCTCGGTCGCTCTCTTTCTATATTATCCCGTTCTCACGGAACTCTCTCAGCAATCCGTACCTCCTGCCAAGTCTTTCAAAATACGAGCCCCAATCGGCAATGTCACTCCACGAGTAATTGTGTTTTTCAAAACTCAACTGCCATTCGATTGCCAAGTCTCTGACAATCTGCTTTTTTCTCTGATAGTAGTTCATATTCGTTCTTTTTAATTGGTTATTGATTAGCGCCCACGATTGTGGGCTTAGGCTCATTTGTTTCTCCAGATTTCTGTAAGTCCTGATTTGCCATACTTCAGCACGGAAATGTCCGTCATTCCGATTTTCGCCCAATCGTGAGATTCATTGACAGCCTCCACTATTGCCTGCTCGTCATCGTTGAAAATGGCCGGACTGCTCACGGAAGGCCCGCCTTTCTTAGAGTACTCTACACGATAGTTCGGGCGAACTCCTGCATTGTAGTTGAAATTGAACGTGCATCCGTCCAATTTGATGTACAAATACACATTCTCTCCGAGTCCATTGCAGTCGCTGTACGTCAGTACATAGTCACTGCTCTCGTCAATGATTTCGTCATAGGGCATCATCTCGTTCATCAGCTCCGGCTCGCGCCCTGCAACACTTATCAGCCACTTGGCGTAGTCGTTCACGGGATTAAGCCCTGCTTCAATCTGTAACTGCTCAGACAATTCCTCGTCTGAACAATCTAATACTGCTACTAATCCGTACTTCATATCCATTTGTTTTATTGGTTAATAATTCGTTCGGCCAGCCAATCGGCCAGCCGATAAGACTCATCAGAATAGACTATCAGCCTTGTAGCCCTTAACATATTCGCAGATGCTTTTTATCGCATCGTCATCTAACACGAACGTGTCATCCCAATTTTCTTCAATGATTGGGCAGTGAGAAAGAATGCTATGAACGCCTTCGATAACCATACATACCATATAGGCTTCAGGATTCTCAAAAGGATTGTGGTAATTCTCACCGAAGTTGGATTTCTCATACTCCCAATACTCCGAGCAGTCATCATACCACTCGTTCAGGTACTCCTGCGCCTCACGTCTGCTGTAAGTCAGTGAGCCATCGCAGTTCGGGCCTTCCGTGAGAGTGTAGGCAAAATCTGCTCCATACTCTGAGCGCCCTTTGTAGTTCTCGATGTTCTCAAGAATGTAGTTCTTGCAGTAGTCAACAAAATTTTCCATATTTCTCTTGTTTTTGGTTAGTAAAATAGAAGGGCTGAATCAATCGTTCAGCCCCATAGACTTCAGATGCCCAGCTTGTCAAAGGCGTTCATCATCTTCATCACGCCTAAGACTCCCTTAGCTTGCTCATCGCTCGCGATCTGAGGAGAGTTCTTCAGAATCTCCTTGTTCCGCTCGCTCAGATTGTCGTACTCGCTCTTGAAAGCGCTGACGAATCTCTCCGCTTTCTCATGCTCATCCTGGGCCTTGCGCTCAATGATGATTTCGTACAACTTTTCTTGGTCGTTCTTTGGACACTTTGCAATCGCTCGCTTCAGCGCAGTTTCGTAGTCGAATCGCTCCCACGTTCTGTTGAAATAGGAAACCTTCGTGTCGTTCACGATGTTCCAGCCACCGGCGTAGGTTTCTACCGTGTGGCAGAATCCGTTCCTCGTTCCAGTTGTGTGACAATAGAAGATGTAATCACGTCCGTTCACACTTGCAGAAAATTCCTGCTGATTGTACCATTTTGTTGCCATATTCTCAAAAATTTAAAGGTTAGAAAATCGTTCGGGCGTTCAGCCCGATTAGACTATCCCCAATATTTGTCATCCATGTAGTGTTCGTTCTCCTTGAATTTGTTGTAAATTCTTTCTCCATACTTACAACCTTTGCCTATCGTTACAGGTTGAACAAACGCATTTACATTATCTACAAAACGGTTCCACGGGGATGCTTCAAATTTGTTCTGTGCAGCCGTGATAGCATCTTCTTCTGATGCAAATAAGTCTTCAAAAATAGTTTCAAGTGAATAACTCGGACAACCATCTGAATCTGTGTCGTAGAAGCAAACTTGCACGACAGCTTTATAAACTCTTATTTCCATACTCTTTATTTTTTTTGTTAAACTTAGAGGGAATAGTTCTCGTACTATTCCCAAAGACTTACACGAACTTCACTTGTCCGTTGATCTCCAGCGTTATCGCTTCCTGCGACATCTCGCTCTTCAGATTCTCACAGATTTCAAGGACCTGCCCGAACTTCTCCTTCAGCTGTTCGCTCGTGCAGAAGCTGTACACGATTTTCACTCGCTCGATCACAGTCTCTCCTGACGCTGAGACCCAACCGCCAACGGCATCGCTCGCAGTCGCTCCGCCAAACATCAGGCTTAGTTTCTTGATGACTTCAATCACTTGCAGCGAATTGTCAACTTGCTCGTTCACGTTGTTCGTCGAAGGAACGTACACGGCCACACGGCTGTCTAAGTCAAACTTGAATTTCAAACTTTTCATATTCGTACATCATTTTAAGTTAAACAAAGTAGGCGCAGGAGAAACAAATCTCCCACGCCTGAAAGAGTTTTCGTACTGAGTTATCGTACTCGTTCGGCCAGAGTTTTCGTACTCCGAATCTCAGACGTAGCTCAGTCGTCAATGTACAGATATTGCGCCGTGCAGTCGTTCGTTATCGCTCCGCCTGACGGATAGATGTTACGGAACGCGCAGTAATTCCAAAACTCTGCAATGTCACTGCAAGGAATAAGAACGATGTTCTTCTCACACAATTCTGCAAACTTCTCGTTGTAGTCTAAATCTCTAATCATAATCTTTCAGTTTTTATTGGTTAGTAAATCGCTCACGGCTGACAATGTTTTTTCATACACGCAGCCATGAAATAGACTTCACGATAATTCGTCTGAATTGTCGTTGAACTTACAAAACAGAGGAGCGATGAAAACCACCGCTAAAATTACAATAGCCGTTCCCATGATTTTCTCCTTTCAGTTCAGTTCTAAGTACAAATCGTGCGAACGCTCCCAAATGATCCGGGCGCTCATAATCTCACCGCCAAACTTGTTCGCACGGCGGAAATAATAAACTAAGTGAGCAACTTCTTCTTTGCTCATCCTCTCGACTTTCTTCATTCCGTTCTTCAGCGAAATTATCGCCTTGAACTGCTTGAATTGATGTACCATATTCTTTGATATTTAGTTATTGAAATAGAGAGAGCGGACGAAACGAATCGCCCGCTCCCGTTTGTAGTCTGATTTTCCGTGTTTACTCACGAGCCGTTTTCCGTACCACGGCCAAAGCTGTTTCTTTATCCACTGAAATCGTTCGGCAACTTCTTTGCTCCTGGAGAATCGTTCAGCCAAAATCCCACAGCCGTTCGGCCAAGATCGTTCAGAGCCCAGGGCGTGCGGCTGAAGTAGATCAGACAGAATAGTTCAACAGGGCCCACGGA
>ODAI014363742.1_pt1 | contig 13530 bp, 12 predicted proteins | sample 1539321 | NCBI WGS metagenome assembly ODAI01 (sample SAMN02144231, study PRJEB22623) | gut metagenome | biome: sheep rumen | host: Ovis aries | place: New Zealand
ACTCCACGAGGTCGCAGCTCCCAGCGGCTACGTTGTAGCAACTGACATCACATTCACAGTAGTGAATGGCGAGGTTACAGGTGAGGTCGGCGTAGAAGACTCAACGATCACAATGATCGATGACGCTGTTGTTACTACTACAACAGTTACTACAACGACTGACAAGGTAACTACTACAACAACTACAGCAGGAACTACCACAACAACATCCAAGACTTCATCTCCCAAGACCGGCGTTGCAGGCGTTGGAATGCCTCTCGCAGCAGTAGTGCTCGCAGCAGGTGTTGCATTCGCAGTACGCAGAAAGAGAGAAGACGAGGAATAATTGAATAGTACATCGCGAAAGCGAAGGAAATTCTTCCTCCCCCTGGGACATCTCAGGGGGAGGTTTTTTTGTGAAAAGATAAGTCTGGAACATACTTCAACTTGACAAATAATGCGTAATGTTGTATAATTTGATTACAGTAAAATTGATTGGAGATAGGCAATATGACTGAATATCTCACTGCTTATATGAAGTCTGCCGAGGAACGGCTCGGCTCCTGTTCATCTATGAAGGAGTGGAAGAAGCTCTTCGATGAGCACAAGGACAAAATAGCTTTTATGCAGCACGAGCGTATCGTTCACTTTCTCGTGACGATGATGTTCGCGCTGATACTTACGATACTTATCGCAGCGCTGCTGTTCACCACGAATTTAGCAGTTCTTGTGCTTGTGACGATAATGGTCGTCCTCATCGCATTTTACATCAAGCACTATTACTTTCTCGAGAACACCGTGCAGAAGATGTACAAACTGTATGACCGTATGCTCGCGAAGAAAGAGGAGCTTTCGGAGGCGGAAGAATGACGAAGAAGGAGATAACGGCTCTCGCTGTGGAGGAGCTCGAAAAGCTCTATCCGGACGTGGAGTGCTCGCTCGTGTACGAAAAGCCGTATGAGCTGCTGATAGCGACGCGCCTCGCAGCACAGTGTACGGACGCGAGGGTGAACATCGTGACGAAGGAACTGTATGTGAAATATCCGACGCTTGAGGCGTTCGCCGAAGCAGACCTCGCCGAGCTTGAGCAGGACGTGAAGCCGTGCGGATTCTACCGGACAAAGGCGAAGAGCATAATCGAGATGTCGCAGAAGCTCATCAGCGATTTCGGCGGAGTCGTTCCCGATACTATGGAGGAGCTGCTCTCACTTCCCGGAGTCGGCAGAAAGACTGCGAACCTCATTCTCGGTGACGTCTACGGCAAGCCGGCAGTTGTTACGGATACTCATTGTATCCGCATAACAGGAAGGCTCGGACTTACGAAAAATACCGAGCCGGCAAAGGTCGAGGCTGACCTGAGAAAGCTGCTTCCGGCTGATATTTCCAATCATTTCTGCCACCAGACAGTCCAGTTCGGGCGCGACATCTGCCGCGCGAGAAGTCCGAAGTGTGCAGAGTGTCCGCTGAATTATTTTTGCAGGGACTTTGCGAAGAAGTAGGGGGGCTGTATGTCACATAAAAAGAAGGCTTATCAGAATATGCTCGCAAACGGTATGCCGAAGCGGACACGCTATTCCGCTGACACGGTACAGCTCGGCGGAGACGCCGAATGCCACTACTACTGGGAGAACGGCGTGCTCTACTTCTCGGAGAGAGGCTCGTCATACGCTGTGACAAAATGTAATTCCCCTATAAAGGCTGAGAATTACGTGAAACGAAAGAATAAAAAGCGATAAACACAAATTGAACGGAGAATTGCCATGGATATAGCCGAATACAACCTTCTCACCGAGGAAAACGCTTCGATCCCGAAGTATGCGCCGAATCCCGCACACCGCATTAACCGCGTGTACTACACCGACAGGGACGAGGGCATCATCGTCGGGATTGCGGACAACAACTTCATCTTCTGGCTCTCCGTCACGGGACGTGACGACAGGGCAACTAACAAGAAGATATTCGACCACATCACCAGTATCGAGCCGACGATCTTCGGCAGCTTCAGCAAGGTCATCGACAAGACGAAGTATTCGTATGAGAAGGCGAAGGGCTTCTACTACGCCGATTTCACGCACGGAGGCTGGATTCCCGAGCACTACCGAGAGATAAAGGAGCTCTGCAAGGCACGCGAGGCAGGAGGCAAATACCTTCAGTTTATGAGGAACTACCTCAATTTCCTGCAATCTGCAGGCCCTGACAACGTCAAAAACTACGAGAGCAAGAAGGCGGTAATAGAGCTGATAAAGAGGGAGCGCTATCTGCTCCTGTCCGACAGCAGTGCCGTCAGGAAGCTGTACAGGGAGCTCGAAAAGTGCGGCTCAAACCTGTACAACAGATATATGGACGAAATACATTGATAATTCAGAATCACATGAAATGGAGGAAAACATATGCTATTCAATTTTCAGCTGAAGACCCCGAAGGAGGGTTTCGTAGACATTACAGCCGAGGTCACGGAGGCTATCTCCGAGAGCGGCGTCAATGAGGGTATATGCGTGGTGTACTGCCCGCATACGACCGCGGCTATCACAATAAATGAGAATGCGGACCCCGATGTGAAGACAGACCTTATTTCCGGATTTAACAAGGTATTTCCCGACTTTGAGTCATTCCGCCACGCTGAGGGCAACTCCGATGCGCACATAAAATCGTCAGTCGTCGGTGCGAGCGAGACTATCATCGTGACCGGAGGCCGTCCGCTGCTCGGTACGTGGCAGGGAGTGTACTTCTGCGAGTTTGACGGTCCGAGAAACAGAAAATTCTATGTAAAGGTAATGGGTGACTGGAAATGACGGACGAGGTAAAAAAACTGAAGGAAATAGTTGACGGCTCGCAGAGGATAGTTTTCTTCGGCGGGGCAGGAGTCTCGACCGAGAGCGGTATCCCCGATTTCAGGAGCGTTGACGGACTTTACAGCCAGCAGTGGGACTATCCTCCCGAAACTATCCTCAGCCACACGTTTTTTATGCGGAAGACCGAGGAATTCTACCGCTTTTATCGCGCTAAGATGAACTGCCTTGACGCGAAGCCGAATCCGGCGCACATCAAGCTTGCACGGCTGGAGGAGCAGGGGAAGCTGACAGCGATAGTGACACAGAATATCGACGGACTTCATCAGACAGCAGGCAGCAAGCGCGTATACGAGCTTCACGGGAGCATACACCGCAACAACTGCACGCGCTGCGGAAAATTCTACGGACCCGAGTACATCTTCAGCGGCGAGGGTATACCGGTCTGTGAGGACTGCGGCGCTGTGATAAAGCCGGACGTTGTTCTGTATGAGGAAGCGCTCGATGATACAGTCGTCGACGGAGCTGTCCGTGCGATAAGCGAGTGCGATACGCTCATCATCGGCGGAACATCGCTGAATGTGTATCCGGCAGCCGGACTTATCCGGTATTTCAGAGGTAAGTCGCTCGTCATCATCAACAAGTCGCCGACGCAGTATGACAGCAATGCGGACCTTCTCGTATGTCAGAACATCGGTGAGGTCTTTTCTGAAATATGATTAAACTATTGATGATTTAATTGAATGATAAAGCTGCACTTGTAGAAATTGTCCAAAAGTGCAGCTCCTTTGTTGTCTTAGTCTACGAAGATTGTGATGAAATTGAAAATTCTTCCGAAAATTATTGATTATCTGAAATCAATGAAGTATAATTAAAGTGCAAATTAATCTGCTTCGGAGGGATAATTAAGATGAATGCAAATTATTTAAGGAAAACGAGCGCTGTAGCCGTATCGGCGGCTATGCTGCTCAACGGCGCTGCTATCAGCAGTGCAAGCAGCTTCACGAGCATTGCAGCCGGAAGCGAGACCTACGAGTTCGAGGACGCCAAGATCGCCGGTGACATCACCGTTGAAGAGGGCAGCGGCGCAAGCGGCGGAAAGTACCTCAAGATGACTGAGTCCGGCACTATCGACCTCACTGTTACCGTCGCTGAGGCTGGAGCGTATGACCTCACATTCTATGTGGGCGGCATCGGCAGCGCAAAGCAGCAGACACTTTCTGTGAACGGTGCAGGCGCCGGAGTCCTCGCTATCCCACTGTCTGACGGCTTCGAGGCTGTAAAGGTGCCCGGCATCACTCTCAAGGCTGGCGAGAATGTGGTCACGATCTCGAAATCATGGGGCTGGTCCAATTTCGACAAGCTCGAGATCGCAGCTTTCGAGTACCCGGAGATAAAGGCAACTCAGACCACTCCCTGCGACCAGCTCGCAACAAAGGAGACTCAGAGCCTTATGTCGTTCCTCGCCGGAGTTTACGGCAAGAACATCATTTCCGGTCAGCAGGAGATATACAGCGGCGGACCGCACGGGCTTGAGACCGAATTCGAGTACCTCAAGGATACAACAGGTCATTATCCGGCTATCCGCGGCTTCGATTACGGCAACTTCTGCTGTCCTGCATACGGAAGCGATGACGGCTCGACGAAGCGTATCATCGACTGGGTAAAGAACAAGAACGGTATCGCAACGGCTTCGTTCCATATCAATGTTCCGAACGATATGTCGAGCTATACTATCGGCGACCGCGTTGACTGGTCCAAGACCTCCTACAACGCAAAGGACAACGATTTCTCGCCCAAGAAGGCTTACACCGAGGGCACAAAGGAATACGATTACTACCGTCAGTCACTCAAAACTCTCGCTGCTGAGTTCAAGAAGCTCGAGGCTGAGGGAGTTCCGGTGATCTGGCGTCCTCTCCACGAAGCCGAGGGCGGCGGCGGAGAGACAGGCTCATGGTTCTGGTGGGGCAAGGAAGGCTCTGCTGTGTATAAGGAGCTCTGGAAGTACACATACAATACTCTCACAAACGATTTCGACTGTCACAACCTCATCTGGGAGTGGAACAGCTATGACTTCTCAACATCTGCTGACTGGTATCCCGGCGACGAGTACGTTGACATCATCGGCTACGATAAGTACAACTGCGTAAAGTACCTCGCTGAGAACAACTGGCAGGCTTCATATGAGCACGATGACAGCGCTATCGCGAGCACATTCTACAGCATTATGGAGAGATACAACAGCGCAAAGATGGTATCGATGGCTGAGAACGACTGCTTCTCAACTGTAGACAACCTCGTGAACGACAAGGCTGGCTGGCTGTATTTCTGCACTTGGTATGACGGCGGAAGCGACAACAACAACTTCCTCTCGAATCCCACCTTCAACACAAAGGAAGACACTATCGCAATGTATCAGAGCGATTACTGCATCACTCTTGACGAGCTCCCTGCTGACCTCTACCTGAACGGCAAGGACGTAGACCCTTCAACTACTACAACTAAGGCAACTACAACAACTGCCAGTAGTGATCCTTCTGTTACTACTACCACCACTACTGCTGCTTATAAGTTTGAAGTTGTCAAAAAGAAGATCGACCTCGTAAGGTCTGAATATCCTCTCCAGATAACGATAAAGGGTGCTCCGAACGCTTCGATTGGCGGTGCAGTCTGCTTCGGCACAAGCGAAGAAGACTGGACGAACATCGAGTGGAGCGGCAATGCTTCGGCAAGCGGAGAACTCGTTGTCAATGTTGATGTTTCGGAGGTACCCGATGACATCAGGAGCGGCGAGGTACAGGCATGGTGGTCCAACGTCTGGGACGCTGCGAATAAAGTAGCTGTTGACCAGCCCTGCGAGATAGTTGACGTCCAGAACATCATAGACGTTATTCCTGTTTCGACAACTACGACAACAGCGACCACTACTTCTGCGGACACGACCACAACATCAGCTTCAGCAGTTGAGGTAACTCTCCTCGGCGACGCTAACCTCGATAAGAAGGTATCAGTTGCAGACGCAGTTGCTATCCTTCAGGCGATCGCAAACAAGGACAAGTATGCACTCAAGCCTCAGGGCGCAGCAAATGCTGACTGCTACGACCCCGGCGACGGAGTTACAGCAAATGACGCACTCGCTATCCAGAAGCTTGATGCAAAGGCAATAGAAAAGCTCCCTGAAAGATCTAAATGATAAAAAAAGAGCACCAAAGGATCCTTTGGTGCTCTTTTGTATCTGACTCAGCCCTTCGACTTACTGCGAATGTAGTCGACAGCGGCTTGCTCGCTGTCGAAAACCTTTCTGTGACCGACCTTATCTCTGTTGAGGGACGCCACATAGAAATGGGCGCCCTTCTGCCATATATTCCAGCCGCCTTCGTTGTCAAAGAGACCGTAAGAGTGCCCTGTTTTATTGGAGTGTTCTATAAGCTCATCGACCGTCGTTATCTGTTCGGGCTTGGGCGGAATTACCTTCTTCTCCGGGCTCTGCTTGGGCTTCTTCTTGTGAGACATAGTCGATACCTCCGTTGCGGACGGTGAGGCTTATTTGCTGTACTTGGGCTCGCAGGTGAGGTTTATGCCGAGACGCTTGAAGATACGCTCGTCTACCGGCGAGAGGATAACAGTTGAATGCACCTCGCAGCCTCTGAGTTTTTCGAGCTGGTCTACCGCTCTCTTGGCGTTCTGATCGGTAGTGGCGCAGATCGCAAGAGCGATAAGTGTTTCGTCGGTATGCAGGCAGGGGTTGTTGTTCCCCAGATGATTGATCTTGAGATCCTGTATCGGCTCGATGACCTCGGGGGGCATCAGCAGGACTTCGTCGTCGATACCGCCGAAATGTTTGAGGGCGTTGAGCAGCAGCGCCGAGACAGCTCCCAGCAGGTTGGAGGTCTTGCCTGTTATCAGAGTCCCGTCGGGGAGCTCCATAGCTGCGGCGGGAGCGCCGGTCTGTGCTTCTCTTTCGAGTGCTGGGGCAACACAGGCTCTGTCGGCAGCGGATACTCCGGCCTGCTTCATCAGCAGCTCCAGCTTGTAGATCTCGTCGTCAGAGGTCTTGCCTTTTTTCCTGCCGCAGAGGGCGACATAGTATCGTCTGATGATCTCTTCTCTTGCGGCATCGCTGACAGCCGTATCGTCAATGATGCAGTTGCCCGCCATATTTACACCCATATCCGTCGGGGACTTATAGGGCGACTCTCCGAAGATCCTCTCGAACATCGCATTGAGGACAGGGAAGATCTCGACATCGCGGTTATAGTTGACTGTCGTTTTGCCGTATGCATCCAGATGGTAAGGGTCGATCATATTGACATCATTCAGATCGGAGGTAGCTGCCTCGTAAGCGAGGTTAACAGGATGCCTTAGGGGAAGGTTCCAGATCGGGAAGGTCTCAAACTTGGCATATCCGGCGGCGATACCGCGTTTGTTCTCATGATAGAGCTGGGAGAGGCAGGTCGCCATCTTGCCGCTGCCGGGGCCGGGAGCCGTTATGACCACCAGCCTTCTGCTGGTCTCGATATAGTCGTTCTTGCCGTAGCCCTCGTCGCTCATGATGAGGTTGAGGTCGGAAGGATATCCTGAGATGCGGTAATGGTGATAAACTCTGATGCCGAGGGTTTCCAGTCTTTTCTGGAAGGCATCGGCGGAGCGCTGGCCTTCATACTGTGTCAGAACTACCGAGCTGACATAAAGCCCGATCTTTGTGAACACATTGTAGAGCCTGATGACATCGATGTCGTAGGTTATGCCCAGATCGCCTCTGATCTTGTTTTTCTCTATATCTGCGGCGTTGATGACGATGACTATCTCGGCTTCGTCCTTTAGCTGCAAAAGCATCTGCAATTTGGAATCGGGCTTGAAGCCGGGCAGTACGCGTGAGGCGTGGTAGTCGTCATAGAGCTTGCCGCCGAATTCAAGATAGAGCTTGCCGCCGAAGCTGTGTATCCTCTCGCGGATATGCTCGGATTGCATCTTCAGGTATTTGTCATTGTCGAAACCAATAATTCCTTTGCTCATGGGTATGATCCTTCCATTAAGAATTTTTCCATACTATTATACTACAATTTTTTCCGGATTGCAAGATTTTTCTTTGCTTTTTCTTATCCTGCGAAGCGGATCCTTATATCGCAGATCTCCGCATCGGTGCCGACCCGCATAAATGGCCCGAACACGCCGACTCCGGAGGTAACGATAGAATACATACTGTCCTTTTTCAGCATCCCGCAGGGGTTTTCCCACATCAGATCGGTTATTACGGTGAGCGGGAAGAGCTGGCCGTCGTGAGTGTGGCCGGAGAAGTCGATGTCAGCTCCGGCTGCGGCGGTCTCGGAGAGCTCGTCCGGCTCGTGGGCGATGAAGAACACAGGCTTTGAGGTGTCGAGCTCCTTTGTCAGCTCGGCAGGTGTGAGCCTGCTGCCGTCGTCGGTGCCGGGTTTGCTGCGGTCGCGCCTGCCGACGAGATAGAACTTACCGTCTATGAGCTTTGTTTCGTCGCAGAGCAGATTTATCCCTGCTTTCTCACAGAATTCCCGCATACGGCTGTCGTTGGGCGGGCTGCCGGACCAGTTGAAGGTGAAGCCCATAAGTATCTCTTCGTCGATATCGTGGTTGCCGTAGGTCGCCCAGATACCGTACCGGGAGTTGATGCTGCGGAATATCTCTGCGATCTCTTCCGGGTGGTCGAGGCCTGCGGTGGAGTTATCGAAGATATCTCCCGCGAATATGACTATATCCGGGGAGCAGGCGTTGATCTTCTCTGCCATATTACGGATATGGTCCCTGCCGACGGCATAGCCCATATGTGTATCTGCGATGAGGACAACTCTAAGCTCTTCCAGCCCCGGGACCTGCTTATCCAATGTTACCTCATACTCAGCGGTCCTGATCTGTCTTGCGTTATAGCCGCCCCAGAAGCAGACAGCTCCTGCCGCAAGTATCACCGCTCCTCCGACTGCTGCTGCCCCGGCCCGGGAAAAGAGCTGGCTGCCCCTGAGCTTTGTATGCAGCAGGGCAGCCCTTATCAGCTCGGCGATGAGCATCGCCGCCGTAAAGTAGAGCATTACACCCATCCAGTAGGCGGACAGCCTTCTGACAGCTATGGCGAAGCCTGATCTCGGCAGCAGGAAAGCGAGTATCGGTGAGAGCGCCGCGAAGAAATAAGCTCCGAGAGCTATCCCTGCGGGTATCCTGCCCCCCAGCCTGCTGTTCAGGCAGCGCAGCCAGTGCAGCAGCCTTGCGGCGATATAGATATTCACAAGCAGATAGCCCGGAAATAGCAGTAAAAATATCATATATGACTCCTCTCAGGTGCGAATCATCTCTGCGCCTGCACAATAAAAGCTGCCGCTTTACGGGCAGCAGCCTTTACAGTTATAGACCCTTGATCTTTTTCTTACATTCATACATAGCTTTGTCGGCTCTCTCAAACACATCCTGGACTCTGAGATCCTTCCCGGGAATGAATTCCGATATCCCTGCGGCAGCGGTTACAAGACCCTTTTTGGCGTTATCGCACATTACTGCGCTGAGCTGCTCCATAAGGTTGTCTTTTTCCTGATAATCCGATCCTTTCAGCAGGACAGCGAACTCGTCTCCGCCGATCCTGAAGACAGGGCTGTGCTTGAAGGTAGTGCAGATCAGATGGCAGGCGCTCTTTATGTAGTCGTCTCCGGCGCTGTGCCCCTGAGAGTCGTTGATCCGTTTAAGGTCGTTGACATCTGCGATAACAATAGCAAATTCAGAGATGCGCCCGCCGGCTATGAGTGTGTCCAGCTCCATCTCGGCCTGAACATAGGCGTGCTTGTTCTTGACTCCTGTAAGAGCGTCCCGGTTAGCCATATTCATAGCGCTTCCGAGAGCTTCCTGATAAGCCAGCTCCTTGCGCCTTATGACATCGACGTTCTCGACTGCGACGATGATATGTTCTGAATTCTTGCCCGGTTTTATGGCATAGAGAGAAACGAACTGCGGGACGTTGTCCATCATCAGTCTGTAATTGCAGACAGTTGAGCCTGTCTCTTCAAGGCTTGCCAGGAGGTTTTCCTTTTTCATTCTCTCGGCCATCATGGGGAGATCGTCGGGATAGATATCGCGCTTCATATTGACCTGTGTCTGGCCGAAGAAATCGTCTCCGACTACACCGATCTTGATTTTCGCGTATTTTGAGCTGGAGCTGTATTCTCTGAATGTATCGTCCTTCAGGTTTACGAGATATATAACCTCATAGCGGTAGGCGAGGGCTTTTATCATTTCCGTAAAGCTCTCCTTTTCGTTAGCCATAGAGAGCTCGCGGCGCATCTGCTGATCGACATTGATGACTCCGATGACCAGCCTTTTGGAATCGTTCTTCGGGCGGACGATCATCATAGTAACATACTGTGTCCTGCTGTCCAGGAACTGGCGGTAGGTATAGGACACAGACCCGGTCTTGCTGAGGGATTCCAGCAGCCTGTCCTTTGAGAGCTCCTGCGAAAGACTGTCTCTGTCTTCAAAATAGACATATTTCGCAATATCATCGGCAGCGGCGGCGAAGAAATCGTTGCCTGATTTTGTAGTCCCGAGCCTGGCATACTGCTCGCTGGCGCTGTACTGTGTATATGAATCGGAGTCCAGGTCGATGTAATATATTACCTCATAGCGGCTGGCAAGGGATCTGGCGATATGGCTGTAGGTCTCGCTCTCCTCGGCGGCAGCATTTTCCCGCTGGACCTGCTGCTCGATGTTCCTGATCGCTATCACGATATGGTCGGATTCATTCTGCGGCTTGAAGGCCAGCAGATTGACGTGCTGAGGGACATTATCCAGATACTGGCGGAAGGTCAGGGAGAAAGTCTCGGATGATCCGAGCTCGCGGTTGAGGCTGTCCTTTGTCATCGCTTGGGACACCAGATGGTAGTCATCCGGGTGGATGATGCTGCTAATGAGCTGCTGGATCATCTCAAAGAAATCGTCGCCTCTCGTCAGCAGCCCCAGCTTGGAGAAGTGCGAGCTGTATTCGGTATAGCTGTTATTGTTCAGATCGACATGGTAGATGACCTCGTACATACTTGCGAGAGACTTGGCGATCTGGGCATAGGCCTTGCTTTGGGCGGCAGCGGCTTCCTCGCGGCGCATCTGCTCATCGACATTCTGGACGCCGATAACGATATATTGATCGTTGTCTACGCTCCCTGCGATAGCTTTCAGGAAAAAGTATTTAGGCTCTCCGTCGATGACAAGCCTGTAATTCAGGGTAAACGACTTTCCGCCTTTCAGCGCCTCAAGCACCTTTTCCTTGCGGAAAGCGGTAAGAAAATGGATCTGATCGTCGGGATAGACCAGCTTGCGGCAGTTCTGCCTAGTGTCGGCGTAGAAATCCGGGCCTGATGAACGCACTTCAAGGTTCTGCCCGCATCCCGACGGCGCATATTCGATGTAGTTGTCGGTCTCTGCATTGATAACATAAAGGTTCGTATAGTCCTGCGCCAGCAGCAGAGCGAGCTGCAGGAAAGACAGTCTGCCGTCCTGCTGAGGGTTTCCGGCTGCTTCAAGTATGTTTGCCATGTTCTCACCACCTTGTTATCGTATATAATATACCAATTTAATTATACCATTTTTCCGGGCATTTGTCAGCATTTTTTTACTTGTTTAAGAAAAATTTGGCAATGTTTACAGACGATCGTGACGTTTTCTGTAAGTTTTTAATAATGCTTTGGTATGAAGAAAAAGCGCCGCCGCATCAGACTTCCGCGGCGGCGCCTGATATATCAGAGCTTTTTGTCTATCTGCCCCAGCAGGAAGCGGGTGAAGCCGTCCTCCTCCTTGCAGGGGGCAGCGCCCTCTGGGGTGAACTCCATCTCGCAGCGTTCGCTGTCGGTATAGGGTTTCCATTCGGGGAGCTTATTGCCGTTCAGGTCAAAGCCGTTAGGGTCTCCGGTCTTGATGAAATTCGCCCAGTAATCGCACATTTGTCTTGCGATATCGTAATGTCTGCCTTCATAGGGGCGGATACATTTCTGCAGCGTTTCAAAGAAGAACCAGAGGTCTACCGAATGGAAGGTGCCGGGCCGGTCGTTGCCGGGGATGTCCGGGGCAAAGCGGTAATAATAGCAGGGCTGCGGGTCCGGGAGCCTGCTCTCGCGGATAAAGGCGCTCTTGACTCCAAGCTCAGGGGCGCTGACCTCTCCGAAGCCTGCCCAGCCCTTGACCGAAGCCTCTTTGAAGTCGAGAAACTTCCCGGCGTCGCTTCCGAAGAACTGTTCTGCAAGAGCCTTCAACTGCTCCTCGTTCTCGGCTCTGATACCGTCTTTGAACTCATCCCCTGTGTTGCCCGCCAGGACGGGGACTCTGTTACGGGTCCCGTAATAGAAGGCTTCCTGAGAATCCTCGGTGCAGAATTTACCGTCGTTGACTATGGTAAAGAACATCCTGCCCTTGTTGCGGAGATCGGAATAGGTAGCTCTGATGAACTGCGCATCCAGCTTGCGGGCTTCTTCCAGAGTCTTGACGCCAAGCGCCTCGAAGAGCTCAACACCCTTTTTCCCGGCCTCTTCCAGAGATTGGGGGATGAAGAAATCGTTGACGATATAAGGGCTGCGGAACATCCCGCTGAATACTGCGGCACGCTTGAAATCGCCGGCATTATCCTTACAGGCCATCTGAGCCATGACACTGCCGCCCCCTGCGGACTGTCCGGCGATAGTGATATTATCCGGGTCGCCGCCGAAGCCTGCGATATTGCGTCTTACCCAGCGGAGCCCGGCCTGCTGGTCAAGGCTGCCGAAATTGGCGGGAGCCTCGGGCTGGGAAGCTGTCAGCTCCGGGTGCGCCAGAAAGCCGAAGGCTCCGAGGCGGTAATTGACGGTTACGACAACGATGCCTCTCCTTGCGAGGCGCTCTCCGTCGAATTCCATCTCAGAGGTGTAGCCCCACTGGAAGCCGCCGCCGAAATACCATACCAATACGGGGAGGCGTTCATCGGCGCTCTTTGCGTTTGTCCAGACATTGAGGTAGAGGCAGTCCTCTCCCATAGGTATCTCAGGGTCCACGTGCCATTCGCGGCAATAGATGTCGTCTCCGATGCCCGGAGTGTCCTGGACAGAGATGGGTGCGAACTCAAAGCAATCGCGTACTCCCTCCCAGCTTTGGCAGGGCTGGGGCGCTCTCCATCTGTTCTCGCCGACAGGCGGCGCTGCGAAGGGTATGCCCTTGAATGAGGTGATGCGGGGGTCTGCGGCGGGCAGACCTCTGACCTTTCCGTTTTCGGTCTCTGCGATCCTTATCATTTTCTGTTCAGCTCCTTGATATATGATTATTCAATGGTCTTTTCTCTGAGCGGCTCAGGCCGGATCAGAACTCGTATCTTGTTCCGTGAGAGAGCAGCAGGCCGTCGGTCAGCTCTACACAGAGTATGACAGTGTTCTCATCCGAGAGGTCGGTATGTCCGTTATCCAGCCAGCCGGCAAAAACAGCTTTCAGCTTTCCGGCCAGCTCCCGGTTCTCGGGTTTGCCGAAGGCTCCGAGGCTGGTACCCTTCCCGTGGGCAGTGAACCATTCTCCGGCGAGGGCGACTACCGGGTATTCCCCGATCTGACGCATCTTGTTTGAGAGGGCATGGGTCACGGAATAGAATCTCCCGTTTTCATAAGGCAACACCGCACGACCCCTGTGCATCAGATGCGCCGTCCAGATTTTCGTCAGATTGCCTAAATTCGACGCAGGCTTGCTGACGCAAGTCAAGGAGAATTTGGGTAATATGACGGAAAGCTGGCAAGCAGATGATGTG
>ODAI014655279.1_pt1 | contig 13530 bp, 11 predicted proteins | sample 1539321 | NCBI WGS metagenome assembly ODAI01 (sample SAMN02144231, study PRJEB22623) | gut metagenome | biome: sheep rumen | host: Ovis aries | place: New Zealand
TCCCGCATCGCACAGCTGCCGCAGGCTGAGATCAAGCCCCCACAGCACGTTGAGGCCGTGCAGTACTGCAGCGCCGTTTCCGCTGCCGCCGGCAAGTCCCGCCGCCACCGGGATCCGTTTCCTGATGTTGATGTCGAGAGTTCCGGCAGGCGCCCTCTTCTCGGCGCTTGCCGCCGCTTCGGCTGCAGCGCCTTCGGTTGCGTTGCCTTCCCCTGCGGCGATGTCCCGCATCACCAGCGCCGCCTGGTAGGCCAGGTTCCGTTCGTCGGTTGGCAGATAACTCCGGTTCGTCTTCAGGTTGATCTGCAGGGTGTCGGGGCCTGCCGCACCATCCGTTTCCGCCGGCGTCCACCGCATGGCGACTTCATCGCACAGCAGGATCTGCTGCATGACCATCTCCACCAGGTGCATGCCGTCATCCGTCACGCCCTTGACGTCCAGTGACAGATTGATCTTCGCATATGATTTGAGTTGAATGTCCATGTGACGTTTCCTCCCGGGCAGTCCCTCTTCTGTACCCATTGTATCTTGTCTTCTAATGCAAAAGCAAGACCGTAACGGCTCGCTGTTTGAGAAACGAGCGATTATTTGATGTATCTCAGACAGCCGTCAGAGAAAGTTTTGATTATCCTCTGTCTCTCAGACAAATGAGGGCTCTTGTCTGAGAACTCAAAGATAATAGGCTATTTCTCTGACGCATAAGCGCTTCAGACAAGTGTTGTGACGGGTTCTGTCTGAGAGACTTGCGATTTGTTCGGTTTTCTCAGCCTGGCGTCAGAGAACAGCATGAAATCGTTGAATTTCTCAGACACATCAGGAAACCGCGCCCCAGGAAACCACTGTCCGGGGAACTGCGTTCTGAGAATCACGCCCCAGGGAACCAAAACCCAGGGGACCACGTTCCGGCGCATAACAAAAGAGCTGCTCTCGGCAGCTCCTCTGATGGAAAAGTTATTTCTTCTTCTTGCCTTTGCCTTTCTTGTTTCTGGCTTTGCCGCTCTGTCCCTTCGGGTTCGTGGTGCCCTTGTTGGACTTGTGGGCTTCGGAGTCGGACTTGGCCTTGGCCGGGTCGACCTTGTGGCCGGCGTCGTTCACGACCTTGAGCTTGAGGGTGCTGCCGGCTGAGGAGATGGCGCGCGGCGCGGATACGCGCTTGTTGGATTCGCGGCGGATCTTCTCGATGATCTCGGCTTCAATGGCGGCCTCCGCTTCCTTCTGGCGGCGGATGGCTTCTTCCTTCTTTGCCTTCTTCTTGTTCTCCTTGGCTACGACCTCGGCTACGGATTTACCGGATTTTTTAGCTTCCTTGTATGGATTGACGCCTTCCTTGAATTCGCGTTCTTCTTTCTTTTTCTTTTCGGCATTCTTGGTGCTTCTGACGGTGAAGAATACCATACCGGCCATCATGAGGACCATGAGCAGCATGTAAATGGCTGTGGATCTTCCCTGATTGAGGGTCGTCATCTTGACGGCGATCTGCTGTCCTGTCGTAGAACCGTCCGTGGCCTGGAAGTTCCTGCCGACTGTCAGTGTATAGTCAGCGCCGCCCTTGATCCTGTTTTTGCTGCTTCCGTCATAGACATCCGCGGCTACGAGGATCAGGCCCTTTTCCTTCTCACTGTAGTAGACCTTGAGCGGAATTTTCTTGCCGTCAGCGTCGACCATCTTGAACTGCTTGGCGTTGGCCTTCCTGATATCATTGGAAGCCGGAGTGACATCCTTGTTGAAGCGCATCTTCACACTGAGGTTGTCGACTGCCACGCCGGTCGCGCCGTCCTCAGGGGATGAGCTCACCAGCTCCAGATCTGTCTTGGCTGCCGCGGCGCCCTTATCTGCTGCCGCGTCATCTGTGCCCGCTGCAAAAGCCGCCGGGGCCATCATAAACACTGCCACTATCAATGCGCATATCAATGCGCTTGCTCTTTTCATTACTGTCATTCCTCCGTTCTCAGTTTCCTGAAAAAATCTTTCATCAGGCGTGAGCATTCTTCGCCCATCAATCCTGTTTCTATTTCTACGTTATGGTTGAGCCTGCTGTCGCAGGGGATGTTGTACAGCGATCCGCACGCCCCGGCCTTCGGATCCATGGCGCCGATGTACAGCCGCTCGATCCGCGACCAGACAATTGCTCCGGCGCACATGCTGCAGGGCTCAACGGTCACATACATGCTGCATCCGGGGAGCCGCCACCCTCCGAGGCGGGCCGCTGCTTCCCGTATCGCCAGGATCTCCGCATGGGCGGTCGGATCCTTGGCCTGCTCGGTCCTGTTATGCGCTCTGGCGATGATCTCGCCGCCGCGTACGATCACGGCACCGATGGGGACTTCTCCCTCCGCGGCCGCCGCCTTCGCTTCTTTCAGGGCTTCCTGCATATACTCTTCTATATTTTTTCCCATACGCTTTGTAATGTTACCACACTTCCACAGGTCATTCAAGATAAAGGTTTTCGTATTCCTCACGCAGCATGGAGCAACACTTGACTGCGCGGTTGCCTCCATCGTAGGTTCTGTAGGCGCGGCGCAGCGTCCCTTCATATGTAAAGCCGCATTTCTCGATGACGCGCTGGCTCCGGATATTCGTCTCGCTTGTCCGGATCATCAGGATGACAAGTCCGAGTTCTTCGAACGCGCACCGGACCAGGCGCCGGGCAGCCTCCGTCATATAGCCTTTGCCCCAGCGGGATTTGGCCAAGGAATAACCCATCTCCTTGCTGTCGATTCCGGGGCGGTATTTGTCCGGCTCGAAACCGATGCTTCCGACGACCACTCCTGTCGCCTTCTCGACGATGGCCCAGGTCATATTGCGCCGGAACAACTGGTCGATGATCAGCCGGGATTCCCCCACGTTGTCGTGGGGTTTCCAACCCGCGTTGGGTCCTACATCCGGGTCCCTCGCATAATCATAGAGCGCTGCTGCGTCCTTCTTGCTCCACATTCTCAGTATCAGCCGGTCTGTTTCCAGCTGCGGCACTTTTTCAACCTTTCCCATCGGTTCTCCTTACTCCGTCGTACTGAGGATTTCCTTGTTCTTCTCTACCTGACTGACCTTCATCTCAGAAGCCCGTGCCGGATCCACTTCCTCGTTGAGCGCCAGGATCGTCGGTCCCAGGTAGACTGTCTTCAGCACTTCTCCGTCCAGGGAGATCTTGCTGTACTCTGTGAAATTCTGTCCTTTGATATAATATTTATCGCCGATCTTGACGATGCTGTCGATCTTGATGTCCCGGATGCCCATCTTCAGCTCTGTCGGTACGAAGGGCTTCGAACCGCCATATATATAGCTTTTGCCGTAGAGCATATCATAGGACAGGGCTTCGAGTCCTTCCAGATAGTGCGGGTCGTCCTCGTAATTCTGATGGTACTTGGTCAGAAGGCCTGCCGAAATGCCGAACCGCTTCAGCAGGTGCGAGGTGATCTCATAGGCGTGCACATTTTCATCCTGCTTCTTAAGTCCGAAATTGCTCCAGACCACGTACTGGGTCTTGTACAGATCCCCGGTGGTCAGATTCTCTGCCGTCATGTCCAGAGCCGGCAGGTGATCGCCGTACATCACGACAACGATGTCCTCATCGAAGTCTTCCAGTGCGTCGGTCAGCTCCTTCACGAAGAGATCCATTTCGTAAACTTGGTTTGCGTAATATTCATAACTCCATTTTGTCTCTTCATCCGGGGCCTTCGTCACCTCGATCACCGGGTCCTCGATGACCTGCTCCTTCGGGTACTTGCCGTGACCCTGCACAGAGATCGTATAGATGTAGTCCGGGCCTTCGGTGCTGTTCAGCGCGTCGATGATGTTTTCTGTCAGAATCGTATCCTTTGCCCAGTTCTTCGGTGTCTTGACCACATTGTTCATGTACTCCAAACAGGTGAATGTATCGAATCCCAGATTTCTGAACACGGTGTTCCTGTTATAGAAGGCGCCTCTGTGATTGTGGATCGCGTGGGAAGAGTAGCCGACCTGCCGCAGATCGTAAGGTGCACTCTCGCAGGTGGTCTTGGTCAGGATGCTTTTGTATGGATATTCGCCCGGTCCGAAGAACCTGGCGCTGATACCGGTCATCGCTTCAAACTCGACATTGGCTGTGCCCGCGCCGACGGCCGGAACGGTCAGGTAGCCGGAGGAACATTCCTTCAGCAGTTTCCTGTAATACGGAATCGGGTCCTTTGAGTATTCCACATTCTTGGCGATGGTCGGGTCTATGAAGGACTCCAGCTGCAGGAACAGGATGTTCGGCTTCTTCGAAGGCTTTTCCTTATCGTCCTTATCAGGTGTATAGATACCATCTTTACCGAGTTCGCCGCCGGTGAAGATCCCCTTCATCATCTCTTCAGAGTATCCCCTTGGCTTATCGATACCGGTCTTCACCCAGGTGATCATAAAGGAGTAGGGAACGCCGTTGTCTCTGTATGCATACGGCAAACTTGGGAAAAATGTATCCAGAACGCCCATCCTCATGCCGCCGGTGATAGAACCAAAGGCAACAAGGATGATGATGAGAATGGCTGCGACCGTCTTCCTGTAATCCAGCTTGCCTTCGTACCGCGGCGTCTTGCGGAACAGGATGATGACCAGCAGTACGAACAGCGCTGCGCCAACGGCGATTAAAATCAGACTCTTGACAGAAAAGTAGTTCGTGATGATCGACTGCGCCTCGCTCAGCGTTGACAGGTCCTTGACGTTGAACGGCGTCATTCGGTTCGTCAGGATGATGCCGTTGATGATCCCGACGGCAAGCCACAAAAGCGAAAGCATGCTGGCTGCAAAGACCCTCCTGCGGAACAGAAGCGACAGCGACAGCACCGCCATGATCAGCATCACGTTGCAGAAGGTGATGACCGGATGCTCTGCGAAAAACTGCAGCGCCAACAGCGGCGACAGGCGTCCCAGCGCTTCGATGATATAGTCGATGACAACTGCCATGATAAACAGCACCAGTACGTGGTTTCTCTTTATCTTTTTAAGGAATTCTTTAATCTTGCTCATTGGAAATACCGTTTGCTATTCTGCCGAATTCTTCTACTGTAAGTGTCTCTGCTCTTCTGCCGGGGTCAATGTCCGCGGCTTCGAGTATTTTTCTAACGTGGTCTTTGTCCATTCCTCCTCCTGCGGCAAGGGAGTTCAGAAGGGTTTTTCTCCTCTGCGCGAATCCTGCCTTGACACAGCGAATGAACATCTTCTCATCAGCAACTTCTATCCTTTCTTCCAAAGGCTTCAGATTCAGGACGGTCGAAGCAACCTTCGGTCTTGGTACGAAGGCCTCCTTAGGAACGTCCGTGACTTTCTCCACATGGCAGTAATACTGCACTGCGACGGAAATCGCTCCATAGGTCCGGCTTCCCGGCGCTGACCGGATGCGGTCAGCAACCTCCTTCTGCATCATCACAGTGATGCTGTCAGCAGGCACCTGCTCCTCCAAAAGCTTCATGATGATCGGTGTCGTTATATAATATGGAAGGTTTCCGATTACACGGACCTTTCCGGAAAACAGTCCCTCCTCACGACACGTGCGCACCAACTGCTGCAGATCTGTCTTCAGTATGTCCGCGTTGATCACACGCACATTGCTGTATTCCATCAGGGTCTCTTCGAGCACGGGGATGAGGCGCTTGTCGAGTTCGACCGCTGCAACAAAGGCGGCGCGCTCCGCCAGGGCAGACGTCAGGACGCCGATGCCGGGACCGATCTCTATGACCAGATCCTCTCCTGTGATCCCTGCGCCGTCTACGATCTTGCTGACGATGTTCCCGTCCGTGATGAAGTTCTGTCCGAGACTCTTTGAAGGCTTCAGATCAAATCTGTCGCGGATCCTGTTTACAACTGCCGGTGACGAAAGATCCATTACTCCTGGTCCTCCGTGTCTTGCTTCTCGGTCCCTACATCATCAGGCTCTTCCGAATCGGGAATGTATACGATCTCGCCCGGCTTTGTCAGCTTGAGTTTTTCCCGCGCCTGATCCTCTATGTTCTGTTCTTTGTCTGCTTCTTTCAGGTCTTCCTTAAGCTGTTCCTGCTGAGCCTTGAGCTGCTCCTGCTGCTTCAGGGCCTCATGCTCCTCTGCTTTGAGCTTGAGGATGTCGAATACAGACACGCCCAGGACGACAATCAGAATCGCTGCTGCTACGAAGACGATCAGTCTCTTCCTGCCCTGCTTCCTTCTGAGGGCGCGCACTCTTCTCATCTTACGTTCATCTGTGGTCGTCTGTTCCTGCGGGACCTCGATCTGCTCTTTCTGTCGTTTTTCGAGTCGCTGCTGTCTGGCTGCATCCATATCGATGACGCGGCTGCTTCTTTTGAATTGTTTGCTTCTTCTCTTTCTCGCCATTTATGTTCCCCCTCTATCTCGCCGGCAGGTAATTCCTCGGATTCTGGAATGTGCCGTTATCCTTGACCCCGAAGTGGATGTGGCTTCCGAAACTGTTCCCTGTGTTCCCCGCTTCCGCGATGTGCTGCCCCTGGAACACTCTGTCGCCGCGGCTTACCAGGATCGCGCTGTTGTGCGCATAATACGTTTCGATGCCGTTTTCGTGGTCGATGATGACCAGGTTGCCGTAGCCGCCCATTGGTCCTGCGTGGATGACGGTCCCGCCATCTGCTGCCAGTACGTCGTTGCCGGTCCGACAGCCCATGTCGATTCCCTGGTGCTGTCTGCCCCAGCGCCACTTGAATTCAGACGTGACCGTATAGGTCCCGTCATAGGCCGGCCAAATGAATGTGCCTGTTCCTGTTGTCGGCGGCCGCTCTTTGGTTCCGACCAGGATGATCTTATTGACCGGTTTCTTTACTGTTTCGTTTTTCAGGTTATGCGTTTCTATGATTTCTCCGTTGACAGAGACGGTCTTATCGACGACCAGGCTTTTGCCTTTCTTGCCTTTGCGGGAGACTTCCGTATCTCCTTCGTACATCTCGTCATCGGCCTTCTTGATCGTTTTATACGCGGTTTTCTCCTTATGGGTCCGGGTCTCGGTGATTCTGACCGTCAGCAGCGGCCCGACCTCCTTCATGATAATCGTACTTCCCACCTTGAGCTGTCCATCATCCGGGATGTCGTTTTCCGCGATGATCTGCTCCTTTGGAACGTTGTAGTTTTCTGAAATGCTGTCCAGCGTATCTCCCCGTTCCACCGTGTGGACGACCTCTTTCTCCGTATCTGTACAGAGCTTTTTCACCATGGCGTCTCTCGTCAGGATATCGCTCAGCGGCGTGTTGCTCTTGCGGAACTCTACGGACTCAACGATCACGGCTTCGTTGACTATCGTTCCCTCGTCGTGATTCGCGTAGTGGTCCTGGATGCCTTCCAGAACACTTGCCGCGACTTTCTTGCCTTTGACCGCGCCGACTTTCCTGCCGTCCACGTACATGCCGTAAGCCTTGACATTAATGTCGCCCAAATAGGACAGGCGCTGGAGAACGCCGTCCTGGGAATCGATCACGATATCCTTGTTCCCGGTGAATACCCGCTTGAAACTGATATCGTCACGTGGATCCAGCACGACCGCCATATCCTTGTCCTCGGTCAATGCGCCGCGCACCATCTCCGTGATCTGCAGCACGTCGTCCTTGTTCTTGACATACCCCAGTTTCTTGTCGCCGTAGGAATATTCATAGGCCGTAAAATAATTGAACAGGCCCGCGGTACCTACCGCGAACACAAGCAGCAATGAAAAGGCCAGCAGCAGCGGTGCTTTCTTCCGTTCGCAGAATTCAAACACACTCTTTGCCTTTTTATAGACAGCAGTATTTTCTCTCCGGCGCTGGCGGATCTCACGCAGCTGGGCTGCGGTTGCTCTCGCTTCCGCCTGGATCCGCGCGTTTTCTTCCAGCAGGTACTGCCGCTCTTCCTCTGTCTGCGCCGCGTTGATCTCTTTCTGTTTCGAAAGTCCGAAAAATTCCGCTAAAGAGAAGGCCGGCACGGGCTTGATCTCTGTCTTGATCGTTGTGCCGTGAACGTTGACGATGCCTCCGCCCAACTCGGCGGACTTGCGGGCAAACCGCCGCTGGCGACGGATCTCTTGCCGTTCTTCTTTCTGCTTTTGAAGGACCTCCTGCCGTTCTTCCCTCTGCTTCCGGAGGGCTTCCTGCCGTTCTTCCTTCTGTTTCCTGAGATTCTCACGCTCCTGTGCCTGCAGTCGCTCGATTTCCCTCTTCGCCTTCAGCTCTTCGTTTCTGAGGCGAATGGCTTCTTCTTTTCTGCGGGCAGCCTCCTTCGCACGAACCTCTCGCTCGTGTTCCTTCTCCAGTCTGATCCGTTCTCTTTCGAGACGGGCTTCTTCCCTTTTCTGAAGTTCCGCCTTCTCCCGTTCCATCGCAAGCCTGAGCCGCTCCTGCTTCTCCTGCTCACGTTTCTTTTTCAGCTGGGCGCGCTTTTCTTCCTGCGCGTGGAGCGTCCTGTTCAGTTCCGTCTGGATCTCAGCCTTGCGCAGGTTTGTCGTCATTCTGGCGGCTTTTCGCTCTGCTTCCTGAAGTTCTTTCTTCTTTTCTTCCGCTTCAGCACGCTTTTGTTCCAGCCGCTCTTTAGCTTCCTGCTCTTTCTTGAGCGCGTCCTGGATGATAGCATTGCGTTCCTGACGCTTCAGGTCGAAGTTTTCGCTTCCCTCCCGCCGATCCTTCTCTGCTGCTTTTCTGACGGCCTCTTCGGCTGCGCGTGCGGCTTCCGGATCGACCGCAGGGGTCTTTGCGGCCGATTTCGGCGCATCGGAAACAGGCCTGCCAGGCTTGGCTTCTGGTTCCGCCTTCTGGTCGGCAGGCTCTGCCGGCGCATCATAGATTTTCTGCGCCTGGGCTTTGAGCCGTTCGATCTGTTCCCGCAGGTTTTGCACATCCTGATACGCCCGTTCGACGGCGTCGTTCGGATCTGCGTTTCCGTTTGCTCCCTGTCCGGCTGTGTTCTTGTTTTCTATTCTGTTTTCTGCAGTTCTTTTATCATCTGCGGGGTTATTTCCCTGTGGCATGGGCACCTTTCTCCCGTTTCCAGCATTCCTGTATCCTTGCACTTCGGACATCTGTATCTGACGTCCATATAGTCCAGTTCAAAATCGTGATCTGTCAGAAGGAACGCTTTCTGTGCACTTAAACTATCTATTGTGTCTTTTATCTTCCTGATTTCTTCCTGTTTGTCGATCCGGTCGGAAACAACGACCCTCGAAAGGCTCGCGCCGAGACGGCTTTCTTCCTCGTCTATCTCCCTGATCTGAGGCAGCTTCTCATACACTTCGGCTCTGCGTCTGTCAGCTTCCCGCTCCTCCTTCTCGCGCAAAAACTCATAGTACTTGATGATTTCCGCTGTGCCGATGCCGCCCTCGTTTACTTTCTTCGCGCCGCCTTCCGCGTGCCAGTTTTCGAGGGCTCTGTTTACATAGTTGATGTTTGGGTTGGGGATCCCCGTGGTCTTGGCGCAGGCCTCAAGGATCTGTTCCAGGCTGAAGCCCAGCTCGTCGAACCAGCGACCCATGATCCTCTTCTCTTCTTCCGTCCAGTTCCGGTTCCATCCAAGGGCCTTGAAAATCCGCCGGTAGTCCGCGGTCCGTTCTTCCATCTGCCCAATGTGCTGCTTGATATCCTCGACTGTCCTGTGTCCTTCGCTGATCCAGTTCCGGATCACCGTTCCGGTGTAGTTGACGGTCTTTTTCTTTTTCCTGGCGCTGTATTCTACTGCAAAAGCAACATACTCCGGTTCGACCCCGAAGTCATTGATCCATGACAGGACTTCCCCCATCTCCGTCCCGCTGATGACGCGGCCGAATGTCTTCTCAATTTTGTCGAACATATTCCTGTATTCAGGGCTCGCCATCTGCGCATTGATCCCCTGCTCGGAAACGGTCGGAGCGCTGTCCTCATGGCTTCCGTAGAGCATGTCCTTGAGAAGGACAAACTCGACATCGTACTCCAAAGGATTGTCTGCGGAAGTCCTGATCTTCCGGACGATGCCCATCTTCTCCCAGTAGGTCCACGCCTTCAGCACGTCTTCAAGCTCCATGCTAAGCTGCTTGGCGATGTCTTCGTTGCTGAAATCAACGCCAAGCTGCGCATACATGAGCGCGAAAAGATACACCTTGACGTACTCGCCCGGCGCGCCTGTCATGTATTCGTTTATGAACAGATTTTCTACCTGCGTATCAAGCAGAAAATAGTCTTTTGTCTTTTCTCTGTAAAATCCCATTTCTTACTATATTATTACGCCGTATTATACTGCGCCGAATCCGCCGCCGGCAATGTCTACAAATTTCGTGATCTTGTCCAGCCATGCTACCCTGATGGTTCCCGTCGGGCCGCTTCTCTGCTTGGCGATGATAACCTCACACTCACCCGGTGCGTCGGTATCGTCATGATAGTACTCGTCTCGGTAAAGGAAGATGACGATATCCGCGTCCTGTTCGATAGACCCTGAATCCCTCAGATCCGACAGCATCGGTCTGTGGTCCGTTCTCTGCTCCGGATTTCTCGAAAGCTGTGAAAGAACGAGGACCGGGCAGTCCAGTTCTCTCGCCAACAGCTTCAGATTACGTGAGATGACGGAAATTTCCTGGGTTCTTGAATCCAGGGATCTTCCTTCCGGGTTCATCAGCTGCAGATAGTCGATGACAATGAGATCCAGCTTCCTCTCTGCCTTGAGTCTTCTGCATTTGCTCTTCATCTCCATGATGCTGATGCCTGCCGTGTCATCGATAACGATGTCAGCTCGTGACAGATCATCCAAGGCGACATTCACATCGTCCCAGTCACGCCGTTCGAGACGCCCTGTCTTGAGCTTTTGCATCTCCACCTTCGATTCCATGGACAAAAGTCTCTGGCTCAACTGCTCCTTCGCCATCTCCAGGCTGAAGATCATGACGGTCCCGCCGCCCTTTACCGCCGCATTGAGGGCAAGAGAAAGAGCAAAGGCTGTCTTGCCCATGGCAGGCCGGGCAGCCAGGATGATCAGATCCGACTTTTGAAGTCCGGATGTCTTGTCGTCCAGATCTTTGAATCCTGTAGTGAGTCCGGTCAGTCCGTCCTTGAGTTTAGAGGCCTTGTCAATGGCGTCGATATTGCTGAGGAGGACATCCTTGAGAGGCACATACGTGCCTTTCTGACTCGCCTGGGATATCTCGAAAATCCCGTTTTCGGCATAATCCATCAGCTGTCCTGCATCCATGCTTTTGTCATAACCCTTGGCGACGATATCGTCGGCAGTTTTAATGAGTTTTCTGATCGATGACTTCTCCGCAACGATCTTCGCATATTCCGCCGCGTTTGCCGTTGTCGGCGTCGTCGAAGAAAGGCCGGCCACATAGGAGCGCCCTCCGACCATTTGAAGGGTACCGCGTCTATCCAGTTCCTCTGACACTGTCAGCGCGTCCACCGGGGCGTTTCGTCTGCCCAGTTCAAAGATAACGCTGAATATTTCCTTATGGTTTGGGTCATAAAAGTCGTCCGGCCGCACAGTCTCGAGGACGTCGAACAACGCGTCCTTCGACAGGAGCGCCGCGCCCAGCACAGATCTCTCCGCATCAGGGTTATGCGGGGGGATCCTCTCTTCCATTGTTCCCGTTGTTCCCATTGTTCCCATGTCCTGCATTTTGTTTTCCCCTTTTGCCTGTCTGTTTTATACTGTGACTTTCACTTTGATCTTAGCCGAAACGTCCTGATACAGTTTGACCACGACGTGGCTGTTGCCCGCCTGCTTGATCGGACCGTCCGGCATGTCGATCTTCTTCTTATCTATGGTGATGCCTTCCTGATCTTTCAGGGCTTTCGCGATGTCCATGGAAGTAACAGAACCAAAAAGCTTGCCGTTCTCGCCGCCTTTGGACGGAACGGTGAGTACGATCTTTTCAAGTTCTGCTGCCTTTGCCTGAGCGGCTGCCTTTTCTTCCGCCCGCTTTTCTTCTGCCAGAGCCTTCTGCTTCTCCAGGTTACGTACGTTTCCCTGCGTGGCTTCCTTGGCGAGCCCCTTCTTGATGAGCATATTGCGCGCGTAGCCGTCGCTGACCTTGACGACGTCACCTGCTTTACCTGTTCCCTTCACATCTTTTAAAAGGATAACTACCATTTTATAACCTCCTGCGGCTGCCAACTCCCGGCGGCCATTCTAATATTATATTCCTCTATTGTGTTGTTTCTGTGGTTTTGATGTATTCTTCTATCTGCTGCAGGATCTCCTCCGGCGAAAGATCCGTCTTCGTTCCCGCGGTGTTCATGTGTCCGCCGCCGCCGAAATGCTCCATGATCGTCTGCACGTTCATGTTGCCCAGCGATCTGGCGCTGACGACGGTCATGCCGTCCTCATTCCTGCCGGCTACGAAACTGGCGCGGGTGCCTTTGATCGTAAGCAGTTCGTCCGCGATCTGGGAGTTGACGATCTGTGTGTTGATCGTCTGCGCGTCGCAGATGGACATGGCGATGCCGTCTTCCAGAATGCGCGCGTTTACGATGCCGTTGGCCCGGTTGATGAAATTCTCCGGCGACTCCTGGAAATACCGTCTGACCCTGGAGAGGTCCGCGCCGGCTCTCCTCAGCCAGGACGCCGCTTCAAAGGTCCGGACGCCTGCCTTGACTGCGAACCTGTTCGTGTCGAGCATGATGCCCGCCATCAGTACATCCGCTTCATACCGAGAAAGAGATTTCTTGCCGAGCCGGTACTGGAGGATCTCTGTGACCAGCTCTGAAGCTGATGACGCATAGGATTCCAGATAGGAAAGACTCGGATTCGTGAAGACGTCCTCCGCCTTTCTGTGATGGTCGATGATCGCGAGGCGGTCTACATTGTCGATCAGCTCGGCTGACTCGACCAGCATACGCCTGTGGGTATCCACCACAACTGCAAGGGAATTTTTTTCGATGAGGCTGAGCGCCCGTTCGCCTGTAACGAACTCATACTCCCCTGTTTTTTTCGCATCTGAAACCATATCGATCATGGTCTCGTTGTATTCGCTGAGCAGAATGTAAGCATCCTTGCCGACGGATTTCGCCAGCCGCGCGATGCCGATGGCTGCGCCGAAGCTGTCCATGTCCGGATTCTTATGTCCCATGACAAAGATCCTCGAAGACTGTTCCATGAGGGTCGTCAGGGCGTGTCCGATGATACGGGATTTGCCTTTGTTGCTCTTCTCCACGCTCTGTGTGCTTCCGCCGTAATACTCGAAGCTGCTGCCGTCCTTGACAACGGCCTGATCGCCGCCGCGTCCGAGGGCCATATCCAGCGCTTCCTGGGCGAAGTCATCCAGTTCCACAAGGCTGTCTGCGCCAAGCCCCACGCCGATGCTGAGCGTCACCGGGAAGTCCGCGTTCGATTCGATTCCCCTGGCTCTGTCGAGGATCGGGAACCGCTCTTCCACGAGTTTTTCATAACTGCGATTTGTGATGACCAGTTCATACAGATTTTCCTTGTACCGTACGATCATGGCGCCCATTTCCGCAGCCCAGTCCCGCAGAAGCCGGTCGATGCTAGCGGTGATCCCGCTCTCGTTTCCGTCGTTGCTGGCTGTCAGCTCATCGAAATTATCAACGTTGACCAGCATCATGTAGACCCGTTCGTCGTTGTACTTCTTCAGCA
>ODAI012020286.1_pt1 | contig 13529 bp, 8 predicted proteins | sample 1539321 | NCBI WGS metagenome assembly ODAI01 (sample SAMN02144231, study PRJEB22623) | gut metagenome | biome: sheep rumen | host: Ovis aries | place: New Zealand
CATCAGGGCGTGATGCGGGTGGAAATGCGAAGTCCACATGGGGCCAAAAACGCTGAAAAACGGCATCTGGAATGGATTTTTGCGAGGTTGTGTCGGCCTGTCGTTAAAAAATTATAGTATTGGAAATCTGTCTGTTCTGAATTATTTTTGAGAAAATATATTCTATTTCAAAAAAAAATCGTAATATTGCGTTTTGATAATTGGCCAATAATATGTTAAAAATACGACTGAAAAAGGGACTGAAGGGGGTGCTGACAGGCGCCTTGCTGATGGTTTCGGCAGCTGCTGGAGCACAGGATATCGGATTTTCGCAGTTCTATGCCAATCCGCTCTATCTCAATCCCGGTTTTGCCGGTTCGGCGGTGGCCCCGCGCATCTCGCTCGCCTATCGAGCCCAATGGCCCGGCTTGGTGAGTGCTTTTACTACTGTTTCTGTATCCTACGACCAGTATGTCAATGATCTGCATGGTGGCATCGGTGCCATCGTGATGACAGACCGTCAAGGCGACCACGGCATTCTCTCAACCTCCATGGTGGGATTGATGTATGCATTCCGCTTCCAATTGTCGCGTGAGATCTTCGTCAGTGCGGGCTTGCAGGCCTCGCTGGTGAACAACTCGTTGAACTGGGATCTGAACAATCTTCGTTTCCCCGACCAGATAGACAACGAGTTGGGCTTCACCTACGGCACCGGTGCCCAGGCGCCCTCGAGCAAGAGCAATCTGAACCCCGATTTCAACGCGGGTGTGCTGGTGAGCGGCAACAAGTGGTACGCCGGTGTCGCCGCTGCGCACCTGACGCAGCCCAACCAGGCCTTCTATTCGGAGGATCGTGTGCCGATGAAGTTCACTGTGCACGGCGGAGCCTTCTTCAATGTCGCTGAGGAGCAGCGCCGCCAGTCGTCCCTCGGCCTCGGCACCCCGGTGATCTCCCCCAATCTGGTCTATCAGTATCAGGGTGGTTTCCATTATTTCCACTATGGTCTCTACCTCGACTGGATGCCCTTCCTGGTGGGTGTGTGGTTCCGCAATGGTATCGAGAACGCCGATGCATTCATCTTCCAGGTGGGTGTGCAGCAGGACTACTTCAAGGTGGGCTACAGCTATGACGTGACGGTGTCGAAGCTGGCCAACAGCACCGCCGGTGCCCATGAGGTGACGGTGGGATTCATGCTTCCTGTGCCGGAACACAAGAAGAAGGTGAAGGCCATCCGTTGCCCGTCCTTCTGAAGATAGAAAATGAAACAAAAAACGTAAAGTTGCGTTATATATAAATTAGGAATAACAAAAGAGAAAACATACTATGAAGATTTTCCGATTTTCATTCTTGATGCTTGCAGCCACGCTGATGCTGGCCGCCTGCGGCAGCAATGATGGCGTCTCGTCCGCTACGGGCTGGAACTACAACGACCCCGAGTGGGGCGGCTTCGATGTGACGGGTGTCACGGAACAGGGCACTGCTCCCGGCTTGGTGTTCATCGAAGGGGGCTCCTTCGTGATGGGCCATGTGAGCGAGGACAACCGTTACAGTTGGAACAACAATCCGCATACCGTCACGGTGTCGTCGTTCTATATGGATGAGTGCGAGGTGAGCAATTTGAACTATTGCGAGTTCATCTACTGGATGCAGCGTGCCTATGGCGAGGAGTATCCCGAGAAGGTGGCAGCCATCATGCCTGACACCGCCGCTTGGCGCGACCGTCTGGCATGGCGCGAGGGTTTTGTGGATTTCTATCTGCGCAGCCCCAACTATGCCGACTACCCCGTGGTGGGTGTCAGCTGGGAGCAGGCTCAGGAGTTCTGCATCTGGCGTACCGACCGTGTGAACGAAATGGTGCTGGTGGATATGGGTATCATCGAGCTTGATCAGGAAAGTCTGGGTACCAACGCCTTCCAGACCGATGTATATCTGGCTGGCCGCTACGAGGGCGAAACCCGCCGCGGCTTGGAGGATCTCAACCCCTCTGCCGGCGGTGAAGATCGTCAGGTGCGCAAGGCCGACGGTATCCTGTTCCCCTACTACCGTCTGCCAACAGAGGCTGAGTGGGAATTCGCCGCCCTTGGTCTGATCGGCAACACCTACGACGAGCGTGTCACCGAGCACAAGACCTATCCGTGGGCCGGTCAGAGCCTGCGTTCGGCCAACAAGAAATACTATGGTCAGTTCCTGGCCAACTTCAAACGCACTCGCGGTGACGCCATGGGTGTGGCCGGCAACCTCAACGATGGTTGGGATTATACCTGCCCGGTGAAGTGGTACTTCCCCAATGACTACGGTCTGTACAATATGGCCGGCAATGTCAGCGAGTGGTGCATGGATGTCTATCGTAAGACCGTCAACCCTGTGGGTGGCGATGACATGGATCCCTATCGTGGTAACATCTACCGCACTCCCGAACTGGACGAGGATGGCGAAGTGTTCATTGGCGACGATGGCAAGATGGTCTATAAGGATGAGGAGTTCCAGGCCAACCGCCGCAACTATCGCCAGGCTAACAACGTGAATTATCTCGACGGCGACCGTGCCTCGAACCTCGACAATTGGCGAGACCTGGAAACAGAGGATGAGGACGAGTTCGGCGGAGAGGAAGAAACTGTCGAAGAGGAAGAAGAGGTCGAAGAGGCTGGCATGAGCCCCGACGATGCCGAGACCAACCGCATGTACCGCCGCATCTCCGACGGCAAAGACAACCCCACCTCGTCGCTGGTGAACAACAAGGTGCGCGTGGTGAAGGGCGGCAGCTGGAAGGATCGTGCCTACTACCTGCAGGCTGGTACCCGTCGTTACTACGACCAGAACAAATCCACCTCGTGGATTGGATTCCGCTGCGCCATGGACCGTTTGGGCTCACGCGTGAAGTAACAGCTTGTTTTGAAAAGATTAGCGATAATAATTGTTCTTCTGAGCCTCGGCGTTGGCGTCGAGGCTCAGAAGTTGATAGAATATACCTCCGGCATGGGTTCGCGTGATCCGGAGAATACCGACATTTGGATTCTATACCGTGGTGTGACGGCCACCCATGAGGGAATGACCCTCAACGCCGACTCTGCCCATTACAACACCCAGGAGAATAACTTCACGGCTTTCCGTCGTGTGGAGATCCAGCTTAGCGACACGACCTTCATTTATGGAGACCGACTTTTCTATGACGGTAACACCCGGGTGCTGGATATCTGGGCCGACACGGTGGTGTTCATCGATGGAGGAACGGTGCTCAAAGCCAACCACCTGACCTACGAGCGCAACCGTTCCACGGCCTATTACACCCGTTGGGGCCATGCCACCAGTGAGGACCGTACCCTTGATAGCCGGCAAGGGGAGTATAACTCGTTGCTCAAGCAGTTCTATATCTACAACGATGTGGTGCTCACCGACTCGACCATGCGGCTGGTGACCGACACCTTGATTTACAACACGGTGACCACTGTGGCACATTTTGAGAGCGCAACGCATATATACAGCGACTCCTCGACCATCTACAGCGAACTGGGAGATTACAACACCGACACCCGATTTGCGGTATCCTATAAGGCGTCGCATGTGGACAACCAAGGTCGTATGATCGACAGCGATACCCTTTACTATGATGAGGTGAAGGAACATGGCCAGGCCTTTGGAAATGTGATTATCGTCGATTCGGTGAACAACATCACATGTACAGGCCGTTATGGAGAGACCTCGCAGTCGGAACGCTTCTCGTTTGTCACCGACAGTGCCCATGTACTGTTTATCGACAATGGAGATTCGCTCTTCCTACATGCCGACACGGTGTATGTCACAAACGACAGTACTAACCAGTTACAGGCGGTGAGGGCAAATTACCATGTGAAGGTATTCCGCCGTGACGGCCAGGCGATGTGCGATTCGGCCTACTATTCCGCCCAGGATTCGATGATTCTGCTCTACTATGACCCTGTATTATGGTATGAACATTACCAATGTGTGGCCGATACCATCGAACTGCATCACGACACTTCGGGAGTGAAACGTGCCTATCTGCGCACCAATTGCTTTACCGTACAGCAGGTCGATCGGGAACGCTTCAACCAGCTGAAGGGTCATCAAGGGGAGGTCTATTTCACTGGAGGGGAACCTCAGTATGCCGATGTGATAGGCAACGCCCAGATGGTCTTTTACCTGACAGAGGAGGATTCGTTGGGCAACACCGCGCTTATGGGAGTCAATACAGGAGTGGGTACTACCATACGCATCTATTTTGACAGCCAAAGAACTCCGTCGCGGGTGGTCACCTATGACAAACCGGACATGCAGACCTATCCGGTCGATCAGTTGCCCGAGGAGCTTCGGCGGCTGGCGGATTTTCGCTGGTTGTCAGCCCGAAGGCCCCGGAGTCCAAAGGATGTTTTTGTGTGGTGATGAAAAGAAATGTGCCATTTTCTCACCCCCGGAGGTGACAAAATGGCAGGTGGGACTGCCATTGGCAGTCTTTTTGCTATCATAATAGTCAGTTAAATACTAAAGACATGAGTAAGAAAGAACATAGAGCCACTGAGGCTGAAGAGCCAATGAAACAACCGGAAGCGCAGCAGTGCGTGGAAGAACAGGATACCCCGAAAGAAGCAGAGGAGCGGCAAGAGGAAAGCGAAGAGGACAAACTGCAGGAGATGGGAGAAAAGCTGGCCACGCTGAATGACAAATACCTGCGCCTCTATTCGGAATATGAGAACTATCGGAAACGCACCAACATGGAGAAGGCCGACCTGCTGCTCAACGGCAGCCGTGAGATGATGAAAGCCATTCTGCCGGTGGTAGATGACTTTGAGCGGGCGCTGGCGGTCACAGGCGATGACGAAGGAGTAAGGCTCATCTACAACAAACTGATGAAGATCCTTGAACAGAAAGGGTTGAAGGCCATGGAAGTTAAAGGGGAGAAGTTTGATGAGTCGATGCATGAGGCCGTTACGCAGATACCAGCCCCGGCACCCGAGCAAAAAGGCCTGGTGATCGATGTGGTGGAGAAGGGCTATTACCTCAACGACAAGGTGCTCCGCTATGCCAAAGTAGTGGTGGCATGCTGACGGTTGTGGGTGATGGGTTAAGAATCAAGTGACAAGAGTTAGGAGACAAGTGATATGGCAACAAAAAGAGATTACTATGAAGTGCTTGGGGTTGACAAGAACGCCACCCCCGAAGAATTGAAAAAAGCATACCGTAAACTGGCCTTGCAATACCATCCGGACCGTAATCCGGGAGACAAAGAGGCTGAGGAAAAATTCAAGGAAGCCGCCGAAGCTTACGATGTGCTCAGCAATCCCGACAAGAAGGCACGCTATGATCAGTACGGACACGCCGGAGTCGATGGCGCCTACGGTCAGGGCGGCATGAATATGGACGATATATTCTCGCAGTTCGGCAGTATTTTCGGCGACCTCTTCGGCGGAGGTTTCAGGACCGGCTTCACCGGTTTCGGCGGTGGCCCCAGCCGGCGTGTGCTGCGTGGCACCAACCTGCGCGTGAGAGTCAAACTGACGCTGGAGGAGATCGACCGTGGGTGTGAAAAGAAAATCAAAGTCAGCAAGTATGTCCCCTGCAAAACCTGTGGCGGCAGCGGTGCCCGGGACGGCAAGACCGAGACCTGCCCCCATTGTCATGGAAGCGGTGTGGTCACCGAAACCAAGCGCACCATCCTGGGAATGATGCAAACCCAGAGTGCTTGCCCCCATTGTGGCGGCGAAGGCCATGTGATCAAGGACAAGTGCCATGACTGCCACGGTGATGGTATTGTCAAAAGCGACGAAATTATCACCATCAACATTCCTGCCGGTGTTCAGGACGGCATGCAGCTGGCCATGCAGGGACAGGGAAACGCCGCCCCCCATGGCGGTATCGCCGGCGACCTCATCGTGCTTGTCGAGGAACAGAAACACGACACCTTCGAGCGTCAGGACGCCAACCTCTATTACAATGCATTCATCACCTTCAGTGAAGCCGCCTTGGGTGCCTCGGTCGAGATACCCACCCTTACCGGCAAGGTGAAAATCAAGATCGAGCCGGGCACTCCTTCCGGACGTGTGGTGCGCCTCCGTGGCAAGGGACTCCCCATCGTCAACGGCTACGGCCGAGGCGACCTGCTGGTCTGCCTCAACGTGTGGGTGCCCAAGAATCTCAGCAAAGAGGAGAAGAAGACCCTCGAGGAGTTGCAGAAGCATGACAACTTCAAGCCCAACCCCACCAAGCAGGAGCGGGGATTCTTCGACAAGATGAAAGAAATGTTCAACTGATGACGGAAGCGTTCCTACACTACGTCTGGCAACACCAAATGTTCGACAGCGGGCTGGCCACCACCGATGGTCAGCCTGTTGTCGTGCTGAAAGCCGGCACGTTGAACCATGATTCAGGCCCCGACTTCTTCAATGCCAGGATCCGGATCGGTGATGTTGAATGGGCTGGTAATGTGGAAGTCCACATCCACAGCTCCGACTGGCGTGCCCATCGGCATGAACACGACCCAGCCTATAACAATGTGGTGTTGCATGTGGTGTTTGAGAACGATTCCGATGTGTATATGGAGAACGGAAAGATTCCTCCGACAGTGGAACTCAAATCACACCTTCATCCTTCGTTGCTAAAAAACTATGAGGCATTGGTGGCTCCGGAAGCTGATAATGGTATTCCTTGTTCCGGCAGGGTGGGGGGGATTCCCGAATTTATCCTTCATTCCTTTCTTGACCGCCTTTCGGTGGAACGTATCGAATCAAAATCCAAAACGGTGCGTCGCCTGCTGGAGGAGAGCAAGGGCAACTGGACACAGACCTGTTATTGGCTGTTGGCGCGCTACTTCGGCGGCAAAGTAAATGCCCTTGCCTTCGAGCTGTTGGCCAAAGCCACCGACCTCAACATTCTCTCGCGCTGGAGCGACGACCCTGTGCGTGTTGAGTCCATCCTCATGGGGCAGGCTGGATTCCTGGACGACTATTTTGAAGAGGCATACCCTCGTCGGCTGCAGGCCGACTATCAGTCGCTGCGCGCAGCGCTCGGCATGGAGCCGATAGGTGACAGTCTGTGGAAGTTCCACAGGATGCGTCCGTCGGGATTCCCCACCATCCGCATCAGCCAGTTCGCACAGTTCCTCACCAAGACCCCTCGTCTGTTCTCGCGCCTGCTGGCCGTTGACGATGCGAAGGAGATGGAGCGCATGTTCGACTGCACGGCAGCCTCCTATTGGGACAACCACTACCGCTTCGACCAGCCGGCCGGTTCCTCCCTGTCCAAGCGGCTGGGCAGGATGCAGGCCGATATCATCATCATCAACGCCTGGGTCCCGTTGCTTTTCGTCTATGGCGCCGAGCATAATCAGCAGCACTATAAAGACCAGGCCGTCAGTCTGCTCTCCCAGCTGCCGGCCGAGAACAATGTTGTCGTGCGGCGTTGGCGTCAGTGCGGCGTCGTTCCCCGCAATGCCGCCGAAAGCCAGGCCCTGCTCCAGCTTCAAGGCGGCTATTGCTCCGCGCGGCAATGCCTTCAATGCCCTATCGGGTTTCATCTGCTCAACCGTAAATAACCGTACATCCTATGAAAGCATCCGAAATAAGTTCTGTCATCCAATCCTCTTCCTGCCGACTGGCCGCACCCGAGGCCGATATCCAGCATCTGCTCACCGACAGCCGGCGGCTGGATACCCCCCGTGGCACCCTCTTCTTCGCCATCCCCACGGCCCGCAACACCGGCGTCCGCTACATCGAGACGCTCCATCAGGCCGGCGTCCGCTCCTTTGTTGTCCCCTCCGGCACGCAGGTCTCCTTTCAGGACATCAACCTATGGGAAGTCCCCGACGTCGTACGTGCCTTGCAGCTGCTGGCCGCCCATCACCGCCGCCAATTCCATATTCCCGTCATCGGCATCACCGGCAGCAACGGGAAAACCGTCGTAAAAGACTGGCTTGTGCAGCTCCTCTCGCCCGACTACCGCATCGTCTCCAGCCCCAAAAGCTACAACTCCCAGATTGGCGTCCCCCTCTCCGTGTGGCAGATGGACGGCGACCACGACTTGGCTATCTTCGAAGCCGGAATCTCACGCCCCGGTGAGATGGAAAACCTCTGCCAGGTCATCCAACCCACCATTGGCATCCTGACCAATATCGGACACGCCCACGACGAGAACTTCTCCTCCCTGCAGCAGAAGCAGCAGGAGAAATGCCGTCTGTTCGACCGATGCACCTCCGTCGTCTGCAATGAGCAGTACCCGGTGCGCAACGCCCGCCATTGGGGAACGGGCGATGACTGCCTGGTCCGGCTGCTCGACGTGCACGTCCGGGCCGGCGAGTCCATCCTCGAGCTCTCCATCGGCGGCACCCCCTCCTCGGTCTCCATCCCCTTCACCGACCGCGCCTCCCAGCAGAACGCCCTCTCCTGCATCACCCTCATGGCTCTCCTCGGCTATCCGCCCTCCGCCATCGCTCAGCGCTGCGCCCGTCTCGCGCCCGTCGAGATGCGGCTCGAAATACTCCAGGCCGTCGGCAACTCCCTCCTCATCAACGACAGCTACTCCCTCGACCTTGCCTCCCTCGACCTGGCCCTCGACCACCTGGTCCACCAGCACCAATACGCCACCCGCACCCTCATCATCAGCGACATCCCCCAGACCGGCATCCCCTCCGACCAGCTCTGCCGGCAGCTGGCCGCCCTCCTGCGCCAGAAAGGGGTCCAGCGGCTCCTCGCCGTCGGGCCGCAGCTCTCGGAGCACCAGGCCCACTTCTCCGCCTTCGACGCCCACTTCTACCCCTCCACAGAAGCTCTCCTCGCCGACACCTCCCTCTCCTTCCACAACGAAGCCATCCTCCTCAAAGGAGCCCGCCTCTTCGGCTTCGAACGCGTGGCCGCCCTCCTGCGCCGCAACAGCCACGAGACCGTCATGGAAGTCAACCTCGACGCACTCATCCACAACCTCAACTACTACCGCTCACGCCTCAACCCCGGCACACGACTCATGGCCATGGTCAAAGCCTCCTCCTACGGTGCCGGCACCGTCGAGGTCGCCTCCGCACTCCAGTACCACCACGTCGACTACCTCACCGTCGCCTACGCCGACGAAGGCGTCACCCTCCGCCGCGGCGGCATATCCCTCCCCATCATGGTCATGAACCCTGAACCCTCCGCCTTCGACGACATCATCCGCTACCACCTCGAACCCGACATCTACTCCCTCCGCATCCTCGACCTCTTCGCCGATCACCTCCAGGGCATCGACTCCCCCTATCCCATCCATCTCGAATTCGACACCGGCATGCACCGGCTCGGATTCTCTGGGCACGACCTCCCCAGCCTCCTCCTCCGTCTGCAGCAACTCAGCCACCTCGTCCGCGTCCAGAGCGTCTTCTCCCACCTCGCCTGCAGCGAAGACCCCTCCATGGACGACTTCTCTCACCGCCAGATCCAACGCCTCCAGTCCTGGAGCCTCCACCTCCCCGGCCTCAAGCACATACTCAACTCCTCCGGCATCACCCGCTTCCCAGAAGCACAGATGGATATGGTCCGTCTCGGCATCGGCCTCTACGGCATCGCCCCCGAACCCGACGTCCAACGCCACCTCCGACAGGTCAGCCGCCTCGTCACTCGCATCTCTCAGATCAAATCCATCCCCGCCGGCGACACCGTCGGCTACAACTGCCGCTGGCGCGCCCCCCGTCCCTCACGCATCGCCATCCTCACCATCGGCTACGCCGACGGCCTCAACCGCCACCTCGGCAACGGCAACGGTCGCGTCCGCATCGCCAACCTCGAAGCACCTATCATCGGAAGCGTCTGCATGGATATGTGCTTCATCGACGTCACCGACATCCCCTGCTCCGAAGGCGACCCCGCCGTCTTCTTCGGCGACGACGACCTCCTCCAACGCAACGCCGCCGCCGCTCACACCATCCCCTACGAACTCCTCACCGCCGTCTCCCCCCGCGTCAAACGCGTCTATTACCATGAAGAATAGTGAAACATTTTCCCCGACTTTCCCGTTAATATAATTTATCCGCCCCCAAGGTTAATAATCAACTGCCAATGAAATCATTCGACGAAATAGGCGAGATGATCGCAAAAGGAATGAGCATCAAAGCCAATATTGTCCCTGTTATTGATACTGACGACGAAGATATCCTTCTCCATGACGACGGCATCGAGAGCGAGTTGCCTATCCTCCCTTTGATGGACCAGGTCCTCCTCCCCGGTGTGCTCATCCCCATCGCCGCTCGTCGCGAGAAATCCCGTCGGCTGCTTAGCGATGTCACCGCCCCCAATCGCCACATCGCTGTCTTCCTTCAACGGGGTTCCAACGACGACCCCTCCGAACTCGACCTGGCACCCGTCGGTGTCGTGGCCAAGGTGCTCAAGGTGTTCGATTTCCGTGAAGACACCACCGTGGCCATCCTGCAAGGGGTCGTCCGCTGCCATTCCTTGGCAGTCCACAGCCACAATCCCTACATGATGGGGTCCGTGGCCGTGGCCACCGAGGATGAAAGCGGTATGGACAGTACGGTTTTCCGTCGCAAGATGAAGCTCCTGCGACGCGACTATGGCGAACTCATGCGCTCACGCCTTCAGGACGAGGAGCTCTCCTCCATGCTTCGTGGTATTGGCAGTGACAAGATCTTCATCAACTTCGCCTGCACGCATATCGAAGCCGAACCTGAGGCCAAATACACCCTTCTGGCCGCTGAAAGCTATACCGAGCGGCTCAAACTGCTGCTCGAACAACTGGGCACGCTGAAAGGACTCGACGAACTGCGCCGCGAGATTGACAGCAAGACCCAAGAGGTGATGAACCGGCAGCAACGTGAATACTTCCTTCGCCATCAGATGGACGTCATCCAGGAGGAGTTGGGCTCCGGCGCCACCAACCCCTGGGCCGAGGGCGATATCGAGGCCTTGCGCGCCCGTGCCGAAAAGAAACAATGGTCCAAGGAAGTCTCCGATACCTTCAACAAGGAATTGACCAAACTCTCGCGCATCCAGCCCATGTCGCCCGATTATTCCGTCCAGCAGACTTTCCTTGAGACCCTTCTCGACATCCCTTGGATGGAAACAGCCCGCGAAAACTATGACCTGGCGCGGGCGCGTCGCATCCTCGACCGCGACCATTACGGCATCAAAAAAGTCAAGGAACGTGTCATCGAATACCTGGCCGTCCTTTCACGCCGTTCCGCCCATCAGATGCAGGCGCGGGCGCAGGTGCTCTGCCTCGTCGGCCCTCCGGGCACCGGCAAGACCTCCATCTGCCGCTCCGTGGCGGCGGCCCTGGGGCGCCCCTATCGCCGGGTAGCCCTCGGCGGCCTCCACGACGAAGCCGAGATCCGTGGCCACCGCCGCACCTATGTCGGTGCCATGCCCGGTCGTATCATCCAGGAAATCATCAAATCCAAGGTATCCAATCCCGTGTTCGTCCTTGACGAGATCGACAAGGTGCAGGCCAACACCTTCCAGGGTGACCCTTCGTCGGCACTCCTCGAGGTCCTCGACCCTGAGCAGAACTGCCACTTCCACGACAACTTCCTCGGGCTCGACTACGACCTCTCCCGAGTCCTCTTCATCGCCACCGCCAACAGCCTCGCCAACATCCAGCCCGCCCTTCTCGACCGAATGGAAGTCATTGACTTCAGCGGATATGTCATCGAAGAAAAAATCGAAATCGCCACCCGGCACCTCCTGCCTCGCATCATGCATGAGAATGTGATCGACCGCCGCCGGTTGAAGGTCTCCGACGAAACCCTCCGCCTGGTGGTCAACGACTACACCCGTGAAGCCGGAGTCCGTCAGCTGGAGAAACAACTCTCTAAGCTTGTCCGTCACCGGGTGGTGATGGCGGAAAGCGGGCAGAAGGTCTCTCCACAGTTGTCGCCTTCCGAGGTGAAGGAAGTCCTGGGTCTCCCCATCCACAACAGCGAACGGGCGCGCAAACAGCCCCGCGAAGGTGTGGTTACCGGCCTTGCCTGGACACCTGTCGGCGGGGAGATCCTCTTCATCGAGTCCTCCCTCAGCCACGGCAAGGGCACCCTCACCATGACCGGCAACCTCGGCGACGTGATGAAAGAATCCGCCACCCTGGCCTTCGAATATCTCAAGTCCCATGCCTCCAGCCTCGGTATCTCCGACGGCGCGATAGAGAAAAGCAACCTCCATATCCACGTCCCGGAAGGGGCGACCCCCAAGGACGGCCCTTCGGCCGGCATCACCATGTTTGTCGCCATGGTCTCCGTGTTCACCCATCGCAAGGTCCTCCCCCATGTGGCAATGACAGGAGAGATCACACTCCGTGGAGACGTCACCCCCGTAGGGGGCATCAAGGAGAAGATTCTTGCCGCCAAACGCGCCGGTATCACCGACCTTGTCCTCTGCCGGGACAATCAGCGCGACATCGAGGATATTGAACCCAACTATCTCGACGGCCTCACGTTCCACTATGTTGACACCATGGACGAGGTGCTTCCATTGGCACTGGAAGGCATGTCGGCAAACCAACGCAAACGCAAAGCCAGGAAATGAGCACGATTACTGACAAAATGAGGCTCATGCCGATCGTTCTGGCAGCCCTCTTCTTCCTCTCCCGGGAGGTGCCCACCCAGGCACAACCCTCTGCCTTCCGTGTCGTCCATCAAATGTCGGCCGCTCTGCCCGACAGTGCAGTCACAGCCTTCTTCCTCGACGGCAGACTCTACTGCGCTGCCTCCGGAGTGGTCTTGCAGGCCGAGCAGGCTGGCGGTCAGGTGCTCCGCTTCACTCCCGACACCCTCCTCCTGCGCTACGACGAGAACATCGACTATGCGGTGCGACACCCGGTCACCTTCGATCTCTACTTCACCACCCGCGACCGCAAAGGACGCTCCACTCTCTATGTGCGCCCCTTTGGGGAGGGCAAGAAGAACAAAGCCCGCCGGGTGGAACTCGACGGGTTGGAAATCTCCCACCCCGTCTTTGCCACCGACGGCCGAACCATGGTCTTCTCCTCCTCCGGCCGTGAGGGTCGGCACGACTACGACCTCTGGTACGCCCGCCAGACCAAAGACGGATGGGGTGAACCCCACCGGTTGGGCACCCGGGTGAATACCGGGCAGGACGAGACCGAGCCCGTCATCTGCGGCAACAACCTCTTCTTCGTCTCCCGAGGCCACTCCGATGACGGCCTCTCCCATCTCTTTGTCACCCCTCTCTTCTCGCCCCGTTTGACGGGCGACACCGTCGGCATGCCCCGTCTGGGGGCCGGCCCTGTGGTCCGCATGCCCTCTCCGTTCAATGGTGACGGGGCCTCCTCCTCATTGGTGCTCGACACAGTCGGATCCATGGCCCATTGGCTCTTCTCCGATGGCAATCGGCGTGATGCCCATCCGCTCTATTCCTATTCCGGCGATCTTCGGGCGAGATTCCTCTGGGGCTATGTCCGCGATGTCTCCGGCGCTCCGCTCCCAGGCACCGCCATCTCGGTCCTTCGGGGATCCGCTGAAGCCTGCTCCACCCAAACCGACAGCCTGGGCTTCTACAGCATCTACCTGCCCAGTTCGGACGACTTTAAGATCCTTTTCCGTCATC
>ODAI010712986.1_pt1 | contig 13528 bp, 15 predicted proteins | sample 1539321 | NCBI WGS metagenome assembly ODAI01 (sample SAMN02144231, study PRJEB22623) | gut metagenome | biome: sheep rumen | host: Ovis aries | place: New Zealand
CGCGACGCTTTGACACTGAAGTATGAGAATCCCATGCCACAACGACCTTGGTAGGATTAATCTTCTTAACAATTTCCATAGCAATAGCAGCGAAGCCATAGATGCCACCAGTCGGAGTACCATCTGAGAGGCTAAGGGCGCCCATTGCATAGTAGCCACGGTAAAAAACCGATTTCCCATCGATTAAAACCAGGCGTTTCATGATTACAATCCTATATACTCGCGGCCAACCCTACGCGAAATTAGTTTTTTGATGACCGCTAGAACCTTTGGGCGTTGGTAGCATGCACCGAGCTCGCAGACTTCTGTGGTATCGTTTTCATCTAACTTCAAATTTGCAGTACTAATGTTGTCATAGATTAAAAGAGTACGGTTTACGACGTTATTATAGACGCTTTCATCTTCAACGATAATATGGTCTTTATAGACATAATAGGTTGTACGAAGGTTACTTCCTTCAGCGTAATGATCAGTTACCGCAAAAGTGTAACCTTCTGGTACGGCAGCGGAGATTTCGCCATTATTAAACATCGTATTAAAAAACATTGAAAAAAGGATAAAGATGGCGGCAGCGGCGATTGCCCAGAAAGAATAGCGCATCCAGTTCCCTTTTTTGTACGCAACGTTTGATATGTTGTCTAGATTACTCAAAACTCAATCTCCTTTAGTATTTCGTCCACGCGAGTTTTTACATCCTCGATGGTGCCGTTATTTAGTACATAATAATCTGCGGCGGCGATTGGCCCACCTTTTTCTAGGTTTTCAATTTCAGAGCGGTCGCGTTCACGGATGGCAGTAGTATCAAAAGGACGGTTTGGACGAACAGCTACACGCTTATAGCGAAGTTTTTTATCTACAACAATGGCGATGAAGGTTAAACACTGCGGAAATTCATGTTTTAAAGTTTTGTATTCGGTCCATGAATAAACGCCATCTAGAATGATTCGCTTTTGGCCGGCAGAGATAAGATCTTTAGTCTCGGCGATGACTTGGCGAACTACCCAGTCTTTGCCTTCTGTTTCGCGAATCATTTCGCGGAATTCTTTTTCAGATTCACCATCTTCGGTGCGCACGATGCCGCGTTTTTCCATTTCTTTATAGATCATGCCCCCAAAGTATACTTTAGGATAGCCTTTATCGGTAAGATGGTCGACAATGACGGATTTACCACTACCGCTCATGCCAACAATAGCGAGGATTTTTACATTTTCCATATCTTAAGTATAACATGATATAATATATATATGGTGAGTTTTTTTACTACCAAGGACCCGTTAGATAAGATTATTGCCGAGACTTTTCCAGAGAAAAAAATTGTACAGACCGAGCATATTCTAACTGGGTGGACAAATATCGTAATCGAAGTTACTACAAATGAAGGATCGTATTTTTTTAGGTTTCCGAGAAACCCTTTTTGGTCAAAAATGATTATAAAAGATGCGGCCGTTTGTAATTTTGTGGATGGTAAAACTAGTTTTTATACTCCACAGATGAAACTTTATTATGATAAAAAACACCGTCCGTATTCAGTACATCAAAAAATTGAAGGGTATACGCTTGGAGATAGGATTTATCATCTATCGCACACTGCTTTAACTGGGGCAGCATATGATGTTGCAAAGTTTATTAAGGAACTTTCTGGAATTGATCTTCGCGGTGCACCAAAAGAAGTAAAATATCCTTTGTCGAATTTTTTAAAAGAGCTAGATTACGAGCACTACGCTAAACACATCGATGCAGACCATGATTTTATCAAAGCGACAGAGCAAAATAAACTAGTGCACGGAGATTTAAATCTTGGAAATATCCTTCTCGATGAGAATGATAAAGTGATTGGCGTAATTGATTTCTGCTTTGCTGGTACAGGTAACCCACAGATGGATGAGGCGAGAATACTTTCTCGTCCAGTACCAAAGGATTTTGAATCGGCATTTTTGTCACAGTTTAAAGATACGGCCGACATCGACCGTATGAAAGAAGCCTGGAAAAACATCGATGCTGGCTACGCCGACCATATTAGAACTAATTTTCCAGAAATCACTTTACCAGAGCTTTAATTAAAGATTTTTAAGATATTCTATTTTAGCCTCACGGCGTTCATCATCATCTTTTTTCGGAGGAAGCGTACGCATTTGATAGTCTTCAAATATCCCCAAACAGTCCTTGATTTTGCCATCAAAGATTGGTGGTTTATCATAAACACTCCAAAGAATAATATGCGTATCTGGATGGTTTTCTGCATAGTAAACAAGTGACTTTTTGGTCGCGCGAATGAATTCCTCTTCGGTTTCTTTGGTGTGTCGCCAAGCGCGGCCACTTAAAAACTTTTCCGTAATAACTGGAGAAATGGTAATCATTAAAATGATCTGATTATATTTGGCCGCCTCAAGCATCTCCTGAAGGATTTTTTCCATCGCTGGATCAAGGAGAGTTACATCTAGAATAATGTCGTAGCCATTTTTAATTAGCTCCGTAATAGCGAGAAAGAGCATAATTGTTGAAAACTCATCAGTCATCTTGCGAAGGTTTTCTTCACCGTAGTAGTCCCTGATTTCTTTAAAATGGGGGTGATATTCTACGAAAACACGGGCTGCAACTAAAACTGGGTCTAATTCCCTATTTTTAAAATAGCTTTCGGTAGCAGGAAGAAGTTGAGTGGTTTTACCGGAACCGGATAACCCAGCAATACGAATTAAATTACGACTCTTGGTTTTTGATATAGTTAAGTCCTTTAGAACTTTTGGGAGAATTGTAGCATAATCATTTAAACCCACTTGCCACTCTGGTTTGACCTGGCTAGGCCAGTGCGTCTTCATGTAGGCGATGATTTGCTCTAGTTTTGAACTACTTTCAGACATTTTTTGGTTTTCCTAATCTCAATTTTATTAACCTTTTCGAAGGTCTTATACTCGCCTTCGGCTTGAAGTTCTACATCTGATGGTTCCAAAAATTCTAGTACGTCACCCTTGGTGTCGTGTCCAGGCACGCGCGAAAGAATACTTTTCGTCATTAGTTTAACTAACCGCCATAGATTTGTAGCGAGACGGTCGGTTTCGCTTCTAAAAATAACTGGTTTCAAATAGTCTTCCCCGCCCTTCATAATACGAGACATTGAACGACCATTCACGGCGGCATAATCTGAAGTTTTTTTGTGCTGTAACACGCCATTTAGCTTAAATTCTGGGATAAATGTTTTTTTGCGACGATTTTTAAAATACCATTTAGCCAGATAAATGTATGAACGCCAAGAGCTTTTGTGGCCTTTTTGAAGTTTTTTACGAATCTTTTGATTATCAAATAGCTCGACAGCTTCGGCAGTCATGCCGATTGTGACATAACAGGTTGCGTAGCGCCAATGTTCTCCATCAGCAATAATATCTAGAGGATAAAGATTCACAGTTTTAAAATCGTTCTTTAAAACGTCGTCTAATTCAAATGTTCTCAAAGTTCTTGCTAGATCGTTGAAGTTTCCGTAAGGTAAGACTGAGAGCGAAGCGTCTTTCTCGGAGATTAAAATGGCGTTTGCACAAACAGAAGCCGTAGCGTCACCGCCAGCAGAAAGAACGATATCGCCATCTTGTAAGACCTTAATTAAACGATCAACGTTTTTTTCAAAAGGTGCTTTTTCGATGATAAATTTACCAATAATGAAGCCATTTAATTCTGGCAACCTATCTAAAACTTCGTTTTTTACACGAATATAATTTGAAGAGTTTGGATTATAAACAACTAATAGACGACGCATAATTTACCCGATAATAGAGTAAATTGCTGGAGGAAAGATATTGCCAGTATCTGGGGTATCACCGGTGAGCCATTGGACAATGGCGTTAGCAAGAATAAATAGAGCAACGCCAACAATCACTTCAAAGATACGACGTTTGGCTTTTTTGACTTGTTCTTCATTGTCGCCAGCGGTGAGATAGAGGATGCCACACCAAACAATGGCAGCAAAACCAAGAGCACCAACGACGTAAGTCATGATATTAAGGCCTTCTCTTAGAAGGCACATGATGCCGCCGCCGTTTTCATCGTCAGCTTGCGAACCACATTTGTTTAAAATAGCTGTTTTTGTGCCGCCGTCATTAACTGCTACGTTTTGGTGAGTAGTCTGGCTGTGCTGACTAGGGCCATCTGCCATAACATTAGCGGTCGGTACGGCCAAAACAGCAATACCCATTACGAGTGTTGCTACAAATATAGTTAGTTTTTTTAACATATACCTCCTATTTTAGATATTCGTGTAGTTTTTTCGTATCTTTATTCTTGCGAAGTTTTGAGAGAGCCTTTGCTTCAATCTGGCGGATACGCTCACGGGTAACATCAAATTCATTACCGACTTCTTCAAGGGTATGAGGACGACCGCCACCGATACCAAAACGGAGGCGAATGATTTTTTGTTCCCTGTCGGTGAGGGTTGCAATTATTTCTGATAATTGTTCTTTTAAAATTTGGTTAGCGGCAGAATCTTCTGGCGAATCGCGTTCTTCATCTTCAACAAAATCACCGAGCACGGAATCTTCATCATCACCTTCACGACCGACGGAAGCATCAAGAGAGGCGATGTCCTGTTTGATGCGCATGACATAGTCTACTTTTTCTGGCTCCATATCGAGTTCTTTAGCGATTTCTTCATTGGTTGGTTCGCGATTTAGCTCGGAAGTGAGCTTACGAGTGGTACGAAGAACCTTATTAATCGTTTCAACCATATGGACTGGAATACGAATGGTACGAGCCTGATCAGCAATAGCACGAGTGATGGCTTGGCGAACCCACCAAGTGGCGTAGGTTGAAAATTTAAAGCCTTTTTCTGGATCAAATTTTTCAACAGCACGAAGAAGACCAGTATTTCCCTCTTGGATGAGATCAAGGAAGTCGAGACCACGACCACCATAGCGTTTAGCAATTGAAACAACAAGACGCATGTTTGATTCAACCATTTTGTCTTTAGCTTTTTTGTCACCTTTTACAATACGCTGTGCGAGATCGGCTTCCTCTTCTGGGGTGAGAAGTGGAATTTTACCAATTTCACGAAGATAGAGGCGAACAGAATCATCAGCAAAAGCGTCGACATTCTCGGCCGTAATGGCGAGATCTTCGTCGCTAAGCTCTTCTTCTCCTTCGAGATCAGATGATTCTGGCTCATCAAAATCAAGCGCTAAATCGCTTGGATTCAAAATATCATCACTATTAGAATTCATTGAATAAAGTATAGACTAGATTTAGGATTTTTGCAAGTCAGTAATCTCTCGCAGTATCTTGTCGTACTCTGTAGATTCTTCGTCAACGGTGGATAGTTTTTCGTTTAGTTCTTTGATACGTTCTTTTTTATATTCAGCGTTATAGCGCCCCATTAATTCGGCGGCCTCTTTTTCGTAATCTGGGTCTTTGATGTTTTCATGGTCGCTCGAAAAGATTAATTCAAGTTCATCAATTTTAGTTTCTTCTTCTGGAACATCAAATGGGATTTTAGTTTTTGTGACTCCGCCGAAAATTTTTAGAGCCAGAAGACTATTTTCCATTTTCTTAATATGGTCTGGAATAATAGTAGTTTTTGGTTTCTTATAGAACTTACTATTTGCAGATTCCTCAAGTTTTTTAGTCAAGCGAGAGCCTTTTTTTCGCAGTATTTCAACCTCGATACCAAGTTTTTTGGCAACTTTTTCTTCATAGGTGGCACGTTCAACTTCATCTTTAATATAACCGAGAAGTTTTAAGGCGACATCGGAATATTTCTTTTTGTCGGGGGCGAGGCGGAGGTTGAGATTTTCTTCATATTTTTGAAGAAGCCAATCAACAGCTGGCACACGCTCTTCGACAGCTTGTTGCCAAAGCTTTGGGTCTTTTTGAATTAGTTCGTCTGGGTCTTTGGCACCGTGATAATCGGAAATTATAGTTAGATCAATGCCGAGATCACCGGCTAGCATGATAGCACGTTCTGTCGCTTTAACGCCAGCTTCATCGCCATCATAGGCAAGACGAATATCTGATGTGAGATTTGAAAGAGCTTTGATTTGTTGTTCCGTCATAGCAGTGCCGGATGTAGCAACTGCCTCTTTGACACCTGCTTGATGAGACGAAATGACATCCATATTTCCTTCCACAATGACTACGAAGCCATTTTTTCGGATAGATTCTTTGGCATTGTGCAAACCAAAGATAAAGCGTGATTTATTGAATAGAATTGTATCTTGGGTGTTCAAGTATTTTGGTTCACCTTTACCAACAATCCTAGCAGTAAACCCGATAATGTTGCCGGTAGTATCAATAAATGGTATCATCATGCGATCTCTAAACATATCTTTTCCGTATTGGTTTAAAAGACCGGCGTCGCGAAGCTCTTGATCTTTAAAATCGCGTTTTGTTAAGACGTCGTAAAGGGCTTTGCCGCTTGCTGGAGAATAGCCAATTTTGAATTCTCTTACGGTGCCGCGATTTAAGTTTCGTTTATAAAAAACGTATTCACAGACGTTGCGATTACGGGCAAGACAGGCTTGATAATAACGAGTGGCAAGTTCTAAGGCTTCTTTAGCGCGAAGTTTTCGCCTGGTGATATTTGGATCACCGCCACGATATTTAGTTAAATCAACCCCGGCTTCAGCAGCAAGCTTTTCCATTGCGTCTTTGAAACTGATTCCCTCAACTTCCATAACAAAGGTGAAAATATCGCCGCCTTTGTTGGCGGAAAAATCATGCCAAATGCCTTTTTCTGGAGAAACCATAAAACTTGGAGTTTTGTCTACTCCCCAAGGTGAATGGCCTTTTAAGTTACGGCCGGCCCGTTTCAGCTCCACATAGCGCCCAACCACATCTTCAATGCTAAGCCGAGATTTAATTTCCTCCTTCGCATCGTTCATGGTATAATTATAGCATGAACCAACAAGAGTATCTCTCGCAAATCTCTAATAATGTTCGCCCACCAAAGGCACCAAAATCAGGACTACTTTCTTCACCGATTTTTAAAATAGCATTGATTGGGGTGGTAGCAGTAATTGGTATTATTGTTTTTGGTTCAATTGTGGGTGGCAATAAAAAGAGCGCAAAAGACTTATCTGTAGCACTTAAGCTTCATCTTGATGGCACAACTCAGGAGATTACTAACTTCCAACCTTACATTAAAAACTCTGGTTTAAGAGCGAACGGTGCATCTTTGAACACAGTTCTTTCTAATACGAATAGCGAGCTTACTAAATATATCACGACTAAATATTCCTATAAGAGTGGTTCTGAAAATAAGAAAACCAAAGCAAAGTTTGAAGCATCTCAACAAGAGCTTCATAATGAGTTATTTGAAGCAAAGATTAACGGGATGCTTGACCGTATCTTTGCAGCCAAGATGTCGTCTGAGATTTCTCTAATTCAAACGGAGATGAAAACTATCTATGGTGCGGTGAGTGATCAATCGTACAAGGATTTTTTGAATGCTTCGTTTAAGAGTTTAGATAATCTCAGTGAACAATTTAAAAATTTCTCAGAAGCAAAATAAGAAAGGAGCCAAATGGCAGAAAAAACCGAGAAAAAGTCAGAAAAAGCAAAAGAGAAACTAGCAGCTGCACGCGAGAAAAGCCATGGCCTAAAAAAAGAGTTTGTAGAATTCATTAACCGCGGATCGGTAGTTGAACTCGCCGTAGGTGTGGCAGTAGGTGGCGCATTCACGGCGATTGTTAATTCCCTCGTGAATGATATCGTTATGCCAATCGTGGGGCTAATTGCTGGTGGCGTTGATTTCACTGGTCTTGTTATCACAATTCCTAACTTCTTCGGCACTGGTGACGAAGCAGTAATTAGATACGGTAGCTTTATCCAAAATGTGATTCAATTCTTGATTATCGCTTGGGTAATCTTTATGATAATTAAGGCGATGAATCGTTTGAATCGCCGTCGTGAAGCTAAGAAAGAAAAATAATTAGCTAAGATTGTAGCTTAAGCGAACTAGATCTTCTAGTTCGCTTTTTGTTAGCTGACCGGCTAACACAATTTCGATGCCACCGCGGCCAAAATAACGTGACTCCATGACGGATTCATATTTTTCCTTGAGAAGTTTACTGAGTTCGCTATCCGTACGGACTTCAATGGTGTTTTTATTGACAACAAGAAAGACTTTTTCGTCTTTTAAATATAATGTTCGTTCTTTTTCGATTTTCTCATCATATTCCCCGATACCGGTGACTTCTTCTATTTTCATATTCCCTACCTTTTAATAAATGACAGATACCACTTGAACTCTTCAATCGAACCATTAATGTCATCTAAGGCACGATGGTTGTCTGGTTTAATAAATTTTTTATTCAAAGCATTTTCGAAATAAATTTTCCAAGCCGAAACATCGAGCATGCGGTAATGGAGTCTTTTATTTAGCTCTGGCATTTCCCTTTCAATGAATCTGCGATCCTGATGGATAGAATTGCCTGCAAGATAGATTTCTGCACCAAAATACTGGTCCAGGAATTCCAAGAGAAGTTTTTCAACGTCTTTGATATCTTGGCCTGTAGCATTTTGTTTAAATAAAGCGTCGTAACTACTTTGGTTTTTGACCCAAAATTCACCGACCATACGCTCTTTCATGAGAGCTTCGTCAACCCCTACTACTGCTTCCATGTGAGCAATTTCGTTAAGCTCCATGTCGGTGGCAATAGCTGCAACCTCTAGAATTTTATCTTTTTCTGGATCTAAACCAGTCATTTCTAAGTCGATCCAGAGCAGTTTTGCTTTTTTCATTTACATTTCCTCCGGAATATTAATGCCGAGAATATTTAAGCCATGTGTCATGACATGAAGATAAGTGCGAACCAATCTTAGGCGTTCAATCTCTTTGTCGCAACCATTAACTTGGCAGTTTTCGTAAAAACGAGAAAAGTCTTGGGCAAGTCCGTACAAATAGTTTGCGACTTTATGTGGAGACATTTCGTCGGTAGCATCCTTTAATACGGTTTTATAATCTAAGATTTTCTTAATAAGATTTCTTTCGGCTGGCTCTAGTTTGTAATTCTCTTTTTGTTCACCTTTAGCTTCACTCTTTTGAAGAATCTTTTTGGCACGAACAGCGGAATATAAAAGATATGGACCAGAATTACCAGTCATTTTAACGGATTCCTTTGGATCAAAGATAATATCGCCGCCCATCTTATATTTTAGAAATGCATATTTGGTGGCGGCTAAGATAACCTTTTCGTCTTCGGAATTATATTCAGCCTTCAGCTCGTCTTTAATCATGTCGAGAACATCGACGGCTTTTAGAAAATTACCTTTTCTGGAGGACATCTTGACGTTTCCTGGTAGCTTCACGAGGCCATGAATCAAATGGCTGGTTCTTGCTACTAAATCTGGCTCAAATTGTTCGATAGATTTTAAAACAACTTTCATATAATCAAGTTGTTCGCTACCAGTAATTACAACTGATTTATCAAAATGATAGTCTTGCCATTTGGTGAGAATAAGGCCAACATCTTTTGCTTCATATGTTGGAACGCCTTCTTTATTAATAAAGACACGGGTATGAAGACCAAATTTTTCACCATTAAAGATGGTGGCTCCATCGCTTATTTCATATACACCTCTGCCAAGCTGGTCTTTAACGGTGTTCAGACCAAGCGCAGCGACGGTGGATTCTGGATAGTATTTGTCAAATTTAACACCGATTTTGGCATAAAAATCGTTGAAATAATCATACGACAGCTCGCGGCCGCGCCAATATAGCCTAGCAAGATCGGAATCGTGGAAATTTTCGCTATTAATCTTATATATTTCTTTGTTTAGTTTAGTTATTTCTTCGTGGGCAGCTTCATCTTCGTCGTAAAGCGCAGTTCCCTCAACGTAGCATCTTGCAATGTCTTCGATTGTAAGCTCTTCAATAGATTTTTGCCTTAAGACGTACATGGTCTTAGCAACGTGGAGACCAACATCGCCACCAAAATTTGCTCGAATGACTTTGGCACCGGCGTTTTCAAAAAGACGCGAAATCGAATCACCAACGATAGATGTGTAAAGATGGCCGACGTGCAATACTTTGAATGGATTTGGATCAGAAAACTCGCAGATGACTGTCTTTCCAGTGTATTCGTCGGACGATACAATGCTTTCAAAATTTTCAGACATTTCGGCAATCTCGTGATTTAGATATTCATCATCAACGGTATAATTTAAAAATCCAGGAGCCGATACGGAAGCGCCATCCATTTTTTCTTTTAATTCTTCAGCGATAACCATTGGTGGTTTATGTAAATCTTTGGCAAGTTTTAGAGGAGCATTCGTGGAATAATCGGCGGAAATGTTCTCTGGAGCTTCTGATAAGTCGACATCAAAATCAATTCCGTATAATTCTTTTATAGTGTTTTTTAATTGCTCCCTAATTTTTTCCATGTATATATTATAACATAAAACAGAGTGAGGAGACCACCTGGAAAGCTGACTATTAGTTTTTTAACAGATAGATATCACAGGCGTTCATGTGTTCTTGGTGAATGGCGAGATCGAATTTGGTAGCTTTTTTGAAGGTCTCTAATATTTTGTCGTTATCTTGGTTGCTATTGATAAATAACAGTAATCCATTTGAATAATCTTTGTTTATCAGTATCTTTTTGATGCTTTCTTCCGTTAGCTCGTTATCCCTTGAAACAAAAGAGTTATTTAGTTTAGCAAACAAATAAATATCGTCTAGGAAACGGTTTTCATCTTGGTTAAACCAATAAATTGTTGGGAGATTTAATTCGTTTTCAACTTGACTAACAATTTCTTTTTTGTCGCGATAGAGAATCTGCATCGGCTCGGTTTTAGTGATAAATGGTGTTATTAAAGTAACGGCTAGAGTCGCGGCTGTTATTATTCCAGTAATCTTTGTGGAAGCCTTAATCTCAAGCGATGCTGTTAATAAATAGATGATTGCTACAAAGAATAGGCCGCAAATTGGCATGATATACCTTAATTCTATAAATGGTGACGCTACGGCTGTAAGAATAAAATAGAAGATGGTTGGATTAAAAACGTACCAGAATGATTTATTTATCTTAAATTTCGATAAGTGCTTAAAGAAAACTACCAACAATAATAATATGGCTAGAGTAATTGGAATAAGCATACCGTTAAAGGCATAGATTTGCGTAAGGCTAAGAAAGTTTCCAATATGGGATAATGAATCTAGACTGAATATACCGCTTACTGCACCTGTGCCACGATTGCTAAAGAGAATGTGCTGAATTGAATATGGGAAAATTGCAAGAGATAGCAGTGCTGCCACAGTAATAGCTATGATGTAGCCAGTGATTTTTTCTTTGTTTTTGATACGACGAACTAGAGTCATTATAAAAAGGATTGCAAGGTAGAATAGGAAGAAGTAGTGCGTGAGCGAGCCGATAAGTGCTGATAATGAAATAAAAATAAGCGTCTTTCTATCATAGTTTTTGATTAATCTTAAATGTAGATAAGTAATAATAGCGATATTAAGTGTAGAGAGAGCGTACATTCTGATGTAGACAACACTGGTTAAAGCAGCTAATGTCACTGATGAGACGAAGGATACAGCTACGGCAATAGCATCGGCATGTGGTTTACCAGCCCAAAGATATTTTGCAATTAAAAAGGTAAAGAAAGATATAAGAGCGTAAATAATAATGTTTAGAATAATGCCGCCCCATTTTGTGATACGATTTGGCGAAAATTCCATAAAAGTACGGAGAAGGAGATAATAAAACGGCGGATGGACATCATTTTTCTGATTCTCATAAACTGGAGCGAAATTAAAACGTTCGTCGTCGTTTATTTCTAGGTAATCTGCATAATACGACCCGTCGTGCCAAGTATTATAAAAATCTTCGTTATCTTGAATTTCAACTTTGTCGTAACTCGAAAGACCAAACGAATAGGCTTCGTCCATATGAAAATACTGTTTTTCGGTACCAACTAAGAAAAAGACGATAGTTTGGATGAGAATAGCAAGAGCTAAAAGAAGAAGAGTTTTGTGCTTTTTAACAAAGCAAGTCTTTTCTGTATTATTCTTTTGAAATTTTTTCTTTGCCATCATTCATCTCTTTTTTACCATTATATTCGTCGACGAAATAAAGTGGGCGTCCTTTAGATTCTTTGAAAATTCGGCCGAGGTATTCGCCGATAATACCAAAAAGCATGATATTAACTCCGGCGAAGAATAGGATCAAGAGGATAATGGCTTGATAGGCCTGAACCGGCATCTTAACGATGATGGCTTTAATAATAACGTAGATAAAATAACCAATGAATAAAACAAATGTTGGAATGGCAAGGTAGGTAGAGATTTTTAGTGGAGATGTGGTGAAAGAGGTAATACCATCGATGGCAAGATCTATGAGACGACCGTATCGCCATTTAGTCTTCCCTGCCACTCGCGGATCGCGATCGTAGAGAACCTCTTTTTTCTTGTAGCCAATCCAGCTAAACATGCTTTTAGAATTACGAGAAGTTTCGCGCATTTTTTTCAGAGCGTTAACGCAACGACGGTCTAGTAACCTGAAATCACCAGTGTCTTTTTGGATTTCGACGCTAGACATCTTTTGAAGGACTTTGTAATACATTTTAGAAGTCCATTTTTTGAGCCAGGTCTCTCCTTTTCTAGAGCGGCGTTTGGCGTAAACATCGTCGTACCCTTCTTCCCAGTATTTAATGAGTTCTGGGATGACTTCTGGTGGATCTTGAAGGTCGGCATCAATAAAAATCACGGCATCACCTTTGGCGTAATCTAGGCCAGCCATGATAGCGATTTCTTTGCCAAAGTTACGAGAGAAGGTTAAGTAGCAAAAGCGTTTGTCTTCTTTACGTTTATTCTTGATAATCTCGATGGTTTTATCTTTTGAGCCATCGTCAACTAATAGAACTTCAAAATCATAGGCCTTCTCTTTATCGATTAGCTTCGTAATACGACTAAGACATTTTGGCAGAGCCTCTTCTTCATTAAAGGCAGGAATGATAATTGTAATTAATTTTTTAGCCATTTCAACTCTTTAATTATAGGTTTATTTTACTACATATAGAGTGAAAAGCAAAATAACTGGGACGGAATACGCTTATGTTATACTAAAAATATGGTTACCAAGAAGAAGACAACGAATAAAAGAAAAACCAGTAAAGCAAGACAAAAAAAGAATAACAAAGTTATGCTTTTCTGTTCTTTTGTCATAGCAGTAATAGCACTTTTAGTCACCCTTATTTTAATACCGCGTAGTGACCCGGTTGTAGAGGATTATGGAATAGTTCACGAAACGAAGTTTGGCGGCGTTTATATTAAAATTGAGATTGATGATTTTAACAAGCTTGGCTTTAATTACGGCGATAGTGTGGATGTAAAGTTCTCAAATGGTTATGAACTACTTGATATACCTTATTATAACGGTTATTACGTTGATGAAAATGAGCCTCTTTTGATTGCTTATCCGGGCTATGACTACATTAAGGCTGGAATAAACTACGGCGCCGATCTTTTTATAACAGCTAAACTTAAAGAAGAAGACACTGCCTCGATTTATTTAAATAAGCGTGGAAAATACTTAGACATACAGAAATC
>ODAI013490092.1_pt1 | contig 13528 bp, 7 predicted proteins | sample 1539321 | NCBI WGS metagenome assembly ODAI01 (sample SAMN02144231, study PRJEB22623) | gut metagenome | biome: sheep rumen | host: Ovis aries | place: New Zealand
CAGGTACAGAGCGCGGCATCACGGAGCCCACCCCTACCTTCTCGGCTTGCTTCGGCCAGGCGGTCCTGGAGCTGCATCCCACCAAGTACGGCGAGGAGCTGGTCAAGAAGATGGAAAAGAGCGGCGCGAAGGCTTATCTGGTCAACACCGGCTGGAACGGCACAGGCAAGCGTATCTCCATCAAGGATACCCGCGGCATCATCGACGCAATCCTGAACGGTGATGTTCTCAAGGCTCCGACCAAGAAGATCCCGTACTTCAACTTCGAGGTTCCGACAGAACTGGAAGGCGTTGCGACAGAGATTCTGGATCCGCGCGATACCTACGCGAACGCTGCGGACTGGGATGAGAAGGCTAAGGATCTTGCTCAGAGATTCATCAAGAACTTTGTCAAGTATGAGAGCAACGAAGCAGGCAAGGCCCTCGTGGCAGCAGGCCCGCAGCTTTGATCCGGATGTCTTTGTTCTGACAGTATCTGAATAGTACGAAATGCCGCAGACATATAAGCCTGCGGCATTTTTACCTTTATGGCGTTACGATTCACGGCTATTTTGAAATCAGGTTCCGGCTTGTCGTGCTTGCAGGAGAATCAGGTTCTGATTTTAAATAAGGCCTGCGAAGCAGGAACTCTATGGCAGCTTTCGTCTTTCGAAAAGTCTCAGCGAGGGAACCTGATTTGTGATATACTGAAAATTACACTGACAGAAAATGACTGAATTAACGGAACAGGTGCGATGGACGATATCAATAATTTTCCAAGTATAGTGGACGATATGCGAAGACCGAGGGACAGCGTGGCCGGTTACGCTGTCTGCATGGGCCTGTGCGAGATGAACGGCGCGACCGCTATGGGCTATGGGGGCGCGGTCAATTTCACAGTGCATTCCAGCGGTGCCACAGCGGTGGAACTGCTGCTTTTTGACCGGGACGAACAGGAACCCTACGCGGTGATTCCCTTTCCGGACAGATACCGGATCGGGGATGTCTGGACCATGATCGTGTTCGGACTCGATATCTCCCGCTTTGAGTATGCCTACCGGGTGGACGGACCCTATTGTCCCGAGAAAGGCCAGCTGTTTGACAAAAGGCATGTGCTTCTGGATATGTATGCGAAAGCTGTGACTTCCTGCAGGCACTGGGGACAGCCGCAGCCGAAGGACAAAGCTTACCATGCCAGGGTTGTGCGCAGGTCCTATGAATGGGCGGACCATCTCCACCAGCGGGTGCCCATGGAGGATCTGATCATTTATGAACTTCATGTCAGAGGTTTTACCATGGGCCGGAATTCCGGCGTATCCGCTCCGGGAACCTTCCTGGGACTCAGGGAGAAGATTCCCTACCTCAAATGGCTCGGCATTACGGCTGTGGAGCTGATGCCCATCTTTGAGTTTGATGAGATGATGAACGCCCGGGAGTATGAGGGGAAGATGCTCCTTGAATACTGGGGATACAATACGGTCAGCTATTTTGCCCCGAATGCCAGCTACACTTCGGCAGAGGAATACAACCACGAGGGAAGAGAGCTCCGGCAGCTGATCCAGGCGCTCCATGAGGCGGGGATCCAGGTGATCCTTGATGTTGTATTCAACCATACGGCGGAGGGGAACGAGGACGGGAAATTTATCTCCTTTAAGGGGTTCGACAACAATATCTACTATATGCTTACGCCGGAAGGAGATTACTATAACTTTTCAGGCTGCGGCAACACGGTGAACTGCAATCATCCCGTCGTGCAGGAGATGATCGTGGAATGCCTGCATTTCTGGACGGTCAATTATCAGATCGACGGTTTTCGTTTTGATCTTGCCAGCATTCTGGGAAGAAATGAGGACGGGTCCCCGATGGAATATCCGCCGCTGGTCCAGCGGCTTGCCCAGGACCCGCTCCTGGCGGATGTAAAACTGATCGCGGAGGCCTGGGACGCCGGCGGACTCTATCAGGTCGGCAGTTTTCCCGCCTGGAACCGCTGGGCCGAATGGAACGGCCGCTACCGTGATGATATGCGCTCTTTCCTGAAAGGGGATTACTGGGAAGCTCCTGAAGCGGCCAAGCGGATGATGGGCTCGCCCGATCTGTATTCCAGGGATGCCTCAGAGCAGGGCAGGAGCCCGCACGGTTATATCGGTTACAACTCCTCCGTGAATTTTCTCAACTGTCACGACGGCTTCACCCTGTATGACATGTATGCCTACAATGAGAAGCATAATGAGGCGAACGGCTGGGGCAATACGGACGGAGCCAACGATAACCGGAGCTGGAACTGCGGCGTGGAAGGGCCGAGCGATGATCCCGCGATTGAGAGACTGCGGATGCAGATGGCAAAGAACGCCATGGCGGTCCTTATGATGAGCCGCGGAACGCCGATGTTCCTGGCCGGAGATGAATTTGCCAACACACAGTTCGGGAACAACAACAGCTACTGCCAGGACAACGAGGTATCCTGGCTCGACTGGAACTACTGCGATAAGAACCGGAATATCCTGGAATTTACCAGGGACGTGATCGCCTTCCGCATGGCGCACCCCTGTATCAGACGGGACCTGAAGACGGCGCGCTGCGGCTTCCCGAACATGTCCGTACACGCGGGGACGCCCTGGAACGCACTGGTTACCAAAGAGACAAAGGCATTTTATATTATCTATGCCGGCTATGATGAAAATACCAGGACGGATGATATCGTATGCTGTGCGGTCAATGTTTTCTGGGAGCCCGTGGAGATCCTTCTCCCGGATCTGCCTGAATCGAGAAGCTGGCATCTCTACACGTCGACAGGCGGCGAGGAGAGGGGAATGGCCTGGAAGAAAGTGACCATGCATGCCAGATCCGTCGCCATCCTGACCGCGGACAGATACTGAAAAATGAGAAGACACGGATAAGGAAGCGCTTCCCCGGAAGGTCCGGGGAAGCGTTGATTTTTGGGGATATCAGACACTGAATTCAGAACAGATCATCCTTTCAAGCCTTCCGCTGCGCAGCACTGCGATCCGCCGGAGGCACTAAGGAAACACTGATATAATCAGTGTTTCCTTAGAAGCAGACCTGAATGGATCCGGGAAGGAAGTACCGGCGGGAGAGAAGCTACAGAATCGTGCCCCCGCCCAGGACCAGATCGCCGTCGTAAAACACCGCCGCCTGCCCGGGGCTGACGGCGCGCTGCGCTTCATCAAAGACTACGCGCGCAAGAGCGCCCGGCAGAGCCGTGATTATGGCTTCCTGTTCCCGATGCTGGTAGCGGATCCTTACCCGGGCCCTGAAGGATTCACCTTCTTCGGGCACAGGCCTCTGCCAGACCAGGTTCTTAACAGTCAGTTCCCTGCTGAACAGGGCTTCATTGGGGCCGACTGTGACCGTGTTGGCCTGCATGTCTTTTGAAAGGACATATACTGACTCCGGCACGGCGAGACCCAGTCCCCTGCGCTGTCCGATGGTGTAATGAACCGCGCCGCGGTGCCGGCCGAGAACGCGGCCGCCGCGGTCCAGGATGCTGCCCGGCATAAGGCAGGCGGGCAGTTCCTTCTGTGCGCAGAAGCGTTCCGGTTCCATCCGGATCATGCGGGCGATGAAGGAGGCATAGTCTCCGTCCGGCACGAAACAGATGTCCTGGCTGTCGTGCTTGCGTGCATTTACAAAGCCCTGTTCTTCGGCGATTCTTCTCACATCCTCCGTTTTCTTCAGCCCGCCCAGCGGAAAAAGGAGACTGGACAGGACCTCCTGTGAGACAGGGTAGAGTACATAACTCTGGTCGCGGCTCAGATCCGCAGCCTTTCTGAGGTACCAGCGGCCGTCGAGAAAAAGCCTGCGCGCATAATGGCCGGTCGCGACATAGTCGAATCCGTGTTCCTTCGCCCAGCTGAGCAGACGCCCGAATTTCAGGCAGCGGTTGCAGTCGATGCAGGGATTCGGGGTATGACCGTCCAGATATTCCTGCACAAAGTGATCCATGACTTCTTCCCGGAAGTTCTCCATGAGATTCAGGGCAAGATATTCAATTCCGATCCGTCCGGCTACGGCCCGGGCGTCATCCACATCCTTTATGCCGCAGCAGCTGTTCTGCTCCTCAAGCCCGATCCCGGTATAATCATAAAGACGCATGGTACAGCCTGTGACCTCATAGCCCTGTTCTTTCAGGAGCCAGGCCGCGACCGAAGAGTCCACACCTCCGCTCATCCCAACAAGAACCCTGCCTTTGCTCATCCGCATTCCCCTTTCTGTCTGTCCGGACCAGATGCAGTTTCTGTGACCGGCCTGCTGCCGGCCTGTTCCCGTTTTCCGGCAGCAAGGGAATGATAACACAGGCACATGTGAAAATCCAGAAAAAGAGACTGGGGCCGTGAATAGTAACAGGCATCGCAGTAAATTTACACGGAAGATTTCACAGAGAAAAGCCGGAGGATCCGCAGAAAAATATATAGAAGCAGAAAAGAGGTTAAAAAATGTATTTTCTGTTCTCTGATTTCTGCTAAAATAGATTTCAGAAATAAAATCCTGCCGGCGCAGTCCTGAGCGGGGACAAAAATCATATGATGAGGAGAATGTGATATGAAACCGTATATTTTTGGCGTGGATCTGGGTGGTACGACTGTAAAAATCGGCCTGTTTGAGAATGAGATCCTTCTGGATAAGTGGGAGATTCCCACCAGGACGGAAGAGAACGGCAAATATATCCTCGGGGATATCGCGGATTCGATCCTGCTGCAGATGCAGAAGCGCGGTATAACAGCCGATGAGATCCGCGGGGTCGGAATCGATGTTCCCGGTGCTGTTCTGGAGGACGGGACGGTCAACCGCTGCGTCAACCTCGGCTGGGGAGTCGTGCGCGCCCATGAGGAACTCACAGAACTGCTGAACGGAATTCCCGTGGAAGTTGCCAACGATGCGAACGCCGCGGCGCTCGGCGAGATGTGGAAGGGCGGCGGAAAAGGCTATTCGAACGTGGTTATGGTTACGCTGGGGACCGGTGTCGGCGGCGGCGTGATCATCAACGGCAAGATCTTCAGCGGCGCTTTCGGAGCCAGCGGGGAACTCGGCCATATGCTGATCAATCCGGACGAGACGGTGCTGTGCGGATGCGGCAAGAAGGGGCATCTGGAACAGTACACTTCCGCAAACGGAGTGGCGCGTCTTGCGAAAAAGCACCTGGAAGCCAGTGATGAGGATTCCTGCCTGCGCCGGGAAGAGAATGTTACGTCCAAAGCTGTGTGCGACGGAGCTAAGGCAGGCGACAGGATGTGCATAGAGATCATGGAAGAATTCGGCAGTATCCTCGGCCGCGGTCTTGCACTGGTTTCCTGCGTGGTTGACCCTGAGATCTACGTGATCGGCGGCGGTATGAGCAAAGCCGGCCCGATGGTGATAGATTATGTGCAGAAGTATTATGTCGAGGCAGCGTTCCATGCCTCCACATCGACCCGCTTCGCCCTCGCCGAACTCGGAAATGACGCCGGAATGTACGGCTGCGTGAAGATGGTCCTGGACAAGATCGCCGGATAAAGGGATGGTCTGCGCTGTATGCTGTTCCACTCAGCAGCAAAACTGCCGGGCGGAATACGCGGGCGGCCTGATCTGTGGAGGGCCGCGAACAGGAACGAATACGGGGAGCCGCGTCTGCGGCTCCTTTTCCTTTATTGACAAGCCTTGCAATTATCTTTTAATATGTTTCTGCAGCACAGAAACCGGCTCAGGAAAGGGGGATGCTCCGACATGGAATTCAGGCTTCACTCGGAATACGCGCCGACCGGCGATCAGCCGGAGGCCATCGCGGCCCTGGTAAAAGGCTTTCGTGAAGGAAATCAGATGCAGACGCTGCTTGGCGTTACAGGTTCCGGAAAGACATTTACCATGGCGAACGTGATAAGTCAGCTGCAGCTCCCGACCCTGGTGATTGCGCACAATAAGACGCTGGCCGCTCAGCTTTACGGGGAGTTTAAGGAGTTTTTTCCTGAGAACGCCGTGGAGTATTTCGTATCTTACTATGATTATTATCAGCCGGAGGCTTACGTCCCCCAGACGGATACCTATATTGAAAAGGATTCTTCCATAAATGATGAGATCGATAAACTGAGGCTTTCCGCAACTGCCTCTCTGACAGAACGCAGGGACGTGGTGGTGGTCAGTTCCGTCTCCTGCATCTACGGCCTGGGCAGCCCGATCGATTTCCGAGAGATGGCTCTGTATCTGCGAGTCGGTGAGGAGAGGGAGCGGGATGAGGTTCTGAGAAAACTGATCCAGCTTCATTATGACCGCTCGGATCTCGATTTCCACCGGTCCACATTCCGGGTCAACGGGGATGTGCTGGATATTTTCCCGGCTGATACGGATGATTACGCCTACAGGATAGAATTCTTCGGCGATGAGATCGACCGGATCACGGAGATCGACCCGCTTACTTCCCATACGCGCACCCAGCTTTCTTTTATCGGGGTTTTTCCGGCCTCCCATTATGTAACGCCCGCCGAAAAAGTGGCGGAGGCGATCCGCGGCATAGAAGCGGAGCTGGAGGAGCGGGTGGCCTGGTTCAGGTCCGAGGACAGGCTGCTGGAAGCCCAGAGAATTTCGGAACGGACGAATTATGACATTGAGATGCTCCGGGAGACAGGTTTCTGCTCCGGCATTGAGAATTATTCCAGGCATATGGACGGAAGGGCGCCCGGGACGCCCCCGCAGACTCTGCTGGATTATTTTCCGGATGAGTTTCTGATCATCATCGACGAGTCCCATATGACCCTTCCCCAGATCAGGGCCATGTACAACGGAGACCAGTCCAGAAAGAGCACACTGGTGGATTACGGTTTCCGCCTTCCCAGTGCCAGGGACAACCGGCCGCTTAAGTTCGAAGAGTTCGAGGACAAGATCGACCGGATCATGTTCGTGTCCGCGACGCCGGGTCCCTATGAGAGTGAGCACGAGCTTCTGAGGGCGGAGCAGATCATAAGGCCTACCGGTCTTCTGGATCCCGCCATCGATGTGCGGCCCGTAGCAGGCCAGGTGGAGGATCTGGTCGGTGAGATCAATAAAGAGACGGCCAAGGGGAATAAGATCCTGGTGACGACCCTGACCAAGCGTATGGCGGAGGACCTGACGAACTATCTGAAGGAAGCGGGGATCCGTGTCCAGTACCTGCATTCTGATATCGATACTCTGGAACGGACGAAGATTATCAGGGATATGCGCCTGAATGTATTTGACGTGCTTGTCGGCATCAATCTGCTGAGGGAAGGACTTGACATCCCTGAAATTACCCTGGTCGCGATCCTGGATGCCGATAAGGAAGGATTCCTCCGCTCGGAGACATCCCTGATTCAGACCATCGGGCGCGCCGCCCGCAATGTCGACGGACATGTCATCATGTACGCGGATACCGTCACGGATTCCATGCGGCGGGCCATCGATGAGACGAACCGCAGAAGAGCCGCCCAGCAGCGCTACAACGAGGAGCACGGTATCACGCCCACCACGATCCGCAAGAAGGTCAGGGACCTGATCGCCATCTCCCGCGAGATAGCCGTGGAGGAGGAGCGCAGCGAGAAGGATCCGGAATCCATGAGCAGGGAAGAACTGGAGAAGCTGATCGGGGAAGTCGAGAAGAAGATGCGCAGGGCTGCAGCGGACCTGAACTTTGAAGACGCCGCCATGCTCCGCGATAAGATGATCGGGCTGAAGAAAATCCTTCAGGAGATTGACGCCTGATAAAATACACGAACAGATGTTCACATTTGCCCTGCGCTGTGTTATAATGACTCCTGTACAGGCTCAGAAGCAGCCGCATCAGGGCAGGGATCTCTCAAAGTCCCGCTCTTTACAGTTTCAGTTAGACATGCACAGAGAAGGCGGATATGGCAGAGAAAAAGACAGCCCCCAAGAGGGACATTAAAAAGTATATTAGAATCCGCGGGGCAGCGGAGCATAACCTTAAGAATATCGACCTGGACATTCCGCGGAATGAGTTTGTCGTAATGACGGGACTGTCAGGCTCGGGCAAGAGTTCCCTGGCTTTTGACACGATCTACGCGGAAGGGCAGAGGCGCTATATGGAGTCTCTCTCCAGCTATGCCCGGCAGTTCCTGGGACAGATGGAGAAGCCGAAGGTGGAGAGCATCGAGGGCCTTCCTCCCGCGATCTCCATCGATCAGAAGTCCACGAACCATAACCCGCGCTCCACTGTGGGCACTGTGACGGAGATCTATGATTATTTCAGGCTTCTCTACGCAAGGTGCGGCATCGTCCACTGTCCGACCTGCGGAAGGGAGATAAAGCGGCAGAGCGTGGACCAGATGGTCGACACGCTGATGGCTCTCCCCGAGCGGACGAGGATGCAGCTTCTGGCTCCGGTTGTCAGGGGCAGGAAAGGGGAGCATGTCAAGCTCCTGCAGCAGGCGAAGAAGTCCGGCTATGTGAGAGTGCGGGTCGACGGAAGCCTGTATGAACTGAGCGAAGAGATCCGCCTGGATAAGAATATCAAGCACAACATTGAGATTCTGGTTGACCGTCTGATCGTAAAACCCGGAATTGAGAAACGCCTTGCCGAGTCACTGGAGCAGGTGATGGAGCTGGCCGGAGGGCTGGCCTTTGTCGAGGTGCAGAGACCCAGAGGAGCCTCTGATCTTCATCCGGATGAGCTGGGCAGGACGCAGGAAGAGATTCAGAAAAACAGGGCAGCCGCCGCGCCGGCTGCTTCTGCTTCCGCCGCGCAGCAGGAGCCTTTGAAGGATATCTCATCCATGAGTGCCGCGGACCTTACTTCCGCATCCGGTGACAGCGACGCCGGAAGCACGCATAAGGAAACGGAGATGCTTACCTTCTCCGAGAATTTTGCCTGCCCTTATGACGGGACTTCGATCGATGAGATCGAACCGCGTTCATTTTCCTTTAACAACCCGTTCGGAGCCTGCCCGGAATGTACCGGGCTGGGCTATAAGATGGAGTTTGACGAGAATCTGATGATTCCGGACAGGTCCCTGAGCATTGACGATGGGGCTATCGTTGTTCCCGGATGGCAGTCGAGCAGGCAGGAGGGAAGTTTTACGAGAGCCCTGCTGGAAGCACTGGCGTCGGAATATGGTTTTCGTCTGGATACTCCTTTTGAGGACTATCCGGAAAAGATCCATGACATCCTGATCTATGGAACGGACGGACATGAGGTGAAGGTACATTACCGGGGCCAGAGGGGCGTAGGCGTCTATGATGTCGCTTTTGAAGGACTGATCCGGAATGTGCAGAGGCGCTACCGGGAGACCTCCGGGGAGGCCATGAGGGCGGAATATGAGACCTACATGCGGATCACGCCCTGCAAAGCCTGCCGCGGACAGAGACTGAAGCCCGGTGCTCTGGCGGTGACGGTTGCGGACAGGAACATCTATGAGATGACCTGCATGGGGATCGGGGAACTGAAGACTTTTCTGGCATCCCTGGATATGAAGCTGACCGGACAGCAACTGAAGATCGGAGAACAGATCCTGAAGGAGATCCGGGCGAGGATCGCCTTTCTGGTCGATGTGGGACTGGACTACCTGTCCCTTGGGCGGGCCACCGGCAGCCTCTCCGGCGGGGAGGCACAGAGAATCCGCCTGGCGACACAGATCGGCTCCGGGCTTGTAGGAGTGGCCTATATTCTGGATGAGCCTTCCATCGGCCTTCATCAGAGGGATAATGACAAGCTGCTGAACACGCTTTTCCATCTGAGGGATCTGGGGAATTCCGTTCTGGTTGTAGAGCATGACGAGGACACGATGCGCGCCGCGGACTTCATCGTGGATATCGGACCGGGCGCCGGAGCCCACGGCGGGGAGGTTGTAGCCGCCGGAAGCGTGGAGGACCTGGAGAAATGCCCTGATTCCATCACGGGCAGGTATCTGTCCGGTGAACTGAAGATCCGTGTGCCCGAAACGCGCAGAAGCCCCTCCGGCTGGATTACGGTCAGAGGCGCTGCCCAGAATAATCTGAAGCACATCGACGTTTCCTTCCCGGTCGGCGTTTTCACCTGTGTGACCGGCGTCTCCGGATCGGGAAAGAGTTCGCTGGTCAACGAGATCCTGTATAAATATCTGGCCAACAAACTCAACCGGGCCCGTCAGATCACCGGCAGATGCGACGGAATCGACGGAATCGGGCAGCTGGACAAGGTGATTATGATCGACCAGAGCCCCATCGGGCGTACGCCCAGGTCCAATCCGGCTACCTATACCGGCGTATTCGACCAGATCCGTGATCTTTTCGCCACGACCACCGAGGCGAAGGCCAGAGGATACAAAAAAGGGAGATTTTCCTTCAATGTCAAGGGCGGACGCTGCGAAGCATGCGCGGGTGACGGCATCATCAAGATCGAGATGAACTTTCTTCCGGACGTCTTCGTTCCCTGCGAGGTCTGCCACGGGCGGCGCTATAACCGCGAGACCCTGGAGGTGCATTATAAGGGAAAGAACATCTATGAAGTCCTGGATATGACCGTGGAGGAGGCACTGAAGTTTTTTGACCATATGCCCTCTATCCGCAATAAGATCCAGACTTTGTACGACGTGGGCCTTTCCTATATCAAACTGGGGCAGCCGTCCACGGAGCTTTCCGGCGGAGAAGCCCAGCGGATCAAGCTCGCGACGGAACTGAGCCGGCGGAGCACGGGCAGGACGATCTATATCCTTGACGAGCCCACGACAGGCCTTCATTTCGCGGACGTCAGCAAGCTGATCGAGATCCTGCAGAGACTGACGGACGCAGGGAATACGGTCGTTGTCATCGAACACAATCTGGATGTGATCAAGACGGCGGATTACCTGATCGATATGGGGCCTGAAGGCGGCGACGGAGGCGGACAGGTGATTGCCGGCGGTACGCCGGAGGAGGTTGCGGAGAATCCTGTCTCCTACACCGGCCGGTATGTTAAGAAATATCTGAATTAAGAAAACGTTACTATTAACGGTCATTTTGAAATCAGGTTCTGGTTCGTCGTGCTTGCACGTAAGAAGCAGGTTCTGATTTCAAATAAGGCCGTAAACAGTAACAAGAAAACACTGATTAAAGCAGGCAGTGAGGCATACCTGTGTCTTGGGAGGAGGAGGCTATGGAAGGACGGAACGGAACGCGGAGCATGCAGGAGCAGGCAGCGGCGGTTGTCCGGGAGATTCTCGGAGATTATGGACAGAAACGGGCGATCGACCGGATTGAGAATGCCACGGAGCCCAGCAGAGATGTAATCGTACACATTCTTCATGAGCTGTTCCAGATCGTCTATCCCGGCTATTACAGAGATCCGGACAGCAGCAGGCGCGTGTACAATGTGAATGCCTCCATCAGCACGATTGTGGATGACATCATCATCAATCTTCAGGAGCAGATCGAGCAGGCTCTGTTTTATACGGATGAGTTTCACGCCAAGTCCGGTGAGGAGATCCGGAAGGAGTCCGAGCGGATTGTGATGGAATTCATGCACCGGATCCCCAGCGTCAGGGAGTATCTGGATACCGATCTGCAGGCGACCCTGGACGGGGACCCCGCAGCTTACTCCAAGAGCGAGATTATTCTCTGCTATCCCGGTTTTTATGCCATCACGGTATTCCGCCTTGCCCATGAGCTGTATCTTCTGAGAGTACCCATGATCCCGCGCATCATGACGGAGCATGCCCACAGCAAGACCGGAGTGGATCTGCATCCCGGCGCCACGGTGGGCAAGTATTTTATGATCGACCACGCGACCGGCATCGTAGTCGGAGAGACTACCGTGATAGGGGAACATGTGAAGGTCTATCAGGGCGTCACGATCGGCGCACTCTCCACAAGGGGAGGGCAGAAGCTGCAGGGAAAGAAGCGGCACCCCACGATCGAGGACAATGTGACGATCTATTCCGGAGCGTCCATTCTGGGCGGCGAGACTGTGATCGGGCATGACGTGGTGATCGGGGGCAACTGCTTTATCACCAGCTCTGTGGCGCCGAACACAAGGGTAAATGTAAAAAACCAGGAGATGGTTCTGGGCGGCGGAGGAAAGGCGTAAGGGGATACGTTCAGACGGGCAGGGATGTATGCCTGGTCTGGGACAGGCTCAGGCGGGTGCGGTCTTTGGCCCCGGACGAAAGAAAAACAGCTGTCTTTGCTTCCGGAAGGAAGCAGGACAGCTGTTCTTTACCTGGAAATATCTTATCAATTCCGCGCCGGCGGCGCTGCAGCCGGGCGTTCTGCAGCCTTCGCTGCCGGATCAAACACTGCGGCCGGGCGTTCTGCAGCTTCTGCTGCCGGATAAAAACTCTGCGGCGGCAGTTCTGCAGCGTCTCTGCTTAATAGATGACGACTCTGGTATCCATCGGAAGGTTTTCATAGCACCACAGAGCCGCCTCATCATTCAGGCGCACGCAGCCGTGGGACTGCGGGAGAGATCCCAGGGTTCTGAAACCGGCCACTTTGCTGGTCTCAGAGCCTTTGTAGTAAGGCCAGGTGTGAATAAACTGGCCGAAGTAGAGGCCGTATTTCCCATAAGAATACTCGTCGAAACTGACTGTGGGAACCTTATTCTTGATCCGGTATCCGAAGCTGGGCCGGGTGGGGGATTCGAAGGAGCCGGTTGTGCACTTATAGGTCTTCAGAAGGGACCAGCTTCCGGCGGAACCTTTGAATACATAGAACTTCTGATAATTCGTGCTTACCCACACAAGGTACTCTGTTGCGCTGAAGACGCCTTTCCGGTTGATGAAATCTTCCTTCACCTGGGTCGTGTAATCGCCGCGCTCATTCAGGCATCCCGTATAAGTGAGGGACATCTCCGGGATAAAACGGATGGAGCCGTTCGGCAGAACAACTTCGCTGTTCTCCGCCTTGATATAACTCTTATCCGTTACGGTGACCTTAGTCCCCTCGGGGATCCCCTGTTCCTCTTTATTCAGATAAGCGCTGAAATACATGGTATGGACATCTTTTACGCTCTTTCCGCTGGTTTTGGAAAGGGTGGTGCAGCTGATGCTGTCCGAAGCTTCTCCTTCTCCCGCACGGTTGAAAGCTTCCACCCATGCGTTGAAGGTGGTACCCGGTTCAAGGCCGGTAATCGTTGCGCTGGTGCGTTTTTTGACTTTTACCTCAAAGGTATCTTCCGTCTTCGCGTCCTGCAGATAGACATAATATCCTCTGGCTCCGGGAACGGAACTCCAGGAAAGCGTGACTTTTTTGGCTGTGACGGATGCCGTGACCGACTCAACTTTGCCGGGGGTGGTATCCGCCCAGGCTGTAAGTGGCAGCACAAGCATCAGCATGGCTATACACAGAGTAAACAGTATTTTGCGGCGGTATATCAGCATATCGGTAAATCCTCCTGAGACTGTAGACAATTACAATAATTATAAATGGATGAAAAAAACAGGTCAATGCGGCCGGTCCGATAATTTCTTAAGATTTTGTTAGTTATTCAGCTTACGGTTCACGGCCATTTTGAACCCGGGTCCTGGTTCGTCGTGCCTGCGGGAGAAACACTGTACCCGCGGACCTATAGTGGACGCGGACGTCAGATTCGTCGCGCCTGCGGGGAAAAAAGTTTCAGATTCGTCGTGCCTGC
>ODAI014354361.1_pt1 | contig 13528 bp, 10 predicted proteins | sample 1539321 | NCBI WGS metagenome assembly ODAI01 (sample SAMN02144231, study PRJEB22623) | gut metagenome | biome: sheep rumen | host: Ovis aries | place: New Zealand
ACGCTGCCGTTGTCCGTCCACTTGGCATAGAGGTTGAACGTCCCGTTATTCACCTCTGTGAGGTTGCTGACGCTTGCCTCATCGTCATAGACCTTCGCGCCGTCTGCGCTCGTCGCCCAACCGTTGAAAGTCGCATTTGCCGCACCCGAGGCTTCACTGTCTCCGCCCGTCGCGCCGTTGTAGTTGTAGGTCACGGTAAAGGCGCGGGTGAAGCCGTTGGCGGTCAGGGCCTGCGCTGTACCGTAGGTGAAGCTCTGATTATCCATCGTGCCGCCAGTGGAACCGTTGCCGTTAAAATAGACCGTATAGCTGTTTCCAATCCACTTGGCATAGAGCGTGCAGCTTTCGGTTGGCGTATAGGACGTTCCACCATTGCCGACATTTGTTTGCAAGGTAGAATCCCTGTACCAACCGCCGAAGGCGTACCCCGTCCTGGTCGGCGTAGGTAGAGTGACGGTTCCGTCCGTCCACTTGGCGTAGAGATCGAACGTCCCATTATTCACCGCCGTGAGGTTGCTGACGCTTGCCCCGTTGTCATATTCCTTCTCACCATCCGCGCTCGTCGCCCAGCCGTTGAAGATTGCGCTTGCTGTGGCTGTGGCTGTCGTATTTCCGCCCGTCGCGCCGTTGTAGCTGTAGGTCACGGTGAACGCGCGGGTGAAGCCGTTGGCGGTCAGAGCTTGCGCTTCATCGTAGGTGAAGCTTTGATTTTCCATCGTTCCGCCGGTGGAGCTGTTGCCGTTGAAATGCACGGCATAGCTGTTGGCCGTCCACTTGGCGTAGAAGGTCTTGTCGCCGGAGGAGTCCACAGGAATCGTAGTGATGGCCGAATCATTGAAACCGGCGTTCTCATACCAGCCGCCGAAGGTATAGCCTGTGCGGGTGGGCGCTGCCAGTGTCGTGATCTGGTTGTCGGCGTAGGTGGCGGGATTGGAGGCTGCGTTGGTGCCGCCGTTCAACACGTAGGTGATGTTGTAGGTCCGGACGGGTTTGGTATCGCTGAGTGTGACCTCTAACCGAGTAACATTCACATATTCATAAGCTGTAAATGATTTTGTGTTGTTGTCGAACTCCTTTGTTCGATTACTATTGTCAGCATAATATATTTTCACATATGTAATATATTTGTTGGTGTGGCTGAAGCTATAGTTTCCACTGCCTGAGATGCCATAAACGACGCTGTCTCCCCACGTGCCTACACAGAGGAGGTTAGTGCCGTTTTTGCTTATGGTAATCGTCAAACCGTCGAACGTGACACTGGCACTGCCCCACAAATCATTGTCACTGAGCCTGACGCTTTGACCGTTATAGACGATACCATTATGATCAAATGTGAACGTCATTGTATCAGAGCCGCTCGATCCAGTAGCGATATCATCCGTCACGGTGATCTCATACACCACGCCATTGATGGTGACCTTCATCCACTCCGTAGTGGAAAACGCCTGATGCGCGGTGACGATCCATGCGCCGCTTTCATCGGAGGCGGAGAACAGGCTGGTATCGCTGATCTCCACCGCCGTGACCTCACCGGACAGTCCGAGGGCTGACAGGATTTCGGACATGGCGACGGAGCTATCGCCGGGAAGGACGTATTCAAGGGTATTGTAGGTAAACTCCACCGTGTAGATAGAGAAGCCGTCCGTCTCCACACTGGCGGTGGTTTCCTTACCGGTCTCGGGCGTGACCTCCGTGGTCACGTCCAGCGCCTCGGCGGTTAGTTCGCCCTTTTCCTCGGTGACGTGGTAGACGTTGGTGGTCAGGTTTTCGTCGGCCACCTCCGCCAGGGCAAAGGACACGTTGACGGTCTGCCCCTGGTTGGGCTGGTATTCCTCACCCGTGTCGGGATTGATGACCTTGATATCAAAGGTATAGGAAACGGCGACGTTCACGTCCTCGTCGCGCAACTCGTCGATGGCGTTCTCCGCCGCGCGGCGCTGCTTTACAGGCACACGCTTCACGGAGAGCACGGCGTTTGCCGGGAACACGCCCGCGTCGGCCTGCACCGTAACCACCACGCCGCTGACGGTCTTGGACTGGCAGAAGGCGACCGGCTCCGGCTCTTCTTCTACAACCGGCTCAAGCGTTACGGAGAGGGTCAGCGGCTCATCCGCAACCGTGAAGGGCACGGCCTCGACGGACACGTAGCCCTCTGCCTCGGCGGTATAGGCGTACTCGCCGGGGAGCAGCAGGAAAGAGCTGTCCTCTTCTGCGGGGATGGCTTCGGGCTCCGGGACTTCCTCGGTGACGGCGGGATAGACCGTTATCGTGGCCGTCTCCGGCGTGGCATCGAATACCACGCTGATCGGCTGTTCTTCCACAGCTGCGACTGCCTCTAACTCGAAGGAAACCATCAGCGGCTGCTCGTCTCCCGTAACGGTGAAGGGCACAGCCTCGATGGGCTCATATCCCTCCGCCTCGGCGTTGTATGTATACTCTCCGGGAAGCAGCAGAAAGAAACCGTCTTCCTGAGCGGGGATGGCTTCGGGCTCCGGGGCTTCCTTGGTGGCTGCGGGATAGACCGTCACCACAGCCGTATCGGGTATGGCGTCAAATACCACGCTGATCGGCTGGACTTCTTCTGTAGGTTGATGCTCGTCTTCGGGTTGCTGTTCGTCGGCAGGCTTATCCTCGTCTGTAGGCTGCTGTTCATCTGCGGGTTGGCCTTCGTCGGAGGGCTGTTGCTCGTCGGCAGGCTGCTGCTCATCTGCGAGCTGACCTTCGTCGGCGGGCTGCTGCTCGTCGGCAGGCTGACCCTCATCGGCAGGCTGACCCTCGTCGGTGGGCTGGCCTTCATCCGCAGGTTGCTGCTCATCGGCAGGCTGTTGTTCGTCTGCGAGTTGCTGCTCGTCGGTGGGCTGACCTTCGTCCGCGGGCTGACCTTCATCGGAGGGTTGTCCTTCATCTACGGGCTGGTCTTCGTCCGCGGGTTGCTGTTCCTCCGCGGGCTGGCCCTCGTCGGCGAGCTGTTGCTCGTCTATGGGCTGCTGCTCGTCGGCAGGCTGACCTTCGTCCGCGGGCTGGTCTTTGTCCGCGGGTTGACCTTCGTCCGCGGGCTGCTGTTCGTCCGCAGGTTGCTGTTCGTCGGCTGGCTGACCTTCGTCGGCAGAGCCTTCCTCCTGCTCTGATGGGGGAGCTATAGTGAAGATATCATAGACCTTCGCGTCCACCAACTCGAACTCGACGACGTCCGCGTCCGCGTCATAGGTCGCATCGATATTATAGACATCCTTCGTGCTTCCATCGTACATAACGACAAAGACACTGTCATCGTCCAAGCCCAATCCCTGTACGCGCACAACCGGCACGCCTTGGTCGTAGTTTGGCTGGAGGACGTTGTCCTCCGCGTCCAGAACGCCCACGCGGTACAGGCGATGGGCGACGCCTTCCACGCCGATGGCCGATTCCACGGCCTCGGTGATCGTTGCCCGCTTCTCCTTCTTTACCTTCTTGACGCGAAGCGTTGCGCCCTCCGGGAACACGCCCGCGCTGGCTGCGACGGTGACCGTCACGTCGTCGATGGTGACGGACTGATCAAAAGGCGCGGCCTGAGCCGGCTCGCCAAGGAGATACCCTGGGACTTCTTCCGGAGCATCCTCCAGGAGGTCAATCGTCAGGTCCTCCAGTTCGATTTCTCCTGAAAGAACAATCTCGTCGTCTCCAAGGTCAAACGAGGCTGCTTCTTCCACAGGCGGCTCAATATCGCTGCTGAGGACGATATCCAAATCTTCGGCTAACGTTACCGGCGGCATCGCCAGCAGCAGTGCGATCAGCAGCGCCAGAATCTTCTTCATGGTATGTTTCATGATCTTTCCCTCCCTGGAAAGGTGTCTAGTTTTTTCTCATCCTCTTACTTACGAGCATCGGGCATTCCACCTTGGCGGGCCATGAAGAACATTTCGGACGGATTCCCGGAATTCGGCCTCGTTAAATGGGCGGATCAGAAAATCGCTCAGGTGCCTGTGGAACGCAACGGACAGAAAGTCCGGATCGCTCGTCAGCCAGATGATTTTGGCATTCGGATAGCGGTCTGACCATTCCACAACCGTGTTCATGCCCCTTGCGCCCTCCAGCGCCACCACGATCATGTCATAGGGATAGTTGTAGTGCCCATGACCGTCGAGGGGGTCCCGGAACACGTCCATCCGGTCAGATTCATCCCGAAGGATTTCCGCCATAGACACGTATTCCGAATCATCTTTCGTGTAAATTACCGTGTTCATGATATTCCTCCTGTGGGCACAAAACACGCGAAACGGACATCTTCCCCTATTATCTTATCCGAAATTATAGTGACACGCGCCGCGCATTACAAGAGGCCTGTGCCGAATCGACATAAATCTGTGCCGAAACGACATGACGGAGAGGAAAATATATGGTATGATTATTATGGTAACTTGTAGCTAACAAAGGAGTGACGCAGATGAACATCGCTCTGACCGACGATTTGCCGGAGGAGAGAATCAAAATACAGAAGCTCGTGAAGGATTACGCAGCCGCCAAACACATCCACATCGACGTATCCCTCTTTGCCAGCGCGGAGGAGCTGCTGCGGGATTACAGACCGTATCGGTATACTGCCATTTTTCTGGATATTTTCATGGACGGCATGAACGGGATCGAGGCCGCTCGGAATATCAGGGAGATCGACCTGAACGCACTGATCGTCTTTCTGACTTCCTCCAACGAGCATATGCGGGATGGCTGGCGTCTCCATGTGTTTGAGTATGTCGAAAAGCCCGTATCCGAGGATAAGTTATTTCCAGTGCTCGATGATATTCGGGCCCGCATCACACGCGCAGATGGTCCACGCTTTTCGTTTCTCAGTCAAGGGGCGGAGCAAAGCGTTCCCTATAATAAACTGGTCATGGTGGGTACAGACGCTCACAATTACCTGGAGGTCACAGATCATAGCGGCGAAACGATGCAGACCCGGATGACCTTTGCCGAAGCCAGCGAAATTCTGTTGAAGGATAAACGGTTTCTCCAGGTGCGCCGGGGGGTAATCGTCAACATGGCATTCATCCAGGGCTTTGACGACAGCCTCTGCTTCCTGTCCGTTGGTTCTCCTGTTCCGATCACATCGAGAAACCGAAATAAGCTGGAAAAGTCCTGGAACAACTATTTAATGGACGGTATGCAGGAAGATTATTCGAGAGGCAGGGGCGGCGCATGAGTACGGAAGCCTATTTGACCGATTTGTTCTGCAGCGGCGTCTTTATCCCGGCGGCGCTGATGTGTTGCTTGCCCATGCGGAACCAGTTCCGATACGGCATGAAAAAGGTGCTGATCGGCACGGGGTTTGCGCTATGCGTCAGTATGCCGCTGCTGTCCCTGCTGGACGTGGCCTATTCCATGGCGTACAACGTCCTGCTGCCGCCTGTCGTGCTGGTGTGCCTGCTGGCATTCCATAGAACGCTGAAAGCGCCATTCTGCCAGACGCTCGCCGTTTTCGTGTTGGTCTGCGCGATCCTGAGCTTCAATGCCAACTTTGCCAATGCCTTCGACGCCTTCCGACACCCGACCGCCACCATAGAGGAAAAAAGCCTGGAAGCGGGTGTGTTTCAGTTTACCCTGAGCGTCGTGTTCGCGGCGGCGCTGTCATGGCCCCTGGCCCATTACGGTAGCTGGCTGATCGACCATTTCCGTATCCGCAAGGTGTGGTACATCGGCACGGCGGTGTCCACCGTGTTTCTGGCGTTCAATGTACTGATCGTCCCCAAGCGGTATGAGACCCTGCACGTCAACAACATAGGAAAGGTATTCATGACGGTCGTGCCGATGATGCTCGTCCTTCTGCTCCTGCTGTGCTGGATCTTCTATTCCATTGTGCGGGGCATGGTGGATATAGCTGAGACGCAGGAGCGCAATCGCTTTCTGGAGATGGAAGAGAGTCAATACCGCAAGCTGCAGGCATACATGGAGGAGAGCGCCGCCGTCCGTCATGATTTCCGCCATGTCATCGGCGCGCTGGACGAGCTGCTGTCGGCGGGGGACGCGGAAAACGCGGCGAAAACCCTGAAAGCCTATATCGTCTCCATGCCAAAGAATGAAACGACCCTCTATTGCGACCATCCGGCGTTGAACGCAGTGCTGAATTATTACGCGGAAAATGCCCGCCAGTCTCACATCCGTATGAGGATCACCGTGAATCTTCCGGATAGGCTCCCCATCACGGATGTGGAGGTGTGCAGCATCGTGGGGAATCTGTTTGACAACGCCATCAACGCCTGCCGGGAGATACCGGAGGTTGATCGGTGGATCAATCTGATCATCTCATGTCCCAACGCCGTCCGCTTCGGCATCGTCGCCACGAACAGCTTTAGCGGGAAGGTGAAGAAGGACGGTGATCGCTATCTCTCCACGCACCCCGACGGCAGCGGCATCGGGCTGACCTCCGTCGCCTCCATTGTGGAGCGATACGGCGGGACCGCTACCTTCCGCCATGAGGGAAAGGAGTTCTTCAGCGGCGTGATAATCCCGATAAAAGCCGAATAGAGGAGAAGCATTCAGGCGTCCTGAAATGTCACACAATCGTCCCGCGCTGCTCGCGCCGCCCGTGGTATAATGGATTTATCCACATTCGGGAGGCGCGTTTTGATGATCAGCTATTTCCCGCTCTGGCGTCTCCTCGAAAAACGGCGCTACCAGAAAAAGGACATCATCCGTTTGGCCGGGATCAGCGAGTCCACCTATCGGAAACTGCTGGCCGGGGAGGCTGTGCGCATGGATGTGCTTGAAAGGATATGTCTGGCGCTCAATGTGGATGTAGGGGATGTATGCAGTTTGAGGCGATAGGGTCGGTGAGGGTTGGCGCCATTGGATAGTTTCAATTATTCTGAAAACCGCTATTGACATTAACCTAAATTGGTGATAATCTATTCATGTATTATTTATTACCAATTTAGGTTATTTGAGGTGTGCTGTCATGTCAAAGCGGCGCGATTATGTGTTCATTCCATATGAATTCCCCAAGAGCCGAGACGGGAAATACTTCTGCCTCCTGGACGATGCGCAGGTGCTGAGATCGAGAAGGGAGCAGCTTGGCTTATCCGTTCAACAGGTGGCTGACATGGCCGGTTTGCAGTTCAGTCAATACCAACGTCTGGAATCCGGGGACAGGTTTTTCTCCGGTTGCTCCATGAAGGTTGGCTTGTCTGTCTGCGCGGTTCTCATGCTCGATCCATACGACTTCTTCGGGATCGATGTACAGCAGCCGGACCCGACAACGCTCAAGCCTCACGAGCCGTTTGATGTCGATATTCCTGATGATGTATTTCAAAGGCACAGGGTTGGGAGAAAACCGATTCGAAGGGATATTATGTCCATATATGTCAACCACTGGGCCTACTCGATGATTATTCCCCGAAACGTTCTGGAAGCGCTGGGAAAGCCGGAGTATATTCAGTTTCGCTGGAACAGGGAAGAGAAACGATTGCTCTTCCACGGAGTGGACGCGGACACGGATATGGCTATCGATGTTCCTTCCGATCTGTATGATAGTTGTACGGGACTTGTCTTCCCGCCTTTTGAAATCATCACGGAAGTGAAAGAGGTGCTTGGATGGGACGATGACGCATACGCCGTGGAATGCCGCTTGGTCAGCGATTCCGAGGGGAATCCCTATATTCTTTGTGATTTGAACAAAGCGCAGCCTTCCGACTATATTGACGGTCCTTTTGTGATACCGGTGTGCCTGGACTTCGACGAGGAGGAATAACCGTGGCAAGAAAAGCATCTGCCAAACTGATGCCTGATGTAAAGGGTATTGCGCCCGGCTCTCCGGAAGACTATCTCTTTGAGAGCTACGCGAACATCCCCGAGGAAGATCCGAGCTGGCTCTGGCCGGGTGTTATCCCTACGAGCGCGCTGACGCTGCTGGAAGGAGATCCCAGCGCGGGTAAATCGACCGTTGTGATGGATATTCTGAATCGCGCGGTCCGCGGTCTTCCTTTTCCGGATGGCTCCGTGTGCCCCTTGAAAAGCGTTGAAGCCATCTATCAGTGTACGGAGATAGGGAAGCCCGGAATCGTCTCAAAAATCCTTGGCAATTCAGGCACACCGAAGGATGCAATTCATATCATTCGGGGTGAAGATCTGACTCTGTCCGATGTGCGAATCCAGAGAGGCTTGCGTGAAGGCAACGTGAGGGTTCTTGTGATAGACCCGATGCAGCAATACTTCGATGGGGATATGAACAACGCCTCAAGCGTCAGGAAGGAGCTGTCGGCACTCTCTGACTTTGCAGTTGAGAACGACGCCGCGGTCATACTGATTCGCCACTTCGGTAAGGAGAAGAAACGAGTCGCACAGCATGACGGTATCGGCAGTGTCGATATCTCCGCCATCGCCCGGAGCATCCTCCAAGTTGACTGCGATGACCTGCATTCACCCATACGCTTCCTGAGGCAGGCGAAGAACAGCTACGCTCCGCTGGCACCTTCCTTCGCGTTTGAAATGTGCGGGCTGGGGAAAATCAACTGGATCGGGCCGATCAGCGAAGACGACAAAGCGCCGCTTATCGTCGAGGCAAAGCGGGAGGCCGCACCGAAAACAGCAGCGGCAATGGATGATATGTTCAGACTGCTGTAGGAACGCGATTATCCCGCTGAGGAGATTTTCCCGCTGCTGATCGGCAAGGGACATTCACGCGCTACGATTCTGAGGGCGAAAACAGAAATGCAAATCGCATCTGTGAAAAGAGGCAGATGGTACTGGCATCTGCCTGTCGATGAAGAACTCGCGCTCTCTGAAGCGTGATAGAGTCAAGATACTCATCAAGGTACTCATCAAGATACTCACGAAGATACTCATTAAGGTACTCATCAAGGTACTCATGAATTCGAAGAAGAATGCAATAGGAATCCCGCTTCGAGGCATCGGAGCGGGAGATCACGAAAAATGTACGAATTCGATTATTGTGAGCTGATGTTGGAGAGCAGGATCATCCAGACCTCCTGAATTATCGTATAATTGTCCTGTACCGATTGCGTCTCCTGTGGTATAATACTTGCAATACAATATGAAATGAGAAAAAGAGGTACATAATATGCCGTCCAATAGGGATGATTTCTCCGCTAAGACTAAAGAACTCTTGGCAAAGTGGATATGGCGATATGCTTAAAAATGACTTATCCCCCCTCAATGATCCGCGCCGTTCGGAAGGTTGAATGGGGATGACATTATGAAAAAACTGGTATAATATGTGAAAGGATCTATCTACTTCAAACAATTGTTTTATAGGAGGTGTGTTCACATGAGATCTATCCGTAGCATGGTTGATAGAATAAAGAAAGGCTTTTATAGATTAGACTGTTGCTGGAAAGAATTCTTTTCTACCCCTGTTATGGCATATACTATCTTATTGCTAATCAATATTGTTTTATTAATACATGGTTTTCAAGCAGATTGTGATTTCTCAAAAAATATAGGGTATAGTCTTCTTGCGTCAATAGTTGCCGCACTCCTTATTGATGCTGGAAATACACGTGCTCTTCATGAGTCAGAGAAAAGACAATTGAAGATTTTAAAGGAGGAATTGATTTATGCATTTAGACAGTTGAGAGAAACTGCAGAAAACCTATACGATAGTTGGTATGATGGTGAAAAATCTAAGCTCTCTTTCTATCAGCGCATAGATTTGCTGTCCGATCCAGAGCTTAGCGCAGTCAAAAAGACTGAACAACGGGAAATACTATTAGGTTTCTCATACCCCATCGAAATAATCAAAGATGATAGTGCGAGATTATTACAGCGTTTATATGATAACTCATCATTATCTATTATAACTGCTGAACAAAGGAAACAAGTCCGTCAAATAAACAATCGCGCTAACTTGATATACACATACTTCAAAAGCGGTAAAGAAGTCTTTGCTGTCAAATGTATTAAAACAAGGTTATTACCTTTCTACTTTGAATTTGAGCCAGAAGAAGAATCACAGTTTACTGAGGAGTTTCGTTTGGATGTTGACATTCCTTGTTTTGCAAAGCAAACATGAAAACAAAACATCCAACAAGGAGTAAAGAACCTTACCATGCCGCCATCGAATAACCGCAGTTTCTCGTCGCTTCCTTCGGTCGTATATATCCGTACATCCTTGCCCGAAATCAGGCCGTTTTCAGTAAGCGCGTCTATCGCGCCAAACGCCATCCCTTCAGTGTAGGATACAATCGTGGTATAAATCGTACACCTTTTCACGCTTCCGCACCGTGCGGTGCTTTGAAAGGGTGTCACGTAAACTCCTATCCACGTTGCCTTCGTCCCGCCCACGTTGCCCCTTTCGCGGGCTTTATCACAAGTGCCGAGTCAACGGCCAACATGCCTCTCCGGCGCGACATGGGCCAACGTAGGCGGCACTGAAGCAACGACCAGTTTTATAATTGTGAACGCAGAAAAATGATGAAAAACAGAGATGGTTACAGTAAGAGTCGAACAAGATGCACAAAATCCTGTTAATAGAGTATAAAAGCGAGAACGAAAAAGTGTGCCTCTATCGACGCTGATAAGATTGAAATTTGCGGGTTTAATATCTGTTTTTGCATATACTACCGTCCAATAATTCATATATGCCTGTTCTTGTGTGATTTGATATATTGATTTGATACGTCAGTTATCCGAATATGCAAAAACGAGGACGCCCTGCATTGTAGTAAACAGGGCGTCCAGAGGTGGCTCTCAACCCCAACTTTGATACAATGGGCGGGGTTGAGAGCTTTGTTATGTGCAAGTTAAGTTGGAACAAGACACAGGATTTCTGGAAAAAACTGGATTTGTGTTTTGTGTTCTCTTTTTCTTAGAATCCTCAATGTCCTGTTTTTAAGTTTGAATGTCCTGTTTTCTGGCGCAAAGCGTCTTTATTCTTCCAGCACTCAACTGGTATACTAGGACGCCTATCAGGAATTGACGGTGCGTCAGGAACGGTTGTAATCAGCATTCAATCGCATCTATCATCCAATATCCAGCATTTTTCAGGGTGATGACATAGGGGTCGATGGGCTTTTGCAGGACTTCGTCGCATGTTCCCTGCTGGAGGATTTTGCCGCCGCGCATCACCAGCACCCGGTCCGACATCTTATCGATCACGGCCAGATCGTGGGTGATAAACAGCAGGGACAGGCCATATCGACCGCGCATGTCCAGCAGAAGCTGCAATATCTGGTTTTGAACCGAAACATCCAGCGCGGAAACGATCTCGTCCGCCACCAGCAGCTTCGGCTCCATCAATAACGCCCGGGCGATGGCAATGCGCTGGAGCTGGCCTCCGGAGAATTCGCCGGGACGCTTGTCCAGGGAATCGAGGGGCAGCCCGCATTCCCGGCAGACGGCCTCCACCCGGTCGCGGCGCTCACCGTCGCCCGAACCGATCTTCCACAGCTTCAGGGGCTCCATCAGCAGCGAACGGACCTTCATGCGCGGGTCCAGGCAGCCGAAGGGGTTCTGAAAAACCATCTGAATTTCCCGCCGGAAGGGTTGAAACGACCTGTCGTCCAACCCCTCGATATTCACACCGCGATACACGATTTCCCCGGCAGTCGGATGGATCAGTCCCAGTATCATTCGGGCCAGCGTGGATTTGCCGCAGCCGGATTCCCCCAGCAGTCCCAGCACTTCGCCGGGATACAGATCAAAGCTCACGTCGTTCACGGCGGTGAACATCCGCCGCTTAAAGCCCGAGCCGGGTTCTGGGAAGCGCTTCGTGACGTGTCTCAGGGATAAAAGTGATCCACTCATAATGATGCCCCATTCATCGCTGTATGCGCCGCGTTTCGTCCAGCAGGCGCTGCGAATATTCGTGTTTCGGATGCGAAAAGACGTCCTGCGTCCGGCCCTGCTCCACAATGCCGCCGTCCTTCATGATGATGACGTTCTCGCACACCGCCTGTATGATGCCCAGGTTGTGGGTGATGTAGAGCATCGACAGGCCGCGCTCCCGCCGCAGGTTGTCGATGAATTCCACCGCCCGGCGCTGATTGATGGTGTCCAGGGAGGTCGTGGGCTCGTCCGCGATCAGCAGTTTCGCCTCGGATTCCAGCGCCATGGCAATGGCGATGCGCTGCCGCATGCCGCCGGAGAGTTGATGGGGATATTTCCGTGCCACCTCCGCGCCGCCCGTGATGCCGAAGGCCTCCATCTGTTCGAGAATGTGCGTTGACACTGTGTCCTTTCCCATATTCGGATGGTGGAACCTCGCCGTCTCGGCCCACTGGTCGCCCACCCGCTCGAAGGGATTGAGCGCGTTGATGGAATCCTGCAATATCAGGCAGGTCTTTTTGGAGCAGTAGCGCTGCCTCTCCCGCCAGGGGATATCCGCGAGATTGGTATAGCGGCCATCCTGCTCCCGGTAGAGGATCTCCCCGGACGTGCGGACGGTGTGGCGCGGCAGCAGCGCGGTCAGGCAGTACATGGTCATGCTCTTGCCCGCGCCGGATTCCCCGGCGATGCCCCAGGTTTCACCGCTGCGGATTTCAAAGGACACGTCCTTCAGAATGGGCAGGGGCTTTCCGTCCTTCAGGATGTCCAGGCACAGTTTTTTCACGATCAGCATCGGCTCAGTCATAAAGCGTCACCCTCTCTCCAACCGCGCTGCCGCTGTCGAACATCACGTGGAAGAACACCGTCAGCAGCGTGATGGCCGCAGCCGGATAGATCACCAGCGTGGGGTGGCTGATCATGTAGGTGCGATACTGGTACAGCAGCGTGCCCCAGTCGGGCTTGGTGATGTCCGTGCCCAGGCCGATGAACGCCAGCCCCGAATACTGCACCACCACGTTGGCGGCCTTGTTGCCCAGGAACACGAACAACTGCCGGCAGATGTTGGGCAGCACGTGAAAGGCCAGTATGCGCCCGCGGCCCAGGCCGATCACCCGCTCGGCGTCGATGAATTCCTGCTTTTTCAACGCGTAGGCCAGGTTGTAGGACTGATTGACGTATTCCCCCATATTGCCGATGCCGAACACGACGCCCGCCACGATGGGCCTGAACCCGAACAGCGCCGAGAACACCATTGCCATGATGAAGGAAGGGATGATGAGCGTAAAGTCTGCCATGAACTGTATCACATTTCGGATCACGCCGCCCCAGAAGGCCGCCACCATGCCCAGTGCCGTGCCCGCGATGAACGAGATGGCCGCGGACAGGAACACCACCTCCATGGTGCGGATGCCGCCTTCAACGAGCAGCGAATACACATCCCTGCCCAGATTGTCTGTGCCCAGCCAGTGCTCAGGCGTACTGTGGCCATACATGTTCCGCACGTCTGTCGCCATGATGTTCTGCCGGGGCGACAGCAGCAGGAACAGCACAAAGCCCGCCAGGCATATCAGCCCGATCCATTGCTTTCTCTTCATGCGCGCCTCCTGACGTCCAGGGCATACAACACCAGATTCAACACCGCGTGGACGCAGAACATCCAGATCACCACCACCAGCAGGTAGGTTTGCAGCACCGTGTAGTCACTGGACTGCATGCTGTCCACTAAAAAATAGCTGACACCGGGGATAGTGAAGGCGAATTCCAGCACCGTGCT
>ODAI010598684.1_pt1 | contig 13526 bp, 8 predicted proteins | sample 1539321 | NCBI WGS metagenome assembly ODAI01 (sample SAMN02144231, study PRJEB22623) | gut metagenome | biome: sheep rumen | host: Ovis aries | place: New Zealand
CCTTCTGTGCTGCCTCCTCGATAGAGAAGAGAGTCTCGCCTGGCTTCCATCCGTCAGCGATAGCCTTCTCGAATGTCTTACCCTGACGCTGACCAACGATTACGTTGAAGCCGTTGTCACGAAGGTTACAAGCCTGTCCAGGACCCTGAACACCATAACCGATTACTGCGATAAGTTCATCCTTGAGGATTTCACGAGCCTTGTCAAGTGGGAACTCCTCACGTGTCATTACCTCTTCGATAACGCCACCAAAATTCATTTTTGCCATGTTTCTTTATTTATTTTGAGTTAATAAAATTCTTATTTTTGCGATTTTGACTGCAAAGGTAATAATTTATTACCAATCCACAATAAAAATCTTACAATTTATTTGTTTTTATTTACAAACGCTTTACGATTTGTTATCATAAAGTCAGAGGGAATGTCAGAAGTGAATTAAGAATTCAAAATTGTTTTTTCTAAACACAGAGTTCTCAGAGGACTCAGAGCAATTCAAAATGCACAATTCAGAATTAACAATATTTTAGAGCCAAAGACAGCTCTTATAAAGTGAGCGAAGGACAATCCTTTACTAATTACTCATTCCTAATTACTAATTCCACATTCCTCATTCATTACGCGTTCTCCCTGTCTTCTTCTCTCTGGGCGATGTACTGGTCAAGACGTTCGATGCAGGACTTCGTGATAGCGATACGACCTGAACGGACGAACTGGAGTACACATCCGAGGCTGTCAAGCTGATTGAAGAGTTCGATGACATCTGCCGTGATACCTGTCTTCTCAACTATCGTATATGTAGGGTTAACCTCTACGATACGGGCGTCAAAGCGACGTACGATGCGAGATATCTCCTGGTCAGCAAGAACAGAAGGAGTGGAGAGCTTGAGGAGCGAAGTCTCAAGGATGAATATCTCGTCATCCACGAAACAATTTGCCTGAAGCACATCAATCTTCTTCTCAATCTGCTTGGTGAGCATCTCTGCCATCTCCTGCTTACAGTAGCAAGTGATAGTATATTTATGTACACCCGGAGTGCTTGATGAGCACACATTGAGCGATTCGATATTCACCTGACGGCGAGTGAACACAGCGGTAATCTGGTTAAGAATACCGGCATAGTTCTCTGAGTAAATGATGAGTGTGTAGAGAGTGAGACCGTCGTGGTCGAGGAGCGCACCCTCATGTCCTGCCATCGAAGGACGTGCTACGGCATTACGTGTGAATGTCTCGTGCTGACTACCCTTCTGTGCATCGTGTGCGAGTGTTGCCTTACGCTCACGGGCAAGATTCTTCTCAAACGAGTTGCGGTCAATAGCTGCTGCCTCACGTACAGCCTCATTGAAACCTTGCATCTCGCTTGCCTGTTCAAGCGTGTCCTCACACTTAGTACAAGTATTGCAATCGCCGCATTCTGCGGCACCATATTTCTTTTCCTTTTCCATATCAGCCCTTACTTTATCTCCAACAACATTTCGTCAACATTTCCTCCAGGTGGAGTCATTGGCAATACGTTCTCTTCTTCCTTGATAGCACACTGTAGTAAGAATGGACCGTCGGTGTCAAGCATTTCACGTACAGCAGCATCAAGGTCCTTACGGTCAACGACTGTCCTGCAAGGAATGCCGTATGCTGCGGCAATCTTCTCGTAGTCAGGATTCATCATAGGAGTGAATGAATAACGCTTGTTGAAGAACATATACTGCCACTGACGAACGTTACCAAGGAAGTTGTTGTTGAGCATAATCATCTTCACTGGACATTGCTGTTCCATGATTGTTCCGAGTTCCTGAATAGTCATCTGGAAACCGCCGTCGCCTGCAAACATACATACCTTACGATCAGGAGCACCGAAGGTAGCACCGATGGCAGCAGGAATACCGAAGCCCATAGTACCGCATCCACCAGAAGTGACAACGGAGCGTGGCTTTGTGAACTTGAAGTAGCGACATGCAAACATCTGGTTCTGACCTACGTCTGTCACAAGGATTGCTTCGTTATTTGCAGCCTCGCTAACCTTGCGTACTACCTCACCCATGAGGAGTGGTCCTTCTGTCGGATTGAGTGCAGGATTGATAACCTTAGAGTATTCCTTGTCTGCGTATGGCTTGAAGCCATCAATCCATGATGGGCGTGTGGCTGGCTCAACGAACTTGTTTACCTCTGCAAGTGTCTGCTTACAGTTGCCAAGGACGGATAGATTAACCTTCACGTTCTTGTTTATCTCTGATGGGTCAATCTCAAAGTGGATAATCTTTGCCTGCTTGGCGTATGTCTTGAGATTACCTGTGACACGGTCATCAAAACGCATACCGACAGCAATGAGGAGGTCACACTGGTTGGTCATCACGTTTGGAGCGAGATTACCATGCATACCGAGTCGTCCCATATTGAGCGGATGGTCAGTAGGAGCAGCAGAGAGACCGAGGAATGTTGTTCCGAAAGGTATCTGTGCCTTCTCGCAGAGTGCAAGAAGTTCCTCACGTGCACCAGCAAGTTCTACGCCTTGGCCGACAAGCATGAATGGTTTAACGCTCTTGTTAATCATGTCTGCAGCCTTCTCTATTGTGCCTTCTGCTGGCTGAGGAGCAGGATTGTAGCTACGTATAAAGTCAACGACCTGTGGCTCGTAGTCAATCATTGCCGTCTGTGCATTCTTTGTAAAATCAAGAACGACAGGGCCCGGACGACCGCTGTTGGCTATATAGAAAGCACGTGCAACTGCCCATGCGATATCTTCAGCACGACGAATCTGGAAGTTCCACTTAGTGATAGGTTGCGTAACGCCTATGACATCCACCTCCTGAAAGGCATCAGTACCAAGCATACCAGCTCCTACCTGTCCGCATATTACCACGAGAGGAGTAGAATCGACCATTGCGTCTGCAATACCTGTTATTGTATTCATTGCGCCAGGACCTGAAGTAACGATACAGCATCCTGTCTTTCCGCTTACTCGAGCATATCCCTGTGCAGCATGTACTGCTGCCTGCTCATGACGAACGAGGATATGATGAAGCGTCTCTTTATGATCATAAAGTGCATCAAATGTCGGCATGATTGCACCACCCGGATAGCCGAAGAGTACATTTACCCCGGCATGCTCCAATGAACGCATCATAGCCTCTGCACCTGAAATTTTAACCATAGACCTCAAGCCCCCTAACCCCCGAAGGGGGCATGCCATCCGGCTGACATGCACATTACATTTAGAGGAATATTATTATTTGTTATATTATTGTTTGCCCGCTATCCGGAGGCCGCCCCCTTTGGGGGACGGGGGGGCATCCTTTACTCAATTATTCTCACTCCACCCTTGTCGGCACTTGCGACGGACTGGGCGTAGGCACGGAGAGCCTTTGAAACGACACGGTTGCGCTTGAGAGGCTGCTGTGGACGTGCTGCAAGTTCCTCGTCTGAGAGCTTCACGTTGATTGAACGGCTTGGGATGTCAATGACGATGATGTCGCCGTCCTTAATCTTGCCGATGTTACCGCCTGAAGCTGCCTCAGGTGAGATGTGACCGATAGAGAGTCCTGATGTACCACCAGAGAAACGACCGTCAGTGATGAGGGCACATTCCTTACCCATGTGCATTGACTTGATGTATGATGTTGGGTAAAGCATCTCCTGCATACCAGGACCACCCTTAGGACCTTCGTGTGTGATGACCACGCAGTCACCTTTCTTCACCTTGCCACCGAGGATTCCTTCGCAGGCATCTTCCTGTGAGTCGAATACTACGGCTGGACCTTCAAAGTGCCAGAGCTCTGGAGCTACACCTGCAGTCTTGACTACACAACCGTCCTGTGCTATGTTACCGAAGAGGACTGCCAAGCCACCATCCTTTGTGTAGGCGTGCTCAATGTCACGAATACATCCGTTCGCACGGTCTGTATCAAGTGACTCCCAACGTGTGTTCTGTGAACCCATCACGTTAGAGAACTTGCCTGCGGGAGCAGAGTGATAGATGCGGTCAGCCTCTGGGTCGATAGTGTCACCAGTGATGCTGTATTTCTTTATATCCTCACCGAGAGTTGCACCATTCACACGCTTTGCTGTAAGGTCAAGAAGATTGCCCTTTGCAAGCTCGCCAAGGATACCGAGGATACCACCTGCACGGTTCTCCTCCTGAATTGAATACTTCTGCCAGTTTGGAGCAAGCTTACAGAGGAATGGTACCTTGCGACTGAGAGCATCGATGTCCGACATCTTGAAGTCAACCTCTGCCTCCTGTGCCACGGCAAGGAGGTGAAGGACAGTGTTAGTTGATGCACCCATTGCAATATCGAGTGTCATGGCATTGAGGAATGCCTGACGTGTTGCTATCGAACGTGGGAGAACACTCTCGTCGCCGTCCTCGTAGTATGCAAGTGCATTCTTGACGATAATCTTTGCAGCATCCTTGAAGAGCTGGATACGGTTGACGTGAGTTGCAAGAATAGAACCATTGCCAGGGAGGCTGAGACCGAGAGCCTCAGTGAGCGAATTCATGGAGTTTGCAGTGAACATACCTGAGCAGGCACCGCAACCAGGGCAAGCCATGCTCTCCACCTTTGCAAGTTCCTCATCGCTCACAGTTGGGTCACCACCTTTAATCATGGCTGTGATAAGGTCGGCATTCTCACCATTGAGTTTGTGTGACTCCATTGGACCTCCTGACACGAAGACAGCAGGGATATTGAGACGCATAGCAGCCATGAGCATACCCGGAGTGACCTTGTCACAGTTAGAGATGCATACCATGGCATCAGCCTTGTGGGCATTGACCATGTACTCCACTGAGTCAGCGATGATGTCGCGTGAAGGAAGTGAATAGAGCATACCATCATGTCCCATTGCAATACCGTCATCCACGGCGATAGTGTTGAACTCCGCTGCATAGCATCCGAGTTTCTCAATCTCTGCCTTGACAATCTGACCAATCTCATGGAGATGAGTGTGACCAGGTACAAACTGTGTGAATGAATTGACAATGGCAATAATCGGTTTACCGAACTGCTCTCTCTTCATACCGTTGGCAACCCACAGAGCACGTGCTCCAGCCATACGGCGACATTCTGTGCAGACAGCGCTGCGTAATGGATGTTTCATATCTTGACTTATTTTTTGTTATCAGTATTCTCTCCAGTCCTCCTATAGGTGAGGGTGAAGTTTCTCAGTTTGTATTGGACAAAAAAAACCTCTCTCACTGTCCGTAAGAAAGGTTCACATATGTTTCAAATCATGACTACATAAATACGCACCCACTCTTACGACAAGTTATCTTCTTGACGATAATGACTAGTCTGACGACCACGAGTAGAATGTTAATTAAATTAGTCATACAAATGATTTATTCGTGATTATTTTTTGTATTGCGCTACAAATGTACGCAAATATTTTGAACGGAGAACACTTTTATCCGTTTTTTTGCACTTTTTGTGATAAAAATTAAGATAAAACCCGCTTTCTTGTGATAAATCGCAGTAGAAACCTACCTTTGGAGTTAAAAGTTAAAAGTTAAGAATTAAAAGTATCCGCTCTTAATAAAAGAATCATAAACGACTTACCCAAGCATGCAGATACATTTACCCAAGCCCACCCAAAAGCATACCAACGAAAGTCCATTGCCCGCAATATTATTGAACGCCGTGCAAGCAGCATTATAACACCATCGTTTAACAACAGTTTAATGCATGTTAAACAGCCGTTAAACGAAACCACAAAACATACCGCACAACAAAGAAAAAAGATAATGCGGATTATCGATTTCAATAATCCGCATTAAGCTTTACACAAAAAAAGGTTCGTACTTTTTCCTTATGCCACTATCTATTCTTCTTATTTACATACTGCTCTTACAGCAATGCCACTATATCGCCCGTAAAGCGTTGTTACTGTCATCCAAAGCTTTAATTTATCCCATTCTTCTGGAATATTCCAGTATTTAGAATCAGGATAGCCGTCAGGACCAAAACTTAACGCATGTTCATTACCATGACTCAAGCAAGAAGACCTATATATAACACGATCTTCAATATGCGTTTTAACCTCATCATCATACGCTCCAACCGTGACATAATATATTCCAACGTGGGGAAGAAAAATGGAAGCGCCATTCTTACCAGTAACAGTAAATCCCCAAACAGAAGTACCACAATAATCGTAAGTCATCTGCCAAGCACATTCTTTTATGAGTTCCTTGCATTCTTCTCTTGTTGGCATCCTCCACTTTGTACCCCAATTTTGAGTTGCCGCATCATCATCCGAAGACAAAACATTTTGTACAAAAAGACATAAGAGATTAGTCTTTTTTACCACAAATCAAGCAACAACCCAACACTACTTACCGCACTCAGCAAAAACTGACAAAAAGAATATTAACTTGACTTTATCTTTTGAATTGTGAAGTTAAGGAGTTAAAGGAGGATGGATATGGAGAGGAATTCTTCGTTTCTTCCCGAACAATTTTCCTATCGTTCCATAACATTTCTCCTACTGTCCCCCAACAATTCTTGAAATACCTTAGTGGTACAGTCGTACCACTAAGCGGTACGGTCATACCACGGCGTGGTACGACTGTACCACACCGTGATTTACAAAACTATTGCAGGACAACGGAAAAATTCATGCTTAACAATGAAAGAATGATTCGGCATAAACACAAAAAAGAATGGTGATGATTTCATGCGTGAATCTATGACATCCTTAGGGTATAAATTTCTGCTTTGCTTATTTTTTTTGCCGAAAGCGTTTGCCTAATAGAAAATATATTGTATCTTTGCGTTTGAAAAAAGAAATTGGGGTATAAGCATAATATGGAACTCATGTAATACATATAAAGGTAATAGTACAGTCGGCTTACATAGTCGTCTGCCTTTTGTTGTATTCATGCCTGCCTGTTCATCCGCTTATCACAAGGATAACAACTAACAAATTAAAAACACATGTTTATGAAACGATTAATCTTTATGGCCTTCGTCGCCATTGCTTCCGTAACAAATGTCTGGGGACAGAAATACCCAGATGGTTATCTTACCAGCGAGACCTATCCATCATACGATTTCGTTCCATCACCGCCATCATTGACCAGTGGCGAGTTTGCATACGACTTCTACCACTATCAGATGGGCCGCAATCTACGCGAACTGGATGGAGTCAGCGAACAGGCCATTTTCGATGAAGCAGCCAAGCTCTATCAGGTGTTTGATGAGTCAGTCATCGGCATCAATCTCTCTTATGAGACCACTCCAGAGATTCTGCTTCTGTGCGAGCGTGCCGTTTCTGATGCATCCACGAGTAATACCACGGTTAAGAAAAAGTTCCAACGCATACGTCCTTTTGCAACTTTCAACGATCCGTCTCTGAAGCCGGAAACCGACGAAGAAGAGGCAAAGACCTTCAGCTATCCTTCTGGGCACTCCACTCGTGGCTATGTGTTCGCCCTTGTCCTCTGCAACCTGATACCAGAGAAGACATCCGACATTATGGATCGTGCCCAGTACTATGCATATAACCGTGTCATCTGCGGTCACCACTGGAAGAGCGATACCGATGCTTCGCTACTGCTTTCTGCGGCATTGTTTGCCAACATCGTAGGTACAGAAGACTATCAGCAGCAGCTAAAGAAGGCACGCGAGGAATACCAGAATCTGAAGAATAGCTCCGTAGGCGTTCGCCATACTACAACCGTAGAACATACCGCATCCAGCAGTCAGGCTTACACCACAAATGGCACCCCTGCTACCGAAAACAGCCGGGGCGTCATCATCCAAAACGGACAAAAAAACTTGCGCCAGTAATGGTAAAAAGAGACATAGATTGTAAAAGAAATTGGGGTAATAAAAAAGCATGATAGTATTATAAATAAGAAGTATCTAATGAGATTTGCAGCTATCCTATGCTGCACAATGACACTTGCCGTATTGACCGCTTGTTCAGATGATAATGACAATTCCTCTGACCCGGCTCATGCGGGCGACAGCAGGATTGTAGGAAACTGGTATTCCGACGTGTCGGGCATGACCTATGCCAAGTGGAATTATGGCAAGACATGGCAGAACACCGAGTTCAAGGATGACGGAACAGGTTGCACTCGCATCTATTATACATCGAACGACAACGCCATCGGTTGCGAAAAGATTGATTTCACCTACACGGCTTCTGCTGATGGTAAGTTGACCATGACACCAACGGACAGAGACGTGATGACAGCCAATTGGCAGATCGTGGGCAACGAATTGCGTCTGGGCGACGATGATGATGACATTCTTCTAAGCTTCAAGAAGACCACCAGCGACATGACAGCGAAATTTGACACGTGGAGCAAGACAGAAGACATAATCGACGTGCCTCAGCCAGCAAAATACACTGTCTTTGTATATGGTAATGCCGGAGGAAGAATGGATAATATCATAGAACAGGGCTTCTGGGAGAAAGTACAGCAGTACCTGACTGACCACAACAACGTGCGTGTGGTGTGCATGTATAAATATGGTAAGGACGAACCGGAAAATGGAAACCCATTTACTGGCAAATATGCAGAATCTGGTGACATCGTATGGTTTGAACTGACCGACAAGACCGACCTCAACAAGATCCGGGAAGATGGTATGCAGGCTATCGGCATGGGCGAGGAAGCCAAGCAACTGAAGATATGCAATCCTAACACGATGCGCATGTTTCTTGAGTTCAGTAGTCTGCAATGCCCGGCAGAAGATTACGTGATGGCAATCTGGGGACACGGTTCTGGCTTTGATGCCATGAACGACGTACCTGGCAAGTATGAGATTATGAACCCGACACGTGGTGTGATGGCTGACGAGTGGGTAGATGCCGAATGGATGGACATGTACGAGATGTATGATGCCATGAAGGCTGCGGATATCGACCATTTTAACACGCTCATGTTCCACAACTGCTATATGGGTAATATCGAGACACTGACTCAGGCACGCTCCTTTGCCGACTATATCATTGCTTCTGCCCACATGCTAAGCAGCGGCGGCGAGCTGATGACTGAATTTGTACGTGGACTCGTGGAAACAGACGATCCCGTGAAGGCAGGAGGGCTGATGTTTGAACGCTGTACGCCTAACTGGCAGAATAGTTATTCGGAGAATGGAGCTATCGCTAACGGTGACTACAAGATGATTCGCACCGATAAGTTCCAGTCTATCATTGATGCCGTCAAGCAGCTTTGCGACCGCTTGCTGGCGCTCTATCCAACACAGAAGGATGCCATCGACCGTGCTACCAAGAGCGTGTATCGTTTCGATAATATCGGTGGTAATGAGGTGATGAAATTTGAATGGGACAAACCTTTCTTCGACGTCGCCAATTACGCCCAGTTGCTGGCTAAAGAAACAAACGATGACCAGATGAAAGCTATCTCTGCCGCACTTGACAACGCCTTCAAGGATGCATTCGTGCACTATCGCGATGTGAGCAACAGTAAAGACCATTTGGATCATTACACGCTGAGCATCTGCCTGTTGAGACAACTCATCTACACCACCGACTACAAGGCGAAATATCCGGGAAATAATATACTCAACAACTACAATGAGGGTTACGAGAAGTGCGACTTCCATAAGCTTACAGGCTGGGGAAACTGGCTTAACACCAACCAGCAGGCACTCGACAGCAATCCTGAGTATTGTGGCGGTGGCAAGTTGGAGTAGCCAAATAACAACAGCTTTATCTTGCTCCGGAAAACAGAATAGCAATTTGGTAATATAATGTATAAAAGACTTCTAACATTCGCATTCGCACTCTGTGTGTCATTTCTTCCGCTTATGGCTATCGTCAATGGACGGACGCTGCCTAAGATGCTGAAGGAACTGCACTCAGAGTTGCGGACGGCTTACTCACAACGTGCGGACGCACAACAACGATTCAAGGAAGACTATGACCGTCAGCATCAGAAGATGATAGACATCATCTCTAATACTGACGAGCTTGCCATCGTCCTCTACACACAGGAACGGGAAATGACATTCGACCTTACCTACGCCTTGAAGAAGGCTTCTGCCAACTACAAGGATTTTGGTAATGACAAGATGCCATACGACCGTATCGTGAAGAACCTCGACTACGAGATAGACCGTTACAGTCGTCTTCTCGAGGCTCTCAGACGTATTCCGCCAATAAAGACGGCGGATGGTGCAAAGGGCGTGGTACGTCATCATGACGACTCTACTGGCGTGAGCACGTCTGGCAAGGCCTCAGCGTTGGAAGAAGAAGTCATCCGACTTGCAACGATAAACAATAACACAGTCTCTTCTCCCATTGCCTTGGACAAGGAAGGAGAGATTTATCGTGACTCTTGTATGCTGTATGCCTCAAGGCTTATGAAGATGCATGCTGACAACCGTCAGAAGATGGTGGCTGACAGCGCGCATTACCAAGCCGTGTATCAACGGATAACGAAGGCTTACAAGTATGCAGAATCACGCTATCAGGAACTTGAAAGATACGTGTTCTACGAAGGACAGACTCCTTTTGTTGACATCCTTTCAGATCCTGGCTTCTACTGGGAATTGACGAAGAAAGACCTGAAGGACCAGTATGACTTTGAAGAACTCGCAGGAGACGATAATGCCAGTGAGGAGGAAACGGAGGAGTACTTTAACAACATATCGAGCCAAGGCGAAAATGCCTTGCTTGTCATAGGCTGTGCCTTCCAGCTTATCCTCTTGGGCATCTTCTGGATTCTTGCAATAGTCGTACTATGGCTCATGGGACGCATATTCAAGCCAAAGCGTTATGTTCCACAAAACAAGTTGCCGCTGTTCTCGGTACTCGTTGGAACGATACTCTACTTCCTCCTGTTCGGTTTCGTATGGAAAGGCGACGAGTATTTCCAGTTGGGCGTGAAGAACATCAACACGTTCCTGTGGCTGCTCATAGCCATATCAAGCTCGCTCTTACTCAGGGTACAGCCGGAGCAGTTCCGCTACAGCATACAGCTCTACTCACCAACTTTCCTTGTGGTGATGGTGATAATCATCTGCCGCATCACATTCCCCCGGGATAAGCTGATGAACCTGCTGTTCCCGCCGATACTGTTCCTCGTGGTGCTAAGGCAGCTGTTCTATTGTTTCCGCTTACGTGACAAGACATCTTCGACAGACCGCACCATCGGATGCGTATCCGCAGGAATCTACTTCATAGCTTTCGGCTACTCATTCTTTGGATTCACATTCGTGTCATTGCTCATCCTTGTGTGGTGGTACTTCCTGCTTGCGGCATGGCTCACAATCGTGTGTATCGCCGACCTGTCAAACAGATACAGGGCACGATGGATAGACCGTCGGGTGGAGATAATGAGGAAAAGCATTACATACGTGTCAGGCGAAGACCGCGAGTCCTTGCTTTTCGGTGCAACATGGCTCTATGACCTTGTGAGGGAGGTGGCAATACCAACTATGGTGCTGTTGTCTATACCTATTTGCGTACGTATGTCTTTGGGAATCTTTGACTTTGACGACCTGTTTGTCAAGCTGTACAGCAATCCTTTCGTACATCTGGTTGACAGTAATGGCGTCGAGTCGATTCGCATATCATGCCAAAGCATCATCCATCTTCTTATCCTGTTCTTTGTCCTGCGCTATTCCAGCAAGGCAATACTCACCATCTGGCGCTATGCGAGCTACACGAGCTTCATGCGTAAGCACAACCGTACCAAGATTCGTCTTAACGAGATAAACCTCTCGCTTGGCAATAGCATCATCACGGCTATGATATGGATGGGATACGCAATAGTCATCATCTACACATGGCACATCCCGACAAGCTCCATGGGACTTGTGGCAGGAGGTCTCTCTGCCGGTATCGGTCTTGCGCTCAAGGACACAATCAACAACTTCATCTATGGCATCTTGCTTATGGGAGGACGCCTGAGAGTGGGCGACTGGATAGAGTGTGACGGCGTGCGTGGACAGGTTACTTCCATCAACTACCAGTGTGTGGAGATTGAGACCATTGAGGGCACGGAGATATCTTTCCTCAACTCAACCCTCTTTGGCAAGAACTACACAAGCCTGACCCACAACAACTCATACGAGCTTACGAAGATTACCTTCGGCTTGCCATACAAGACGGAGATAGACAACGTGCGTGAGGTCCTTGTCAAAGCAATGCAGAAGATGCGTACCAAGGACGCCTATGGACGTGAGATTGTTGACCCTAAGTATGCCGTGTATGTGGTTGTGGAGAACATCGACAACAACACCGTGGAGGTAACAGTCAAGCAGTACGTGCTTGTAGCCGAGAGAGTCAGCTACGTTGACAGGGCAAAGGAGGTAATCTACGATGCACTCACTAACGCTGGTTTCGACGTTGCTTCACCACAGTATAACATAAGGGTATCGAATGAATCATAATTAGAAATGAGAAATTAGTAATGAGTAATGGAAAGTCATTGACGCAAGTGAAAAGTGAAATATATATATTACTCTTTTGCTATTTTTATATCTGTGCTCTTTAAGTTGTCTGTGTTGAAATCATTGACAGACATTCAATTACTCATTTCTAATTTCTAATTAAATTCAATTCCTCATTTCTAATTAAAATTAATATCTTTCTCATGAGCAAAGTAAAATCAATACTACTCTGTATGCTGCTCTCGGTTAGCGCAGCAGCACAGGAACAAGACACAATAAGTAATGGACAGGGCAAGGGACGTCTCCAGGAATGGAAGGAAGAACTTCGCTTTGTGCAGCATTTCCTTGACTCTGCAGCCAAGGCAAAGGTTGACAGCCGATACATTACAGTACCGGAAAAGCCATGGAGAGTCGTCCTTCGCTACAAGGAGAATGCCGTGGATGTAGATTACACCAACCGTCTCATGGCACCAGAGGGAGCTGACGGTTACATGGACTGGGGTATGTGTTTAGAACCACCAGTAGGAGCATCCATAGGTATGTGGATTGGCTATCGTGGTACCGGCATATCATTTGCCAAGTCATTGGCAAGAAATGCTGGACGCTATTTCTCTATCGCCAGTACAGGTGCAAAGTATGGCTTCAACTTCAGGTACAGGAAGTTTGAGACTACCAGCACCACATTCTCTGCGCAATTCTATGCAGATGGCGAGCAGGAGGAGGCATGGGAAGAGACGTTCATTCCATTAAGCGTAGAAGCCCTTGGCATGATTATTGGCGTAAGGGTACATACATGTTGACTCTTGTAGTGAATGGACGAAAGCCTTTGCTTGGTTCATTGGTCGCAGTTTCCGAAGTGTCCACTTCGGACTTGCATGCACGAGTTGAGCTTTCAATCCTTGGCAGGGCTATACGTGACGAGGAGATAAAGAAGATAAATCACTTATATTTCTCTGCTCTCAGTATCCTCTGTGCCCTCTGTGTTTTAGAAAAGTAGTGACTTTGCGTACAAAAAAATTCCGACCTGTACGGTTGAAACTGTATGTTGTTTTTTGCCGCAGTGCGGCCAGTTAAAAAAACATGGTAAAAACCAAATAAAATCAAAAAAAACATGTTTTTTCTTGTTTTTGTTCTGTTTCTTGACTGTTTTTTTAATATGCA
>ODAI011624915.1_pt1 | contig 13526 bp, 9 predicted proteins | sample 1539321 | NCBI WGS metagenome assembly ODAI01 (sample SAMN02144231, study PRJEB22623) | gut metagenome | biome: sheep rumen | host: Ovis aries | place: New Zealand
GTCCGGGGCGGTTGGCCCTGCCCCGGATTGCAACGAAACCGAATAAAAAGAAAACAAAAATAAAATTCAAAAGAAATGAAAAAGTACTTCTTCATCGCAGCCGCCGCCCTGGTAACCCTGGCCGCCTGCACCAAGACCCAGCTTGTGGAAACCCCTCAGCGTGAGATCTCCTTCGAGGTTGCCAACAGCCTCCAGACCAAAGCCGATGCCGGCGTTGTATATAACAATGGCGCCTTCGGTACCTATGCCTGGTTCAAAGACACCGACGATTTCATGGTGAACGAACAGGTAGACCTCGCCGGTGGCGTATGGAAGACCGTAGACCACACCTTCTACTGGCCCAAGACCGGCAGCATCTCCTTCATTTCCTATTCCCCTTTTGCCGGTACCAGCGACACCGCCGGTTCCGTGCCTGCCGTGACCAAGAACAGCATCACCTACACCGGTATTACTGCTGGCACCACCGACCTGATGTATGCCGACAAAGCCACCTGCAATGCTAATGTGAACGAAGTAACGGACGATGCCGCCACCGGTACCACTGATTCCGGTTTCTCCGGTGTTCCCACCATCTTCCGCCACGCCCTGGCCAAGCTCAGCTTCGATATCAAAGCCAACTTCCTGAAGTATGACGATGCTACCAATGGCAGCCACACCGAGTGGGTAGTGACCGTGAAGAGCATCAAGATCGGCGGTTTCATGACCACCGGCGACTGCGCCCTTACCCTGAATGCCGACAAAAAGAGCTGGGATAAGCCCGAGACCACTGTTGGCTCTGACAAGTTTAATGTATGGACCAACCTCAGCGGTTCCACCGGTGATCAGGAACTGCTTCCTTCCGGCGATATGGTGCTCACCACTTCCCCGCAGACCCTGAACGCCGCTACCGGCTTTGTGATGCCGCAGGTGCTGGAGGCCGGTACCCAGGTACTTAAACTTAGCCTCCACATCAAGACCACCCTGTCTAATGGCAAGGAAATCAACGAAGACCTTGTAAAGACTGTTAACATCAAGGATATCTCCACCCTCAAGGCCTGGCAGATGAACGAGAACATCCACTACACCATCAACATCAAGCCCACTGCTTCCGCGCTGAATCCCGGCGACGCTCACAACGACGATCCCATGGATGTAGTGATCACCTTCGACCCGGCCGTGGCCGACTGGACCAATGTGGATGCTGCCGCTACCATCCAGCTCTAATTGCACCTTCATTTTCAATTCATAGTGTGTACATCGGTCTGGGGCGGCTGACCCTGCCCCAGGCCACCAGGAAAAAACAAAAAAACATTTATAGCTACTATGAACAAAAAATTCTTCTTCATCGCTGCCGTTGCAGCCCTTGCCCTTGCCGCCTGCTCCAAGCAGCAGGAGATCGGTGTAACGGACGCTTCCCAGGAGATCGTCTTCCAGATGGCCCGTTACAAGAACGTGACCAAGGCAGACCCCGCCGACTACAAAGACAACTATCAGAGCGTTCCTTTCGGCGCCTATGCATGGTATAAGGGCGTTTCCGCATCGGACAACACCGACTTCATGACCAACCAGCCGGTAGGATATGACAGCGGCAAGAATGTGTGGGCTCCCACCGGAACCACCTACTATTGGCCCAAGTCCGGTAGCATCGACTTCATCTGCTACTCTCCCTATACGGCCGACGGCACCAATGCTCCGCTTCCCACCATTACGGAATCCGGCATCAGCTATCCGGCCTGGAATGTTCCTGCGCACCCCGACGTGGACGTGATGTACGCCGACAAAGTGACTGGCCTCAGCAACAATAAGACCACTTATTACTACAACGGTGTTCCCACCCTGTTCCACCATGCCCTGGCCAAGGTTTCCTTCCAGATCAAACAGGCCTATATGAGCAAGACCGCCGACACCGGCGACACCACCAGCTGGGAAATTACGGTGAACGACATTACCGTGTTTGACGTGCTCACTTCCGGTTCCCTGAACCTGAACCTGAACCCCGACGGTACCTGGGAGAAACCCGCCAGCAATGTCTGGGATCCCATTGGCGGCACCCGTGACGACATTCCCCTCCTTTCCACTCCGCTGGATCTGGACGGCACTGCCCAGCCGCTGATTTCCGACAAGATGATCCTCCCGCAGGAGTTGAACAACGGCCAGAAGGTAGTCATGCACGTGACCATCAAGACCTACCGTGACATGAACGACGGCAACGGCCCTCAGCTGGTGCTCACCGAGACCAATGTGCCTATCGAAGCCTTCCTTGCCAGCGGCGAGCTGGACAAGTGGGGAATCAACCAGAACATCACCTACTCTTTCAATATCGCCCCCAGCCTGGGTACCACAACTACTGACGACCTGGATGGTGACGGCATTCCGGATGTTGTTCCTACCATCGTTTACTTTGACCCTGCCGTCTCCGAATGGGAGAACATCACCGTGAGCGCAGGTATCAATCTCTAATGTAATTTAGATTATGAAACATTTCGGCCTTATCGCCCTGTCTGTTGCTCTGCTGGCTGTCTCTTGCGCCAAGACGGAAAGAGCATCCGTCCCGCACGAGATTACCTTCAAGACGGCCAACTATGCTACCAAGGCAGGCATCACCGGAACCGTTTTCCCTACCACGGAGACGTTCAGCGCCTATGCGTGGGCAGAGGGAACTATCGGAGCCTATTTCATGGACAACGAGACCGTTTCCTTCGACGGTAGCCAATGGAAAGCCTCCTCTGTCTATTATTGGCCCAAGAATACCACGGTAGACTTCTTCTGCTACTATCCCACACGGATGTCGGGAATCTCCGTGAGCGAGAACATGATTTACTATAACAACATAGACGTTCAGGCGAATCCGCTGGATATCATGTATTCCGACAAAGCCGTGGGCTTTACCGAGAATACAGACGATGTAGAGGACGACGCCGCCAGCGGCTATACCGGTGTTCCCATCATCTTCCGCCACGCCATGTCCAAAATCCGTCTCAACGCCGTGCTGGTGTATAACCACAAGCAGGAATCCGACGGTACCGTCACTGACTGGGAAGTTACCCTGAATTCGGCCAGGATCGGCAACATCTTCCAGCGCGGAAACTGCCTCCTTACCCTTGCCTCCAGTCCTGCCGTGGGCCTGGTTGGCTGGGAAAAGCCCCAGGATGCGGATGGCAACCACGTCTGGACCGTGACCGACAGCACCACCTTCACCACGCCCAATTATCTCGCGCAGGCCATTAATATGACCCCCGGTGTGGTAGAGGAGCTGGTTCCCGAGATGTTCGTGCTGCCCCAGACCCTGGATCGCGGCCGTCAGAGCGTTATCCTGAACATGACCATCCGGACCAAGCGGAACGGCATGGATTTCCTGTCCGAGACCTTCGATGTCGCAGCAAACCTGTACATGCCCGAACTCTCGGCCTGGCAGATGAATCATGTGATTACCTATCAGCTGAATATCAGCCCCACCTCCAGTAATGGTAAAGGTGGAAATCCCGGTGATCCCACCGATCCCAGCAATCCGGTGGATCCCAACGATCCGGACCTGACCGATGCAGTCATCACCTTCGACCCTGCTATCGACGGTTGGGATGCAGTGGATGTGGTAGCCAAGATCAACATCTAATCCTTTTATCAGCCCGGCGGGGGTGATACCCTTCCGGGTTGCCAATAAACACAAGACAGCCCATGAAACAGCAACGTCTATATATTCTGTCCTTCGTTCTCCTTGCCTCCCTTGCAGGTTGCGAGCGGCATATTCCGGAAGAGCGTATGCTGGATAAGGACAGTATCCAGTTGGAAGCGCTGGGAGCAGACCTTTCCACGAAGGGCTTGTTAAACCAGGGAGATTTGGATGTGAACGGGATGAAGGTGAAAGTGTACGACTTCCTGTCGGGATACAGCGGCACCATTTCCGGCCACACTAATGGTGAAGAGTTCCTTTACATAGACGACTCTGTTGTTTATGACGACACCAAAACTTGGAAATGGCCATTTGTGAATGCTACCTATACTTGGACACGCACGGGCGAGCATAAGTTCTTCGGGTGGCTGGAGGAAGACCCTTCGAATGCAAGTTTCAAAACCTCATCTTTTTTTGATACATATACGCTGAACCTCAACGGAAATAATCGCTATCTGGACCTTGGAAAGGTTCTTACTGCCAGTTCTCCCCAGTACGACTTTCTGTACTCGGAGGTAAATTCTGTACCGGCTGCTTCCCGTACCTCTTCCGTGGTGCCGCTGGATATGAAACATCTGTTCGGTGCCTTTGCCTTTACAATAAAGAACGAGTCCTCGTCTGCTATCACCATCAAGTCCATTACGGTTCCCGATTTCCCGGTCAGCGGTTTGACGCGGCTGGATTATAGTGGAGATGCCGTGTCCCTTCCTGCCAAGACCAAGGCCAATGACCCTGTTAAGATTTCCGGCACTCCTTTCTTCACCAATGCATTCAATTCTACCGTTTTGCCTGCTAAGGTAGAAGGCGTTCCTGCTACGGAGTATAATGTTTATACGGCACTGCCTGTAAACGGTAGCAATTATGATTATCGTCTGGTGTGGCCGGTTACCATGGAAACCATCAGTCCTCTTACACCTTTCACAGGAGATACAGGCCCGGAGAGCGGGAACGAGACTCGTACGTATGAAGCTACTGACTCCTTGATTATCCTGAATTATATGATAGGCGGCAAAGAAAGGACAACCCGCTTGAGATTCCCCAGGATGACCAGTACCGAGGGAGATCCCATGGCTTTTTCCGCGGGCAAGAAGACCAAACTCACACTCCAGTTCCTGGATAAGCAGATCAAGTTGCAGTTTCAGGTATTGCCGTGGGATTATGAGGAAGTTCCCATGTCTTTTGAAGTGGATGCCGTCAATTCCACGCAGCTCAAATTCGTTGACGGAACGTATAGCGACGCCGGAAAGGTCTATGAAGCGGATGGAATAACCAAGACCCAGCAGATTGCGGTTCTGAACGGTAAAACCATCGAGGGCTCCTTTAACATCTATACACCCGTGGGCGCGCACATCCAGATAGGCGTTTCCGGTGATATCGACTATTTTACAGTTACCCCTTCGGCCACCACGGTGAATCCGGAAAACGACGGCGGCAGAATTGTCCTCAGGATCATCCCCAATACCAGTAAGCCCCGTACGCGTGACGTAAAGATCAAGTTGCATTTTTCCGTAATCCGGAATGGCCGTGAAATGGATGCCGATACGGAAATCAACCGGGATAACTACACCATTATCATGTACCAGTAATGAGCGGAATTATGATGAAATACAGAACCATTCTTTTGTGGGGAATCACGCTTTTGGCCCTGGCCTCCTGCCAGCGGCTGGAGATTCCTGTCGACGGCGTCCAGGAAGGCGTTCGCCTGTCTTTCGTTTGTTCCGATCCCATTACCAAGGTTGTAACGGAGAAACCCGGAGAAACCGCTCTCAATGAGAACAAACTGTCAACGGTAGATTTCTTCCTGTATCCCGAAGGTGGATCGGACAGCAATGCCATTTATCATGAGCAGCTTACAAATGTAGATCCCACCCAGTTTTACGATATCCCGCTTACGGACATTTTTGTAAACTACACGCTGTGCCCGCGTCCCAACACCAAATTCTATGTGTATGCCATAGCCAACTATCCTGGATCGTTGGCCAATCTGCCCAGTACATCGGTAGCCAGCCTCTCTGCCAAAACCATGGAACTGGAGAAGCAGAGCGACCTGGTAAAAGCCATCCAGTCTTCCTTTGTTATGGCGACGGACGGCACCGTGGAGGTGGAACTCAGCAGCCGGAATAAAACTCTGGCCGCTCAGGGCATCATTCCCTTGAAGCGCGTAGCAGCCAAAATCTCGGTATATGTCCGGGTGGCGGAATCCGTAGAAATCGACAATACCATTATCATTGGCGGAGTGGAGGATACCCGTCACGAAATCTGGCGTCCCCGTCTGGACGAGAATATGCAGATTTATCTGGTCAACGGTGCCTTGAACGGGCAGGTGAGCGGGGAACCGGCTGCATCTGTAACCCAGTTCGACTATACCGGCAGAAACTTCGACTTTACAAAGGGAGAAAATCACGAGTATTATACTTATACCAATACAGGGACAGTAGAAAATCCTGTATATGAAAAGAATACCTTTACAGGCACGTTCTACCCCTCAGACCCGTTCTACAGCTATCCGCAGACCTGGCAGTTCGGCTCCGACAAAGAGCCGTACCTGAAACTGCAGATTCCCTGGGACCGGGATCCGGGCACCAGCACGCTCGGCACCCGTTACGGTACCATTCAAAAGAATTACTATTACCGCGTGTATTGTCCCGGTACGGAGCTTCCCGACGGCATTTCCGCCAGTCTGGACCGGAACCATTGGTACAAGATTATCCTGAATGTAGCCATTCTGGGCAGTGAAACGGACGATGGAGAACTGGTGATTTCGCCTGCCACCTACTATGTGGTGGACTGGCAGGAGCGGGAAGACAGCAGTGGCGGCTCCGGATCGTCCGGTACCGATACCGACAAGGAGACCGAAATCAAGGGTGCCCGTTACTTGAGCGTGCCCAAAACGGATTACTCCCTTTATAACGTTAACAATCTGGAAATCCCGTATGTTACTAGTGATGAATGCGAATTGGCAAACCTGGTCATTACGTATAAGGATTATTCCGGAAATGATGTCGTTAGTAGGTCGGTTACCGATATAACCCAGGCCGATGGTGTTTATTCTTTCCACCTGCGTACGGGCGAAAGTACAGTCTCCGGTCAGCTGTATCTGGCGAACAGTCGTATCCAGTTTATCCACGGGTTGCGGAACGATACATCCACAACCACTTATGATGTATCGGCCTATAGCATTTCCTTTACCTTGCGTCATAAAGATGCGGCGCTTACTTATTTCAAGGATATTACCATTACGCAATATCCGGCCATTACCATTACGGCAGAGGCCAACTCGGACACTAATGGTACTAACAGAGGCTATGCTTATGTCAATAATGCAACAAACAGGAATGGTTTGATATCGCCGGCCGATGGTATTACATTGGGTTCCATCCCAGGTAGCTCGAACTCTAGCAACAATAACTATAATATGATTATCATCGAAACCACGGTTCTTCCTCAGGGGTCGCCGTATTTGCTGGGAGACCCCAGGAAGAATTCGGTAGATAATCTGGTATCTGGTTGGCCTGCAACCGCCAGTTCCGAAGCCGCTTCCTGGAGCGCAAATGTCCAGCCCATTAGTGGAGGAGGCAATAGAAGAATGACCTATTATTACCCGTCGGATAATTCAAGGGATGCCGATAATATCATCGCCCCGCGTTTTAGGATTGCTTCCTCCAGAGGTGCTACGTCACCTTTGACTTATTCCAATGCCTTCCGGCGCTGCGCCACTTATCAGGAAGACGGTTATCCTGCCGGACGCTGGAGAGTCCCCACCAAGGCGGAGATTGAGTATATAGCCAAATTGAATGCCGACGGAAAGATAGTCCTTTTGTTAGGCTCCGATTCTGGAACAACGCCCTATTGGTGTAATAGCGGATATGTTACTGTAGAAAAGAATAAAGCCCCTATATATACCCCTTCTACAAGTAACAGTGAAGATACTTATGTCCGCTGTGTCTATGACGACTGGTATTGGAGTGTCACAGCTTATCCCAGGCTTCAGACAGGACGTAATAATTTCAGATGGGGAGATGAACTCCGGGGCCAATAATATAGGAAAAGTATGAAGACAAGAACGCCATATCTGTTACTATTTCTGCTGACTGCTTTTCTGGCAGGATGCGTCAAGGAGATTCCCGGGCAGGAAGAGCCGACGGCTCCCGTGCCGGAAGGGGAGGCCCTTCTTACCTTCAGCCTGCGCTTCCCCGAACCTGTGGTTTTGGGCCCCGCCACCAAGGCGATGGCCGATACCCCTACTATTACTTCTCTCAAGATAGCCGTATTCGGTAGTTCCGGCTTCCTAAAGGAATACCGCGATGTGGAAAGTTTTACGACGGGCGCGACCAACGGTCCTTCTCCTGTCTATACGTTCCGCACCAAAATGAACCTGACAGACAGTAAGAACCTCCGGATCCATATCATCGCCAACGGACCGGACAAACTTCCCTGGCTGTACGAGGATGCCGCGCTTTGTTCGGGTGCCTATACCACCGGGACGAATGATGCATACTGGTGCCGTTTTGTCCTGCCCAATGGTGTAATGGCAAAACGCGAATACAATGAGACCACCCAGGCCATGGAATATGTCAAAAGACAGGATCCAGTGGACCAGCAGTGGTATTTTGTAGTGGACGACTCCGTGCAAGCCCTCTTCCAGAATCTTCCGCTTGTGAGGAATTTTGCCAAGCTAACGGTAGAATCTACCACTCCCCAGCTGGTGCTCAATCCCAACACTACGGTGGCTGTAGTCAATATCCCGGACCGGGGGAGTGTGGCTCCTTATAATGCCCTCACGTCGCAGTTCATGTCCGGATACAAGGACATCTCCTATGCGGATATGATCAACGAGTATCCGGGATACACGCCGGACAATATGGTCCTTGTCCAGAACGATCCCAGCACCGTTCCTTTTACCAAGGGTAGCATCTATATGTATGAGCGGCCCATTCCCACAAGCAATCCCACCTACTTGATTATTCACGGAACCTACTATCCCAAGGTATTGGACGGTGAGGGAAAGCCCACCTATGATGCAAACCATAACCTGGTGGTGGATATGAACAGCCCCACAGATTGTTATTACCGCATAGACCTTACGGATGACCACGGCTATTATGCCATCTACAGGAATTTCCGTTACCGGATCCGGATTACGGGTGTTTCCAAGGCCGGTGCCAGTACGCCTGCGGCGGCCGGCAGCACAGGCGGTAGCGGAGACGTGTCTTCAAATACGGAAGCACAGGGCCTTACCGATATATCGGATGGCACGGGCCGTATTATGGTGGAATACACCTCCAAAACCTTGGTGGAAGAGACAGAGGAAGTAACGCTTAAGTATAAGTTCATCCCGGATGTGGAACACGACACCCCGCAGAACGATAATGTCACCATTACCATCAATCCGGGCGGATCTGCTGGAGATGTGATCAAGAACACAACCACCATTTCCACCGCAGGCAGATCTACGATAGGCGGCGGAGCAGAGGGTCATGGAATCATTGTCATTGATGATACGGACGATGCCAGTGACGGATTCCGGACACTGCGTTTTACCACGAATATACCGGAGGCTCTTAGAAAGAACCAGACCATCCGCATCAGCGGCCACGTAAGCGCAACCGCCGTGGTGTACCGCGACATTACCTATTATCTGATGGAACGGCAGACTATGGCTGTTTCCTGTACTCCTAGTGTGGAGGATGTTATGGGCCAGCAGGTAAATGTGAACATCGGTATCCCCAAGGACCTGCCGGAATCCATGTTCCCGCTGGTATTCAACATTGAGGCGGAGAAGCTCAGTATCACGCCTTATATCTCTTCTGAGTGGGCCGATGAAAACCTGCCTGTAGAGTCCGGTACCACGCTGGTGCCCAATAAGAGTTACCCTTCGTTCCACTTCAAGCGGACGCTCAGTTATGACGAATATACCGGAACGGGCCTCTATGCCGGAAGGGGACTCCCCGAGGGAGATGGCGGTGTGGTTATGACCTGCCACTTCAAAACCAATAAGGACCAGAGCGCCAGTAATATCTACGTGACCAACGACTACTTTAACAAGGGAGGTACTCAGTTTACAAACTACCACGTATTTAATTTCTCCAGGATGTGTTTCTCCAATCTGGAGTTGACATCTGTGGGGACCTCCCTGACCTACCGTTTCAATATGGATGCCGATGATACTGCATATAATAATCGGCAGATTACTGTTACGCTGGATGGCTTGGTCCCCGATGGCTCCGGTCAGCTTACTCCGGTACTGGGATCTTCCAACAAGTATTATTATACGGTGACCAATGCCTCAAATACGCTCTATCTGAAGACAGAAAGTGGTTTCAACGGCGTCTATTCGGTAAAACTGGAAACCAGTGGTTATCATACTGCAGAAAGAGTGAATTCGAACTTTGTGCAGCACACAGTGACGCTAGATGCCTCTGATCTTACTGCAGGAGTTAGTGCAGCCCAGAATCAAAGTGAGGGTTGGAGTATCTCTGATGGAGAAACCATTCGGTTAAGTTTCTCGAATCTCTATAGTGTAGGTTCGTATTATTATGGCAACTACTTAGAGCTTTATCAGAATAGCACAATGACGATTGATTGTTCGGCTCTGATGTCTCAGATTCAATTTACTTATTATTCTGGTAATTATAGTAATTGTACAATGAATCCGAACGTTGGCGATTATACTCATCAAACCAACTCAACAACGGGAACCTGGACTGGTTCAGCATCGAATGTTATCATAACTGTCGGGAACAGGGTAAATAATAATCGAAACATTATCACTGGTCTCCAAATCACTTATTGGACATACGACGCCAGCTAACCAAAACATCAGGGCGACCCTTCGGGGCCGCCCTCAGTTTTGCTCGCCAGGGGTGCTGACACCGGCCCCTGTCCCAGTCCAGCCCTCCCGGTCCCTAAAGGTTCCGGATTTCCTCTTCCGTGAGGCCGGTAGCTGCAACGATTGTTTCCACCGGGACGCCCAGAGCCAATAACTTCTTGGCCGTTTCGGCTTTTGCCTCGGCTTTACCCTCGGCTCTGCCTTTTTCCATCCCTTTTTCCATCCCTTCGGCAAGGGTGACCTTGCGGAAATAGTGTTCCACATTCTGGATGTCGCGCATCTCCTTAAGGCGCTTTTCGTACATTGCCTGAGTTTCCATATCCATTGCCAGATATTCTGCAGTATGCAGCAGTTCCTCGAAATAGGGTTCCTGCTGCAGGTCGGGTCTTTTGGCAAAATTAGGCAGATTCTTCATATAATACAAGAACTTTTCTTCAAAAGTGGTGCATTCGTCATAGCTCTTGCTGAACGGCCCTACCTCCATGAACACGTATTGGAGCTTTTCGGTCATGGGATCTCCGGTCTCGTCGTTTCTCACAGAATAGCGGTGCACGAATCCTGGTCCGTGTCCCACGCTTTCTGGCATGGGGAAGTCGATGAGTCCCAGGAAGTAAACGGGCTTGAAGGCATAGTCCCACGAGCCTTTCGGGGCTTGACGGGAGATGACCCGGGAGACGTAAAACAGGGCCCGCTCGGCAAAGAATTCTTGTGCCCGCACTTGGCATTCCACAATGAATTCATGGCCGTCGGGAGCGCGGCAGACCACGTCGAAGTAGGCGTTCCGGGCATCAATGGTTTCGCCCACCTGCTCGGAGTTGTCGTAAGTGATGTCGGCAATCTCTCTCTTGAAGACATGCTCCAATAGTCCTTTCAGGAGATGCTTGTTCTTTTCCGTACCAAAAAGGTACTTGAAAGCAACGTCAATCATGGGATTGACATAGAGTTTGGGTGTGAGTAACTGTTCCATCATTCAACATATTTGGAACAGCAATAATATGCAAAGTTTCCCCGAAAGGCGTTAAGAAACAGAAAAACTTTTTGAAATGTTTTTTACGATTCATCGTTTCGCACTCCAGCCGCCTGCACCGGCGCCGTCATTTTTGGCGTTTTTTGCGGGTGCAGCCGTCGTCCGTGACACCGGCGCCGTCATTTTTGGCGTTTTTTGCGGGTGCAGCCGTCGTCATTGACACCGGCGCCGTCAATTTTGGCATTTTTTGCGGGCGCAGCCGTCGTCCTTGACACCGGCGCCGTCATTTTTGGCGTTTTCTGCGGGTGCAGCTGTCGTCCTTGACACCGGCGCCGTCATTTTTGGCGTTTTTTGCGGGTGCAGATGTCGTCCTTGGCACCGGCGCCGTCATTTTTGGCGTTTTTTGCGGGTGCAGCCGTCGTCCTTGACACCGGCGCCGTCATTTTTGGCGTTTTCTGCGGGTGCAGCCGTCGTCCGTGGCACCGGCGCCGTCATTTTTGGCATTTTTTGCGGGTGCAGCCGTCGTCCTTGGCACCGGTGCCGTCAATATCGGGCAAAAATGCGGGTGTCGGGGGTCGCCGTCACTCCCATAAGGCCGCCAAAGTCCTATCGAAACCTCAAGATACGGCACTAAAATGCATTTTTTTGGGGGATTTAGTGCTACTTTTTTAGAATTATTTTATACTTTTGTATTGGGGAAAGTATGATTATAACTTGGCTCATAACTGCGCTTGCACTGTTTTCTGCTCCTTTTCATGAAGAAGAAATGCTGGTTGCGGGCCCAGACCGCCAGGAAGATACTACAGAAAGAGCGGTCATTCGGCCGGTTATCGGCATAAGTACAAACCTCCCTTACGACATCACCTACATTCCCGGTTACGGGCTCACATCCATTCCTTCCTTCTCGCTGGAGTTCTATCCCGCCAAGGGTAAATTCACCTTCGGGGCAGACGTGGAATGGCCCATGTGGCGCCACCCGGAGAATCATCGGTACATGCAGGTGAACAACCTCACCCTCTGGACCCGGTATTATTTCAAACCCCGCGAGAATCGGTTCCGGGGCATCTATGTGCTGGGCAATGTGAATGCCGCCCGTTACGGGATCGGCTGGGACGCCAAAGGCTGGGAAGGGGAGGGCCTGGGCATTTCCCTGGGTACCGGATACAAGTGGGTTTTCGGCCGATTTTTCATTGACCTGGGTGCTGCCTTCGGGTTCTTCTACTCCGGTTTCGACCCTTACGTGTATGGCTTCGACGAGCGGGAGTGGTATTACTATGACTACACCGGAGACCCGGACGATTTCTCTCCCCGCAACAAGCGGCTCACCTGGTTTGGGCCCACGCGGGTGTACATTTCCGTGGGCGTAGACCTTTTCAACCGCAAAACCAAGGATCGGCGATGAGAAGGAAAGGGCTCATAGGGTTTGTCTGTGCGGTTGTCGCAGTGGCGGTGGCGGGGTGCTCCATCCAGCCGGAACTGCATCTGCGGAAGGCCGTGGAGACCCGTGTCGTCCTGGCGACGCAGGTGAACGTGGACCTGATGTGGCAGATCAACTGGGAGGCCATCTGGGACTTCAACTGGGACGTGCGTGCGCTGGGCCCCCTGGGATACTCACAGCCCGGCAGCATGCGCCTGCACCTGTACTCCCTGGGTCAGGATGCCGAGCGGGTTCGGCACGAAGAGCACAACTTCGTGGGCAACATGGCCATGATCGAAGTCACCGTGGGCGAATACGACCTCCTTTTCCACAACAACGACTCCGAAGCCCTGCTGTTCCGCTCGGAAGACGACTTGTCGCCCGTTTACGCATACACGCGCAATATCTCCTCCGGTCTCAAGACCTCCCTTCCGGTGCTCACCCTGGAGCAGAAAAGGGCCGGTTACACCACCAAGGCCGACGAAATGGCAGAGGAGCCCGTCTCCCTCACCCCCGACGACCTTTTCTCCCTCTACGACCCTACCCGCTTCATCACCGACGACCCGGACAAGCTTGTCTTTGAAAACGGCCGATACATCCTCCGGATCGAAGGCCAGCTGTACCCCTCCACCTTTATCTACCTGATCCAGGTGCGCCTTCACAA
>ODAI011707118.1_pt1 | contig 13525 bp, 10 predicted proteins | sample 1539321 | NCBI WGS metagenome assembly ODAI01 (sample SAMN02144231, study PRJEB22623) | gut metagenome | biome: sheep rumen | host: Ovis aries | place: New Zealand
CAGCTCGTCCAGGGAAGTCGCGCGCAGGAACCGCCCGAGCCGCGTCAGACGCTCGGCGTCCGAGCCTTCGCCGCCGCGCATTGTCCGGAACTTGAGCATCGTGAATACGCGGCCGCCTTTGCCTGCGCGTTCCTGCCTAAACAGAACCGGACGGCCGTTGAAGACCAGGATTGCAACTGCGACGAGCGCGGCAATGGGAATCCACAGCGGGGCGGTGACAATCACGGCAAGAGATTCAATGACTCTTTTCACGGCACTATTATAGCAAATTATGGTATAATTTACGCACAGCAAGGAGAATTCCCATGAGAGACCTTTTTATCGTAGGAGCGGGCGGCTTCGGCCGCGAGGCAATCTGGACCGTCGAGCGCATCAACGCGCTTTCGCAGCAGCCGCAGTGGAACATCATCGGCTACGCAGACGATGACCCTAAGTGGAAGAAGGGCGACAACTTCGAGGGGTTCCCGATCCTCGGGACTCTTGAGGAGGCGTCGCGCGACTATCCAGGGGCGTCCGTTTTCATCGCCGTAGGCAAGAACTCGAAGCGCGCCGACATCGCGAAGCGCCTGTGCGGGCATGACTTCCCGGCGATCATCGACCCGAAGGCGCAGATTTCCCCGACGACCGACTTCCTCGAAGGCGCGTTCATTGCCGCCGGTGCGGTTGTGCAGGTGGGCGCCGAGCTTGGCCGCTTCGTTATCGTTGGTGCAAACGCCGTCGTCTGCCATGACGCGCATCTTGGCGACTTTGTCAACATGGGCCCCGGCACCGTCGTCGCCTCAGGCGTAAAGGTCGAGGACAACGTTTCCTTCTTTGCCAATTCATCCACAATGCCGTGGATCACGATCGGCACCGGTTCGGTCATTAACTGCGGCAAGGGTGTAAAGGAAAGCATCCCCGCGAACACCGAGGTCTGAAGGCGGCGCGAGGCGTGAAGAAGGTTGTCTATAACCTGCTGTTCGCCATCGTCTATCCGTTTCTCCTGCCTGGCTTTCTCGTACGAATGCTGAGGCGCGGCGGATATGCCGCGCGGATGGGCGATAGGTTCGCCCTTTATCCGGACGCAGTACTGGCCAAGTTCAGGGAAGGCGGTTTCGTCTGGATTCATGCCGTTTCCGTCGGCGAGGTCCAGGTGGCGGGCCAGTTGATGCGCGAATGGCGAAAGGTCGAGCCAGACGTAAAGTTCGTCTTTTCGACGACGAGTTCCACCGGCTGGAAAATGGCGGAGAAGGAAATATCCGAGCGCGACGTCCTAATATACAATCCGCTTGACTTCCCGAACTTCGTCAAGAGCGCGCTGAAGACCGTCCGTCCTCGCGCGGTAGTCCTCACCGAAAGCGAGATCTGGCCTAACTTCATCTGGACGGCGCGACGCTACCGCATACCTGTCTTTCTCGTCAACGCGCGCGTCAGCGACCGCAGTGCGCCGCGCTACAAGGCCGCCCGCTGGTTTTTTGGCGACGTTCTCTCGTCGTTCGCTCGCATCTTCGCGCAGTCTGATCTCGACGCGACTCGCCTTGTCGCCGCAGGCGCACCTGAAAGAATCGTCGAGGTGACAGGCAGCTTCAAGTTTGACGTCGCTCACCGCAACGAGGCGAAGGAGCGTGAGCTCAGGGAATGGATTGGCCCTGGCCGCATACTTCTCGGCGGTTCGACCTGGCCGGGCGAGGACGAGGCGCTTCTTCGCATTTATTCCGACATCGCAAGGGCACAGGGTGGCGAATCGCAAGTAAAGCTCGTAATAGCTCCGCGCCATTTCGAGAAAGCCGACGCCGTCGAGGCGAACATCAAATCCGCCGGCTTCCCATGCGTCCGCCGTAGCAGAAAAGACTCTTCTACTCCTCCACTCCTCCACTCCCCCACTCCCGTCTATCTCGCCGATACGACGGGCGAGCTAATGGGACTCTACGGGATCTCTGACGTCGTGTTTGTCGGGAAGTCCCTCTGCGCCCACGGAAGCCAGAACATGATTGAACCGTGCCTCTGCGGCAAGCCGACTGCCGTCGGGCCTTACACCGAAAACTTCCGTCCCGTCATGAGCGATCTTCTCGCGGCCGACGCCATACGCCAGGTGAAGAACGAAAAGGAGCTTGGCGAATTCGTGAAAAGTTCTTTTGCTGACGACGGCGGGCTTGGTGCACGCGCGGCGGCGGCAGTTGAACGACGGAAGGGCGTCGTTCCGAAGTGCGTCGATGCGATACGACGCGCGCTTGTCTGCGTCATGCTCCTCCTCGTCGTCGCCGGATGCGGAAACGACCGCGGCGACGATACCAAGAAGACTAAGCCAGAACCAGAGGAAAGCTCGTTCCGCCCAGTCAAGATAACAACCGCCTGCATCGCGGCAATCGAGAAGCCCACTGCGACGCGAGTGCTGCTCGTAGACGACAAGGCCGAGACGTTCAGGCCGTTCCTGTCTTCGTTCGGCGTGATCTGCGTCTCGAACGAGGAGGCCGCTGCGGAATCTAAGTTCGACATCGTATTTCTCGCCGGCAGAGCCGATTCGGGGAAGCTTTCCGCCGCCCTTGAGCGTGCGGGCGAGGCCGGCATCCTTACGTGGCGGCTTGCGGTCAAGGACATGAGCGCCGCAGACTTCAAGACGGCCGTCGAGTCGTTCCCTTGCAAGTCGGCGCATCTTTGGATGCCGAGTTCGGATGAATGGGTTTTCGTCGGCCGTCGCTCGCCCCGCAAGATTAAACTCGACGCGATGATGGACGTCTTTTCCCGCGAAGTGGCGTTCGAGGCGCTTGCCGAGGCAAAGGCGACGGCGCTTTCCGATGTCTTTGCAAGCTATGTCGGAAATCTTTCCGATCTATCAGGCGCATTTGTCTCGACGAATCTCTCGGTGGCAGTGCGTCCGGAGTTTTTCGTCACGAAGGACGTCCCGCCCCTTGACTGGGTAACGCGCGGCGACGTTGACGAGGACATCTACAAGGAAACTCTCGCCGAAATGCGCTCGATGCAGGTTGTGCGTCGGCTTGTGATAGAGGGAGATATCCTTGCCGCCGAAAGCAAGCCAGACGAAGCCACCGAAGTGTGGGCGCGGGCCATGCTCAGGAATCCGCGCGATCCGATGCTGCTCGACCGCCTCGACAGGCTTTCCCGCAACGCAGAGGCGCTTCTCGCCGTAGGCAATGTCGTAGCCGCGACAAAGTGTTACGAGACAATGGTTGTCATAAACCCGACGGATGCGTCGGCAGTATTAAAATATGGCATCAGCCTTCGACGCCTCGGCATGAAGGAGATGTCCGATCAAGCGCTCAAACGAGCAGGGGAGCTGAGGAAGAAATGAAAAAGACCTTGATGACATTGTCAATGCTTGCGTTTGCAGGCTGCTTCACCATGTTCGAGAGCGACTATCCGGCGGTCGAGATGGCCGCCGCCGGCGATGCGGACATCAAGGTCCAGCTTGCGGGCTTCGAGGCGACCGTCACGACGTATGAAGTGGTCTATGGCTACGAGACGGCGTATCGCTACCACTATGGGTATCGCCGTCACTACGGATACTGGGGACCTTCGACGGTGATGACCGAGACTTATGTCCCGCAGACACGTGCGACGTCGACCTTCATCGACCGTGCGACTGAAATACTCGAACTCAACGGATTCAACCCGAAAACCGACAAGCCGGAATACCGCATTGAGGTGAAGTTCGACGGTCCTTTCGTGTCCGACGGAGAACGCGCGGCCGAGGCCGCATGGACCATCTTCTCGCTGCTCACGGCGGACTACGGCGTCCATACATGGACTGCGAAGCTTAAGATCTACGATATCGCCACCGGCAAGCTTCTCATGCACTACGACTATTCCGAGCGCTACTCCGCCCTTGTCTGGGGCCCGATTCCGCTGTTCAGCCCCGCCGGTTCCGACAAGACGTCGGCAAGCTCGATGCAGCGCTGGTGCCTTATGGCGCTCACCGACCGTGCGATGGCAGATGCAACGGCGTTCCTCGCGGCGCGGGCAAAGCCAGCCAAGGCGGAATGATGCGGGAGTTTGCACTTAGCGAAATGGAAAGCAAATGAAAAACGTCATAATCTCGATTGTCGCTGTTGCAGCAGGAGCGGCGATGCCCATTTTTGCCGCCGAACCGTTCGCCGTTGGCGACAAGGTCAGCGGGTTTGCAGTAAAGTCTGTCACGGATCTTCCCGAGATCAAGGGGCGGATGGTTCGGATGGAATACGAGAAGAACGGCGCCGAGCTTGTCTGGTTTGATCGCGACGACGACTGCAAGACGTTCGCCATCGGCTTTCGCACGCTGCCGTACGACGATACGGGGGTGCCGCACATAATCGAGCACTCGGTGCTGTGCGGTTCCGAGAAATATCCCGTGAAGGATCCGTTCGTGCAGCTTGCGAAGGGCTCATTTGCGACGTTTCTGAACGCATTCACTTCCCCTGACTGCACCTGCTACCCTGTCTGCTCGCGCAACCAGCAGGAATTGCTCAACCTCATGGACGTCTATATGGACGCAGTACTACATCCATTGAGCGTTCAGTCTCCATTGGCGTTTAAGCAGGAGGGCTGGCACTACGAGCTGGACGGGCCTGACGGCGAGCTTAAGCGCAATGGCATCGTGTACAGCGAAATGAAGGGAGGCTTTTCAAACCCCGAGAGACTGCTTTACACCGAGGTCTCCCGACTGCTCTATCCCGACACTACGTATGGCTTTGTGTCTGGAGGCGACCCCGCTGCGATACCGACGCTCACGTTCGAGATGTACAAGACCTTCTACGACCGCTTCTACCACCCGTCCAACGCCCGCATCTTTCTCGACGGAAACATGGACGTGAAAGCTGTTCTTGCGAAGCTCGACGGCTTCCTTTCGCCGTATGAGCGCAAGGTCGTGGACGCGCCCGTGGTGTTCCAGCGTCCAGTCAGCGCCGAGAAGACGATAGAATACGAGATAGGGGCGGACGAAAAGGCCGACGGCAAGGTGTATGTCGCGACTGGATGGGTGTGCGGACGCTTCGACGAGCGCGAGAAAAGCCGCGCGCTTGAAGTGCTTGTCGCCGTGCTTGCCGGCGACAACTCGTCGCCGCTGAAAAAAGCGCTCGTCGACGCGGGGCTTTGCGAAGACGTTTACTGGGGTTGCGGGCAGATGGCGCAGATAAGGTCGGGATTGACAGTCAAGGGCGTCAAGGCCGAGAATGTCGATGCCGTCCGCAGCACGATTCGCGAAACGCTTTCACGCCTTGCCGCAGAAGGGCTCGACCATGCCCGCATAGAGGCGGTTCTCGACCGCACGGAGTTTCGCGTCAGGGAGAAAGACACTGGTTCCACGCCGCGTGGGCTTGATATTTATTTTGACGCGTCCCTTTTGTGGAACTACGGCGGCGATCCGGCAGATGCGTTCCGCAATGACGCAATATTCGCCTCGCTTCGCGGGAAGATTGCGTCCGGCTGGTTCGAGAAGCTTCTCAAGGAGTGCTTTATCGACAATCCGCATGTAGTGCGGCTTACGATGACGCCTTCCAAGACGATTGCCGCGGAGCGCGCCGAGGCTGAAAGGAAGGCGCTCGCGGCGATAAAGGCCGGGTGGAGCAAAGAGGAACTCGAGAATGTGATTGCCGAATGCAGCGCCCTTAAGAAATTCCAGGCAGATCCGCCCAGGCCCGAGGACCTTGCAAAGCTCCCGCGCCTGTCGCTGTCCGACATTCCGGAGAAGGGCACGTACGTCCCCCGCGAAATCGTCAAGGCCGGCGGAGTTACGGTCGTGCGTCCGCACACCCATGCAAACGGAATTCTCCATGCCGAGTGCCATTTCAGCGCGGAGGACTTTACGGCAGATGAGCTTGCCGACCTTCCCTTCCTGGCAGATCTTTTCACGAACCTTCGCACGTCTCGTCGTTCGCTTGGCGACCTGCGCAACTTCCGGGACGGACGCCTTGGGCGCTTTTACTCGTCGGTGGGCGTCTATTCCTCGCCAAAGGACGGCGAGGGCCGTCCATATTTCACCGTCAGGGTGTCGGCTCTCGAGTCCCGGGCGGACGACGCGCTCGCCTTCGTCGCCGAAGTGCTGCGCGAGACGCAGTTCGACGACATAAAGGCGATTGGCAAGCTGCTCAGGCAGGATCGTCTTGATGCGGAGCAGATGCCAAACGGAATCTCGGGCTCCCGTTTTGCGAGTAGTCGCGCAGCCGCGCAGCTGACGTCTCGTGGCGCGATGGACGAGATCGTCTACGGCATTGCCCACATCCGCCATCTGCAGAAGGTGGACGACGACTTCGCAGAGCATGGTGCGGACTATGCCAAGCATCTCGCCGCACTCGCCGCAAAACTCTTTACGAGAGACCGCCTCGTCGTGTGCCTGCCCGACAACATTCCGCTTTCCTGGGCTGAGCGCATTGCCGAGTCGTTCCCGCGTGGCGAGATCGGACCGCGGCAGGAAATAAAGCCGTTCCCGAGGAAGAAGGAGGGGTTCCGCACTTTGGGCACTATAAGTGGAACGGCCATGGTCGCCCATCCAGTCAAGAACCCGTACAGCGGAAAGGCGATTGTCGCCGCTCGCGTGCTTTCATACGGCTATCTCTGGGCGGAGATACGCGTGAAGGGCGGTGCCTACGGCGGCAATTTCGGGGTTGGCCGCAGCGGCGACGCCAGTTGGTCGTCATGGAACGACCCGAAGCCGGCGCGCACGCTTGACGTATATGCCGGGTGCGGCAAGGCCCTCAGGGCGTTTGCGGACGGCGAGGATTCGCTAGACAGCCAGATAGTGAGCGCTGTCGCAAGGTCTGAGCCGTACCAGACGCCAAGCGCCGAGACATACTCTGCGTCGTCGTTGTGGCTTTCCGGCCGCACTCCTGAAGATCTGCAGCGCACCCGTTCGGAAATGCTCAAGACCACGAAGCAGGACCTTCGCGCCTTTGCCGACGAAATCGACGCAATGGCGTCTTCAACCGCAATCTGCGTCGTAGGCGGTGCCCAGCTCGTGGATTCCTGCACGAACCTGCTCGACCATGTCGAGACGCTCGCGCGGTGAGTCGCGTAACGCCTGGGGCAGTTGCCGAGAGGCAGTCCATAATGGTATAATATCGACAACAGGAGGAAACATGAAAAAAGAAGAGACAATTGCAGTTTCGGCGATGCGCGCCGGCTTTACGCTAATCGAGATTCTCGTGGCCGTGGCCATTATCGGCATTCTCGGCACGACGGCCGCAATCGGCATTCCTCGAATCCTTGAAAATGCCAAGATCAGGGCAGCAAAGGTCGGGGTCGATAACCTCAAGGGCGCCGTCGTGACGTACAATATCGAGAAGGGCAAGTACCCCAACGACCTCAAGGCGCTTGTCGAGGCCTCTGGAGACGACGAACCGATTGTCGATGGCGGCGAAGGCGCTCTGTACGATCCGTGGGGCACGGAGTACAAGTACGAGAAGAAGGGCAAACGTTTTGTGGTCATCAGCGCCGGCCCGGACGGCGAATTCGGCGGCGACGACGACATCCGCAGCGACGTCACGAAGAAGACCGGCGGAAACGACTGACGTCCCCGCTGTCGCGCTTGCGATGCGCAGGGCCTTTACACTCATCGAGATACTTGTCGTTGTCGCCATCATGGCGATAATGGCGACTGCCGCCGTTCTCGGTGTCCGCGCAGGGCAGGATGCCGCGCGCGTAAAGGGCGCGACGAGGGATATCATGGCGTCGATACGCCACGCGCGCTCGATGGCGCTCGTGATGATGCAGCCCGCCATCATCACCTACTCGACCACGCATGTGGACGACGAGGTGTGCGCCCAGATCAAGGTTGACGGCGCGAAGCTTATGGGGAAGGCCTCGTCCGACACCGTGCAGACCCTTTCTGGCGAGATCGTGATGCGCGATGGAACCAAGGTGGAAGACGTAAAGAAGAAAGCTGATTCAGGCGAGGAAACCAAGGAGCTTCTCGAAGACACTGGCGGAGACACAATGGAGGACTACCTCTTCGCGCCCATATCTACCGAAATAATGCGCGGGGTGCGAATCAAGGTCCTAGTAGGTGACGAAGAGTTGCCGTTCGAACAGGACGAGAGGAAGAACGCAAATAAGATATCGGTGTTCTCCAACGTAGACTACCTGCTCGGGAAGTACAAGGAGAAGAACGCCGAAGAGAAGAAAGCCGAAGAGGAAAAGGCCGCGGAATCTCAAAGCGCCTCGGCTCCGGCTGGCCGTGAAGAAGACCAGGAGCCGGTAAGCGTCGTGTGGGAGGCGAACGGGCGCTGCGACCCGCACCGCGTTTGGGTATATCTCGACGGCTCGACCCCCGAGAAGGGGCTCTGCATAAAGATCGACCACTTCGGCGCGGCCAAGATACTTTCAAACGACGAGGACTGACGCCATGCGAAGAGGATTTACATTGCTCGAAGTCCTGCTCGCCTCGATAATCCTCGGGGCGGGACTTGCCGCCATTCTCGTCTCGATGTCGCAGAGCCAGAAGATGATGCTGTCCTCGTCGGCGCTCGAAACGGCGCAGGAGGTGATGGATCTTGGGGAAATGGCATATCCCCTTTCGGACGTGAAGGACCCCGACCAGGATCTCGACGTCAGCGAGACGAAGGCGTCTGAGCTTTGGGACATAATCTCCGGCTCCCACGGACCGAAACTGACGCGCGAGCAGGAGGAGAAGTTCCGGGGGTACACTTGGGAGCGCGTCGCCTTGAACCGCAAGGACGACGAGGACGACATAAAGCGCCTCGGCAACCTCTACACCGTGCGTGTTATCGTTCGATGGGGCGACAACCGCCGTGGCGAAAACGAAGAGGAAAGCTACGTCACGTTCTGGAGGAAGAAGGAATGAGGCGCGCCTTTACGCTTATAGAACTTCTTCTCGCCGCCGTGCTTCTCGGCGTCCTCACGTCGCTTACGATGATGACCTTCAACTCCGTAACCCACGGCTGGCAGGTCTCTACTGACTACCTCGACAAGATGCAGCGTACCGATTTTGCGCTCAACCAGGTCGTCTCGGGCCTGAGAAGCCTCTACTATCCGCACGGCGGCGAACAGAGCTACGACTACGGCTTCTATCTTACCGACAACGGCAATGGCGAGGATCCTGACCGCTCCGACGTCATTGAGTGGTCAAAGCGCGGTTCTGCGATAGTCGGCTCGAAAAGTGCGGCTGTTGACACCGTGCATCGCGTCCAGCTCATGGTTCTTGAGGAGGGGAACCACGACTACATGGAGCCAATAGAGGTCACCGGGCTCTATGCGCGTCACTGCCCCGACGTGACGCTCCGTCCAAAGGACAACCGTGACGACATCGACTTCTCCTTTGGCAACGACGAGATGTACCAGCCGGTGCTAATAGCGGACGGAATCGTGGGCTTCAACTGCCGCGTACTCCCTACGGATGAAAAGGTAGAAGCCGAGCATGACGAATCTCTTTTCGAGGACACGTGGGAGACTTCCAACGCCGTGCCCTACAAGGTCGAGCTCACTTTCTATCTCGCCGATCCCGATGGCCGTGCCTATCGTTCGAACACGGCGCCTATCATGCGCATAGTGCGGATGCCGTTGTACGAGCAGTCAAAGGACGGCGCGGCTCCTCCGTCAGAGAAGGCCGCTCGCGAAAGCGGCGGCGCTAGGCGCAGTTCTTCAGACGGGGCTGGGCGCACGAACGGCGGCGGCCGTCGAGGTGGCGGCGGTGCGCCGCCGCCGGGAGGAGGAAGGTGATGAGACGGGCAAGTGCTCTATTGATGGCTCTTTGGATAATTGCCGTGCTGTCAATCATGGTGCTGTCCTTCGCGTCCGAGGCACATCTCCAGACGGGTATCAATGTATATGTGCGCGAACGAAACCGCGTAAACCGCCTTGTCGATGCCGGGCGCATACTTGCCGAGGTAGTGATATCCGACTACTCAAACGTGTCCGAATGGTCCGAAGACGAAGATGTCGACAAGCTCTTCGAGGACGATCGCTGGTACAAGGAGAAGCGAGACCTCAAGAGCGGACGTCCATGCGTCATTGGCCCGATTCTCGTCGACGAGGAGAACCCGGAGTCGGGTACCGTCAAGGTTGAGATCCGCATTACGCGTGGACTCAACATCAACGAACTTACGCCCGACGGAGACCAGAACTGGCGGCTCAGGTGGGAGATGATTCTCAAAAGCCACGGAATCCCAGAGGACTACGAAGTTGAGGCGTACGATTCGCAGCATCATTCGCGTAGCCAATTCAATCTGATCAATCTCCTTATCGCGAGCTTTGCAGACTGGGTTGACGCAGACGACAATGCGACATCAGTTGACGGAGAGGACTGCGGGGCTGAATCCAACTGGTACGAGGAGGAGTATGAAGACAGCAAGGCCGACGACGAGGACAAACGGTATCCTCGCAACGGGGCGATTCCTGACATAAAGGAACTGTCCTACATTCGCGGCTTCCGCGACTTCCCCGTCGTGCTGACGGGCGGAGTGTTGAACCCCGAGGAGGATCCAAAGGACCAGATCCATGTGCGCGGCATAGCCGACATGTTCAACACGCTCGGTAGCGCCAAGGTGTATGTCAACGACTGTACGCGCGACGAGCTCATGACGGTCCCCGGCATTTTCGACGAGGAGGACGAGGAGGATCTCGAGAAGACAACCGAGAACATTGACGCGATTCTTGGCGCAAGGAGCGAAGAGCCAGACTACGACGTGGACGAATCTCTCGGCTGGTGGCAGTACAAGGACTTCCAGGATCTCCAGCAGCGCGTAGCCGACTACGGAGGGAACGATGCGCAGATCGGCACTGAGGCGAGCAACTACCTCCTCTTCAAGCCGGACGACACGACGATTTTCGAGATAACGATAGAGTGCGAGTCGATGGGGATGACGCGTTCTGTCAAGGCAAAGGCGTATTTGAAGGACAAAGACGTCCGCTATGTCGAATGGGAGGAAGATCCCGTAGGTGACAGGAAGGAACCCGCACAATGAAGCTGATAGACGGAAAGGAGCTTGCGCGCAACCTGCGCGGCGAGATCGCGGCTGGAGTCGCCGCGCTGAAGGCAGAGAAGGGTGTAACGCCTGGACTCGCCGTCATACTCGTAGGAGACAATCCCGCGAGCGTGAGCTATGTCACCGCGAAGGAAAAGGCATGCACCGAGGCGGGGATGCTCTCGCGCGAAATACGCCTTCCCGCCGAGACGACGGAGGAGGAGCTCGTCTCGCTCGTGAAGAAGCTCAACTGCGATCCCGAGATACACGGCATCCTCGTGCAGCTTCCCGTGCCGAAGCACATACGCGACAAGGCGGTCATTGACGCGATTGCGCCCGAGAAGGACGTCGACGGCTTCACGCCCATCAACGTCGGCAAGATGATGATCGGCGACGAATGCTTTCTTCCCTGCACGCCGCACGGCATAATCAAGCTGATTGAATTCTCGGGGATGGACATTCGCGGCAAGCATGCAGTCGTGATCGGGCGCAGCAATATCGTCGGCAAGCCAGTCGCTGCGCTTCTCGCCCGCAAGGAGACGAACGCGACGGTGACGCTCTGCCACACGGGAACGCCTGACGTCGGGCACTTCACGCGTGACGCCGACATAGTAGTCGTCGCGGCAGGGCGGCCGAACACGCTTACCGGCGACATGCTCAAACCGGGCGCGGTAGTAATAGACGTCGGCGTAAACAGGATTCCCGACGCGACGAAGCCGAAGGGTTTCCGTCTCGTGGGCGACGCCGACTTCGAGAGCTGCTCCAAGGTTGCAGGCGCAATTACTCCCGTTCCGGGAGGCGTCGGGCCGATGACGATAACGATGCTCCTCTGGAACACTCTCGAAAGCGCCAGCCGAGTCGCCAGTTAACGGCGTGAACTTTGCTGGAGCGTGCTTTTTCTGTATTCTCGCATCGTTATCCCTGTGCGGGCAAGGAACATCTTCTTCGCGAACGCGTCGGAACGGTAGCCGCAGTGGGCGACAACGGTTGCAATCGGGAGTCTCGTCCGCGAAAGAAGGTCGCATGCCTTCTCGAAGCGGTGTTCATGTATCTCCTCGAGTATGGTACGCCCCGTCTCTTTTCTGAACCGAAGCGTCCCCATCCTTCGCGAGCAGCCCATCTCCTCGATGATGCGGTCAAGGCAGATTGACTGGCTGCAGGCGTTTCGGCGGATATATTCCAACGCACGTCTTACGCGAGGGCTCGTTCCCGACGACACAGCGGTCGATCCTCTTCGCACGAGCCGCAGCGGCCCGTAGAACTCGACTTTTCGCTTCCCCCTTTTGCCTTTTCCACCTTTCCCTATCTCCTCCGATAGCATCTGAGCGAGGCGGTAGCCTGCCCGCTCGAAGTCCGGCTCCGCGCTGGTCAACCCCGGCGAGACGGCTTCGCAGAACATCTCGTCATTGTCGATCCCGGCAATCGCGACATCGTCGGGAATCGAGAGCCCCGCCGCCGTCGCGGCATGGTAGGCCTTGATGGCGCAGTCGTCGTTCGTCCCGAGGATTCCGCATGGTTTTGGCAGTTTGACGATCGCCTCCTGGAGCCCCGTCTGCGGCAGAACCGCAACTGAGGCGCCCGCCGCCTGCACGTCCTTCTGGAACTGTGCAAGGCGGTCTCTGTCCCAGTGTAGGTTCTTTCCTGTTCCGATATAGGCGTAGGACTTGCACTTGAGCTTCAGAAGCTCTGCACCGGCAAGCTTGGCTTCGGCCGCTGAATCGTGCAGAAGGCAGGGATGCTCCAGCGAACTGCATGCAGGATCCTGGTCAAGATATACTGTGGGGATGTCCCGGAAAATCTTGTCGGGCGGCGCGCTGTGGCTCATCGCGCAGTCGACCAGGCAGCCGATGGGATGCCATTCCTTCAGTGCGTTGCGGATTTCTTCCGGACTGTTGAAGCGGCTGATTACCTGCACGAACCATCCGCGCTCCTGCGCAAACATATGCACGCCAGCCAGTTTCTGCTGCCAGCTCTTGCGAAGTGTCGACTGAAAGAAGAGTATGATGTCCATGGTTGGAGATTATAACATATCTATTGCCCAAATGAATACAAAATTTTGTCATTAACGGGTATGTTGTGCTCTTGGAGATTTGATAAAATGCGGGGCATGAAACAGACCGTACTAGTATTTTCCGCTCTTCTCTCCTTGCTTGCAAATGCAGGAGATGTTCTGTTCAAAGAGAATTCGATTGTCCTTCCGACGTATGCGCCGGGAGGCTACGACAAGACGCCGCTCTTCTACACCGGGCGCGTCTACCAGGGCGCGCAGGGGCGCGTCTACCCGTATCCGATGCAGGACGTTCTGCACGACGAGAAGTTCGACGAGACGTACAAGTACCTGACGCTCGAGAACGACTGGCTTCAGATGGGGCTTTTGCCCGAGCACGGCGGGCACCTCCTCAACTTCACCGACAAGGCGACAGGCTTCGAGACGTTCTACCGCCAGCATGTCATAAAGCCCGCGCTCATCGGAATGCTCGGCGCGTGGATATCCGGCGGCGTCGAATGGAACTTCCCGCACCACCACCGCGCCACGACCGCGATGCCGATCGACTGGCGTTTCACCGCGAACAAGGATGGCACGAAGACGATCTGGATCGGCGAGACGGAGCTCCGCCGCCGCCTCAAATGGACGA
>ODAI013460138.1_pt1 | contig 13525 bp, 8 predicted proteins | sample 1539321 | NCBI WGS metagenome assembly ODAI01 (sample SAMN02144231, study PRJEB22623) | gut metagenome | biome: sheep rumen | host: Ovis aries | place: New Zealand
AGCCCCTCTGTCTCGCAAGCTCGACACCTCCCCGCTGCCGGGGAGACCACGCAAGGTGAGGAGACTTGACGAAATATTCGACGCGGATGACTCGTTTTCTCTCAAATGGGTTTTTAGAGGTTCACTATTGTTTATCAACGAGATCTTTGAGCTGAGAGAGCTGTGTGCTGTCCGGAACAGCTGTTCCGTATCTCACACTGTCATATACTGAAACAGTACGTTCCATTTCGTCTTCCCCGAACCTTTCCGCGCCGCGTTCAGCCTGCACAGAGGTAGTATCCGATGGCGTGAGACGCTGATTCACAGCCTTTATACGAAACAGCAGGATACGATAACCCAGCCTGTACTTCTTTGCAGGATCGCTCTCCGAATTGTATTTTCTGCGGACGGCATAGATATTATCAGACTTTTTTATATTTCGTGAACTCCACGTATATGACTCAAAAACATCTGTGAAATCCGGTCTGTCGGATTCTTCCGGGCGTCCGCTGAATATCGAACCGAGCTTTGCGAAAAAAGCCTTTATCGCAGCAAATATCCTGTGCCTGAACACGATGATAAGCACAACTATCGTGATTATTCCCAGCGCCTGTATGATATATCCTATCCTCGTCTGTTCATAGCCCATAAGCGAGGCTTCACCGGGCTCACCCGGCTCTATCTGCATTCTCTCGGAATGAAAAAGCTGAGAAAGCGCAAATACAGCCTTCATTATCACAATGACACATTGCTGCAAAAACCACGCTATCTGCTTTCTGAATATGCACAGCGACAGTCCCGTTATCGTAAATCCCAGCACCAGCGCCGCGTTATAAGCCGAAAGCCCTTTCGGAATGGTGGTCTTTGTCTCCTTGCGCATATTTGCACGGTCGTAAATGCCGCTCTGGTTCACAAGAAGCGCCGCTGCGATAAATTCTATTGCAAAGGCTATGATTATTATTTCAGGTGCAGCGTCAAGTCCGCTCTCACTTGCCGAGACTGCCGCAAAAATGTAGCACGCGATCGCAAGCACTATATATGCGGCAAATGCCGTCAAAGGGAACATATCCGCAAAATTCTTGTAACCGAATCGTTCTCCGAGAAAGAACATAAATACCGACATTGCACCGAGCGCAAATACCGTCAAGCCGTCTCCGCCGATCAGAAGTGACATGAATCCGGCACCGAATGTCAGCAGCCCGAATATCCTTACCGGAATTTTCAGCTTCTTATGCGTTTTTGACAGTTCTGAACCGAGATATCCTATAAATGCGATAACTGCGCCGATACCGTAGTAATAGAGTATCCGCAGAAAATTTATATTGACATAGCTGTTTACATCTATGCTGAATATGAACGGAAATACCACAGCCGCAAATGCTATGGTCGAAACGATCTTCAGCAGCGTCCCTTTCATACGGTATCACCTCCGTCCATGCGCGTCACTCATTCATAAAATAATATCTGTTCACTCGTCCAACTCTTATGATGCGGCTGTCATTCACAGAATCGTCATTGCAGTAAAAAATGACGTTCTTCCCTCTCCTGCGCATAAGTGATGCGAAATCGAGCATTCTCACATCAATATACGCAGTAATAATGAAAATATCAGTTCTGTCACGGAAGTAGATCCCTGCAAGCTCCATCTGCTCTATGAAATCATCTATCTCAAGAGAGCAGGTATTCTCAATATCCGACAGTACCCTCAGCAATCGCATATAATCTTCTTTTTCACTGCCGCCCTTCTCGTGTATGCCGCCGGAACCGTTTGAATAAAAATCAGTTTCGGTATTCCTCGCGGACAGCATATCAAAAATAAATGCCGCAGCCTTGATATATGTCTCGGCATCGCCTGTAATGAGAGGCCGCGGATCGCCAATCGGACTTTTCTGCATATTCAGTATCACACAGGCACGATTCAGAGTAGTATAATCATTGTTGAACACCATAAGCTCTCCGCAGCGGGCGGTGCTGTTCCAGTGTATGCGGTTCATGGGTTCTCTGCCTGAATATTCCCTCGAACCCGAAACGAGGAAAGGATCGTCGCAGATGAAACGTCTTGCGGTGATCTCGCCGTACAGTTCTTCCTGTGAAAGATCTCCCTCGTGCAGCTCATACGGCGCAGGAAGTATCCGGACTGTCTCATTTATCGACAGCGCCCGTGATGCCGAAACAAGTCCGAGCAGGTCGCTTGCTATCATTGATGCACTTTCAAGTCTGAAATTTCCGCGTTTGAGTGCCGAAACAAGCCTTGTGCGCGTGCATTTCTGCATCGGTTTGAGCGAGAAAACGCTCGGAACAAATCTTGTGTCCGATGCTCTTGCTGCCGAAGTGCCGGCAAATTCAAGCCATCTGCTCGTGTTCAGCTCAGTCTTTACCCATGGGACAGGCAATTTCTTGTCATTGACGATCTCCTCTATTATCTCGATCGTTTCGCCCTCCATAGCCTCACTTTTGCTGAACCTGACAGTATATGTGACCTTTTTCAGCACGAGCCGCCGGAAGATCACCTGCTCTGCCACGATAGCAATTCCGGCAATTATCAGTATGGCTATCATTTCCATAGCTGCGGCTCACCGTCCTTCGATCGCTTATTCAAACTGTTCCGTCGGCACCGGAACGTCATCAAGTATCTGCTTTACAACTTCATCGGCAGTATTTCCGGTGCGGTTCACCGAATACTCTCTGCATACAAGGCGGTGCGGGATAACATACGGTGCCGCCGCCTTTATATGATCCGGTGTGACGAAACTGCTCCCGTGAAGCGCGGCATAAGCCTGCGACACCTTTTTCAGTGCGATAAGTCCTCGCGGACTGAGTCCGAGCCGTACCTTCTCGCTTCGTCTGGTGGCGTCCCCGATCTCACAGACATAATCCGCACAGGCATCACCGAACCGCACATTCATTGCTTCCGATGAAGCCTCGGCAAGCTCAGCCGTGTTCAGCACCGGCTGAAGTGAATCTATAGGGTGCGTCTCTCCTATTGCCGCAAGCATTTCAAGCTCGCTTTTTCTCGGACTGTACCCAAGCCTGAGCCTTACCGCGAAACGATCAAGCTGCGCTTCGGGGAGCGGATAAGTTCCTGCTGTCTCAACAGGGTTCTGAGTTGCGATAACAAAGAAAGGCGCTGCCATTTTATATGTCTCGCCGTCAACGGTGGTCTGTTTTTCCTCCATACATTCGAGCAGTGCAGACTGTGTTCTCGGAGTTGCACGGTTTATCTCATCGGCAAGAAGTATGTTTGTAAAAACCGCGCCTTTGCGGAATACAAATTCCTGTGTCTTCATATTGAAAAAATTGATGCCCGTAACATCGGACGGAAGCAGATCGGGCGTAAACTGTATTCTCCTGAATTCGCAGTCGAGCGATCTTGCCGCGGCTCTTGCAAGCATGGTCTTTCCGGTCCCGGGAACATCTTCGAGCAGCACATGACCGCCTGCAAGCAACGCAGCGGTTATTATTTCTGTCTCATGGGACTTTCCTTTGATTACCTTTGAGATATTCTCGTTCAGTTTTTTTCCGAACTCCTGTGCGGTCATAGGAACCTCCGTTTACAAATACTGCTTCCGTGCATCTGTCACGGAAGCAGTATAAATGAATAATGAATAGTGAAAAAAGAATAATTGTTGTTACCACCTTCAGCGGTATATCATACCTGCGTCGATCGCAGAGTCTGTCCGCCTTGATCGCGAAGCTATCCGTCTTTCGGGAGGGTGGAGATGTGAAGGGGTTTGGTGAGGAGAGGAGGAGGGAAACTCATTTCTCCGCGAGAAATGGGGTTCCCTTCTTCTCTTCTCCCAAATCTCAAGCGTGGTACTTATCGTAGTTTACAAGTTCATCGAGCATTTTATCGAGCTTTTCGGGGATCTCGCTGTCCTTGAACTGGCAGGTGCCGACCTTTTTGTGACCGCCGCCGCCGTATTTGAGCATAAGGCTTCCGACATCTACGTGGCTGGTCTTGTTTATTACGGAATATCCAACGGCAGCAGAGCAGCCTTCGCCGCCCTTTCCTGTAACTATCCACGCGGAGATATTCTGCTCCGGATAGAGGGAATAGATCATGAATCTGTTTCCGGTATAGATCGGGTCAACGCCTCTGAGGTCGGTGATTATGACATCGCCCTTGATGACTGTATGTTCATGCACCATTTTCTTGAACAGCTCGGACTGTTCATTATAGACAGCGATCCTCTCCTTGATATCGGGCATATCGAGGATCTCCTGTGTTGTCATGCTGCGGCAGCAGGTAAGGAGCTTCTCCATGAGCTGATAGTTGCTGATAGTGAAGTTTCTGAAACGTCCGAGTCCGGTCCTGGGATCCATAAGGAATCCGACGAGGATCCAGCCCTTGGGGTTCAGGACTTCATCTACTGTAAGGTTGCCACTGTCAACCTTATCTACAGCTTCCATAAGGTCGTCAAACTGCGGGAAACGCTCTTTTCCCCCGTAATACTCATATATTATTCTCGCGCAGCTGGGCGTGATACGGCTCTCGCCCTTATATTTTCCCTCAAGCTGCTGACGTTCAAATTCGCTGGAATGATGATCGAACCAAAGACCACAGCCTTCCACAAACGGTACATTTGCAAGGACGTCGTTTTCGGTGACCGGAACAAGTCCGTCCTGTATATCCTTCGGGTGCTTGAAGGTGAAAGTGTCAATGATACCTGCCTCATACAGCAGTGCGCCGCACGCAAGTCCGTCAAAATCGGAACGGGTTATAAGATTCATAAAAGAATTCCTCCTGTTTCTTATATTTTCTGTGCCTTTCCGACATCAGTAAATTACCACCTATTAATTATAACAAATAATGTTGAATTTTGCAACAGTTTTTTTACAAAAATAATGAAATTTTCACAAAAAATCTTTTCAGCGGAGAAAATGACGACATCACTTTTACATATACCGCCGCTGTGAAACGGCGCACTGCTTCACGCTCGTCCTGTGTGACGGGAGAGACTTCGGGATTTCCGAATTCGCACTTCTCGAACACCGGCATCACGTCCATCATAAACACATTCGAGCCTTTGAGCAGGGTGTCGCTGTCAACGCGCTGCGCAAAATCGTAGAACTGCTCTGTCCCCGGGACTATGCCATTCTTTGAAAGCAGAGTCAGCACGAATCTGTACATTACCGAGCACGCCTCGAACGGAGGAAGGCGGTTGAAGCTTTTCAGCACTTTCTTCTCCGATTTTTTCAGCCTGTTCACAAATACGATAGCTATGATCGTTACAACGATAACGACTGCCGCGATAATCACGATATAAAGATATCGGGTCAGGATAAGCTCCAGAATACCTGGCTCGGAGCTTCCGGCAGGATCCGATCCTCCCGGACCTGCGGGATTCACAGCGGTAGTGTCATCGCTGCTGACATTGGTTGCAGGAGCGCTCGTCTCAGCTGCGGAAGATGTTATGGGTGCAGAAGTTACTGAAGTCTCAGAAACAGCAGGTTCAGTCTCAGCCGGCTTTTCATATTCTCCCTTGCCGTCCCAGCTTCCCTCTATTATCTCGGCATAACCCGGAACTGCCGCAGTCGGATCGAACGGAAGCCACCCTATGCCGTTGAAATAAACTTCTGTCCATGCGTGCAGCTGACGCTCTGTGAGCGTGTATTTATAGCCGTCCGCCACCTTTTCGCTTATTCCCTCCGCAACATATCCCGTAACATAACGCGCAGGGATCCCGAGCTCTCTAAGAGCCAGCGTCATAGCCGTAGCGAACAGTGCGCAGTGTCCCCTGTGGGTCTTGTGCAGAAAGCTGTCAAGCTGATCTATCCCGTTATCCACATCGAGAGAATAAGTGAAATTGTCCTTGAAATAGCTGCATATCGCACTGCTGTATTCATAAGCGTAAGTGTTGGCGCTGCTGTATATATCAGCGGTATAAGTCTTTGCAATATAAGGAAACAGATCATTGAATACAAAATCTTCAACGTCTTCCGTAACGTTCATATATTCAGAGTGTATGAACGACCTGTATCTGCTTATATTGTCAATGTAGATATCGTTATCCATATCAGCTGCCGGTATTGCCCTGCGCGAAACAAGCTCATCTGTTGTGTAGCCGCAGACAGTGGCGATATATCTTCCGTGATCCGAGCCGCTGACGCCGCTCAGAGTGAAATCGGGCATAGTTATTGTCGGAGTCAGTGACAGGCATTCATAGCTTTTTACAAATCCGTTACGGGTGCGGAGTACAAAGTCCCCGATATTCTCATACTGCGGATTCGTCCGATAGTTCAGCTCATAAGGTGCAAGCGGCTGAAACACGACCTTCGTGTTGCGCAGATAGCGTGTAGATACCATCTGAAGCGGCATTGCGTCCTCTGGTGAATATCCGTTCGCAGCAAGTGCAAGCCTGAACACCTGATATTCTGTCTCGGGGTAGAAATCCTGAGAAACGAAGGATTTATAGTATTCATCTGATGTTCTGATGCTCGACCACGAGTTGTTTTCGTAATTTACACCGATATCTCCGCGCAGATAAACGGGAACATCATTGCGTGATAATGTAACTTCTATTACCGGGCGGTCGCTTGAACTCGGAGGCGCAATGCTGATGCTGTTTGAGATGTCTCCGTATGTCTCATCTCCTGTGAAATATCCTTTATTGTCAGCCTGCCCGAAAGTCGTACCGAAAACATTGCCAAAGGTGTCGGCGATCCTGTAGCCGAAGTCTTCAAGCTTTTCAAAGACCTGCTGATAATTTATCCCCTGCCCCTCCGGTATGACTGCTGAAGCTCCCCAGAATACCAGACCTGTCACTATCGCAGCTGCGATAAGGTTTGAGGAATAACGGTGATAGCGTGTGGTATCAAGCTCAGCTTTTTTGGCAAGTATTTTGAAACGTGCACGTTTATGATAAGTATGATCGCTGCTGCGCTGAGAATAGTGTCCGGAAGACAAAGTGCCGTAAATGAATCCTATGTCCAGCTCATAGCTCGAACATATAGCTTCAAATCCGAATATACACATGACGATCGGGATATACACCGGCAGAAATCCGGCGCTCTCCGCAGCAACAGCCGGAGCTGCTATAACTACAGCCGTAATAAACAGGACTGAGATGTGCGGACGTGTCCTGACCGCAGCTGTAAATATGACCGCAAGCAGGACCGCAAGCAGTATTACCGCCGTCATCATTGCAGTATCCATTTGTTTAAGATCCTGAGCCAGTCCTTTTCGGATACGTTCCTCATCATGCGCAAAAAATCCTGTGGTCTTTATCAGCCGGCTGTCAAGCGTCAGCATCATGTGATCCCAGAAATACAATGCTCTTGTAAGCATTTCGCTCCGCATTATCCATATTGTTCCCGCAGTTGCCGCAAGAACTGTGAAATAGACAATTGCAGCAGGAAACAGTGAAGCGAGGATATAGATGATGCCCGATGCCCCTGCTGCCGCTGCCGCCGGGATAAGCAGTCCGCCCCTGTACCCATACAGCTGACAGAAAAGTATAACATACGAAGCCGTCATCACGCACAGCAAAAGAGCCCGGACCGTCAGCAGATATGCTGCGGCAGGCTTCTTGCCGAAATACTCATCGTGCAGTATTTTGTTGTCTCCGGATTCGTATTTAAAGTCCATCGTTTAAGTTTTACTCCGAACATTTCTTTGAAGCTGCGCTTTGAAAGACTGCTGCGCTCGAGAGTGTCGCTGCGCTCGAGATCGGGGGAAACCTTTGCGTGAATTGAAGTTTTCTTTATTAGCGCGCATCGTGCGCGCTTTTGGAAAACTTCTCACTGCCTCCTTGCAGTGCAAAAGGTTATTCCCCGAATCCCCTTCCAAAAAACTTTACATGCTTCGCAGCTAAGTTTGTTGATCTCTGCGCTGTTTAAAGGCTCTATGCAGTCAGATATAAGCAGACAGAAGGAGCTGTGCCGTTACGCCTTGATTATTGATTTGAAAAGTCGTTGCGCAGCGATACCGATACATCGTCAGGATCAATGTAAACCACCGATGCCTTGTTCGCCGCTTTCGCCGCCGAAATAAGCGCATCTGTAGGTCGCATTGCTGTAAGATACAGTCGTATCTGTCCGCAGATACTTCCTATCATACCGATGATGTACGAAAATGCCTTCTCGTCTATCTCAGGTGTGATTATGAAAACAGGTTCGCTTCCCGATACCCTGTCAACAGCTTTTGTAACAAGCGACTCAGCGCCTTTTCCGGTTTCCGTCACCGGCAGCACCGCAAATACCGCCAGAAGCTGTTCATAGTCCTCCGGCTTTTCCGCAACAAGTATATCTGAGGAATTGTCATGTGTGCGATATATATTGACCGCAGAACGCCCGTCAGAGATTATTCTCCTCGTTATTGCAAGCGCCGCCTCTGCCGCCGCGTCAGCCGCACGCATATTCTCCTCATCAATTTCGGAAACTGCGTGGATATCGGTAATAATAATGGCGCTGCTGCCGAGATTCTGTTCCATTTCCTTGACCATAAGCTCTTCGTGTTTCGCTGAGAGTTTCCAGTGAACGTGCTTCATCAGGTCGCCGTCCGCGTATTTTCTCACAGAGACGAAAGAGCTGCTGTCAATAAAGGAAACGTTAGTGATGCTGCTGTCATAGTCGTCCGCGCACAGAGCGTTCGTTTCATCGAGAATTATCCTTCTCGGTGTAACTATCACATTGCACATCGGTATTTTTTTCAGCTTTATCCTGAAAATACGCAGCAGGTCGTATATCTCGGCACATTCAACTCCGAGAAAATACTCCCCTCTGTATCGTATGCTGCCGCCGAATGCGTAGTCGCTCTTTCTCAGCGCATTCGAGTTCAGCACCAGCCGTCTGCCCGAAATGACATTTCCGCCGCTGTCGTGAAAAGTTCCCGTTATCATCATAGGTGTAGCGGGTATTATAAAGCGGTTCGTAACTTTTATGTTTATCACGAAATCCTGCATCTTTCCGACATAAAGAGTTTCGGGAGTAACCTCAAGCTTCAGCAGCAGCGCTGATAATATCAGAAGTATCAGTGTTACTATCGGAAGTGCGGCGATCCCTATAAACAGAAAGAACGACAGCTTGCTCTCATACGCCAGTGCAAACACGGCTGCCGCGACATAAATGACCGCGTACAATACTCTGTACTTTGCCACAGCTCAGCTCCCTCTCGTAAAAGGCGGTTTTACCGTCTTTATGACATCTCTGAGAATATCCATTGTATCTATGTGCTTTACCTTTGCTTCCTGCGTGAGTCTTATTCTGTGAGGAAGCACAAAAGGAGTCATTCTCAGTACATCTTCGGGTACAACATATCCCCTGCTGTTCAGAAAAGCATAGCTCTGTGAAGCTCTCATAAGCGCGAGAGAAGCACGCGGACTTGCTCCGAGCTCAACTGCCGGGTGATTACGGGTACCGGCTGTTATCTCAACTATATAGCGATAGACTGACGGCTCGATATTAGTGTCCTTTACCTCATCTCTTGCCGAAAGAATATCTTCTCTTGTACAGGTAGGTATCATCATGTCGAAAGGGTCTGTCTTCTGTCTTGCGGCAATTATACCGACTTCCTGTTCAAGAGACGGATATCCCATTGATACCTTCATCATGAATCGGTCGAGCTGTGCTTCAGGCAGCGGGAACGTTCCCACATACCCGAGTTCATTCTGTGTGGCAATTACCATAAACGGTTCCGGAAGCCTGTGTGTTACGCCGTCAACTGTAACGTTGTGTTCTTCCATAGCTTCAAGAAGTGCGGACTGAGTTTTCGGTGTCGCACGGTTTATCTCATCTGCAAGCAGGATATTTGTCATCACAAGACCGCTGCGGTATTCAAAGCTGTTCGTCTCTTTATTGAACATCGTGAAGCCTGTTATATCCGAAGCTGTAACATCTGGTGTGAACTGCGCTCTTCTGTTTACGAGTCCCGCAGCCTTTCCTATAGCTGCCGCAAGAGTAGTCTTTCCGGTACCCGGCACGTCCTCTACCAGCACGTGTCCCCCTGACAGCAGCGCGATAAGCAGCATTGTGACCACATCGCGCTTTCCGACGATAACTTTTTCGACTTCATCGGCTATCTGTTGTATCTTTCTGTTATGAACCATTTTTCCTATTCCTTTTTCATTGCGGATTGAATTATAGATAAAGATATTATAGCACTTTTTTTTCGGTAAATCAACCTTTTTTGTTGTTTTGTAATCAAATTGTAATATTTCTCCTCCCCTCCCCTCCTCCCCTCCCCTGCACCCCTCCTCTCCACCACCCTTCTGAAAGGCGAATGCCGGAGCGAAACAGTATCGGCTGCTGAAACACAAAAAGCAAAAGCACAGAGTGATTATGAAATGCTCTGTGCTTTATTATTTGATCCTGCTAAATAATTAATGTCTGTTCATCAGGTATCAGATCTCCGACCGAGAATATTTGTAAGCGTATTCTGAAGATTGGCTATATCTATAGGCTTTGCAACATGAGCGTTCATTCCTGCTTCCTCAGACTTCTTTACGTCCTCGCTGAAAGCATTTGCGGTCATTGCGATCACCGGTATCGCCGACAGCTTTTCGTCCGGCAGGCAGCGTATCTGTCTGGTCGCCTCATAACCGTCCATTACCGGCATCTGTATATCCATCAGCACCGCATCATAATAACCGGGTTCTGAAGCAGACACTTTGTCGAGCGCCTCCTGTCCGTTTTCGGCAGTCTCAACAGTAAATCCCATTTTTCTCAGTATCTTCGCGGCGATCTCCCTGTTTATCATCACATCGTCCGCAAGCAGAAGACGCATTGTGCTGAAATCCGGTTTTCCTTCATCGTCCGCACTCTTCTCTGAGCTAACAGGCGCTTTGACGCTCTTTTCTGCTTCGGGGCAAAGTCCTAAAGTAAGCACGATAATAAATTCAGACCCCTTATTCGGAGCTGTAACAACTCTGATCGTTCCGCCCATCATATCGACTATGCTCTTTGTAATTGCCATTCCGAGTCCGGTACCCTGTATTCCGCTGACTGTGGAGGTACGCTCACGCTCGAATGCTTCAAATACCTTTTCCGCAAACTCAGGAGACATTCCGATACCGCTGTCCTTTACGCGAAGCTCATACTGCGCACTGTCTTCGGCAGTGCTTATCTGCTTCATTGACACAGACACAGTACCGCCTGAGGGAGTGAACTTGTATGAATTGCTGATAAGGTTGAGCAGGACACGGTTAAGGCGGTTCTTGTCACATACTACACCATAATTTTCAACTTTATCGGAATCGACAGTATATGTGATCTTCTTTTCTGACATCTGAGTCGAGAACATATCACGTACATCGCTCAGAACCGCGCGCAGATCGGTGGGAACAAGCTCAGGTTCCATTTTGCCGCTCTCGATACGGCTCATTTCGAGGATATCATTTATAAGCGCAAGCAAATGTTTGCTTGAATTTTCTATCTTTCCGAGATACTCGCGTATCTCCGGCATAGTGAGCTGTTCGTCCTTTGCAAGATTCACATACCCTACTATCGCATTCATCGGCGTGCGGATATCATGTGACATATTTGATAGAAACGCACTTTTTGCCTTACTGCTCTCCTCCGCCTTTATCTTCTGGGATTCCATGCTTTTTTCGCGCTTATGCATTGCGTTATAGATATTGAAGATGATGACCAGTGAAAGCATTATGAGCGCCATCTGTACCAGGCTGTTACGTGTAAGTTCAGAGCTTACTCTGTCCATCTGCTCAGCAAGATAGCCTTTCTCATCATCAATGCGCTTCTGATCGCGCTCAACACCGTTTTCTTCCATTTCTTCGGTGTAATATTCACTTACATTTGAAATGACTGACTGTGCTTCGGCATGAGTTGACTGACGCACCCACATCAGCGAAGTAAAGAATATCAGGAACAGAAGCGCTACCCAAACGACGGTCGTGCTGCCGTATCTGCGGGTCTTGTCTCTGCCGAAGATTATCCTGAACATTATAATGCCGAGTATTCCCCAGAACGCCAGAAGCAGGTAGGATTCGGCTGAAAGCGAATTTCCTGCCACAAGATCGGGTATCAGCAGAAGCAAAGCGATCAATACTGATATAACTACTCCGGCGATACCGAAAACCATTACTTTTTTGTTTCCGCTGTGACGCGCTCTTACGAAAGCGGCAGCCGAGGTATAGCCATAAGCTATGGTCGTACCGACGGTTATCACATCGACCACCCAGCCTATCGCTGTCCTGCCGAGAAACGGTATCACTGCCGAAATGGCAAGCAGGAAAATAACAGCGTTTCTTGGGATCCCGTTTTTGGTGAGCTTTCCGAAACTCTGTGGGATTATATTTTCTTTGGACATCGAATACAGAAGTCTGCTTGAAGCTGTAGTGCTTCCGATTATGCCCGTAAGTATCGCAGAAACAAGCGAGATACCGAGAATTATCATTCCCGCATCTCCTCCGGCGGTCTTCATAGCGAAGAATACAGGTATTCCCTCGACCCCGCCGAGAGAACCGGCAGCTCTGATATATTCCGCCCAGCTGCTGTAACCCTCGGGCTGGCATGAAGATGCTACCCAGCCGAGCAGAATATATGCGGCTGCGCCGGCTGCTATTGCGGAAAGCATTATAACGAGGATACGCTTTATTGGGAATTTAAATTCTTCGGCAGAATTTGAGACAGACTCAAACCCGACGAATGCCCACGGCGCAAGTGCCACTATTCCGAGTATCTGCGAACTTATTCCGGTATCGGGAACGAATGACGGAGACAAGAAGTTTCCTGCATTATTGCCGCCGTTCATAACGATAATGAATCCTGCGATGATACCAAACAGAAGACAGCCGGCAAATATTGTCTGCAATATTGCGGCTGCACGTTTTGAAGTCATACAGACAACGCTGAACAATACCATTACCGCAAGTTCAACGAGGACTTCTCCTAAATATACATCATAACCGGCTATCGTGTACATATAGCCGAACATAAGTGCATCTCCGAAAACACTGCGACCGATAAGTGCAAGAGCCGTGACGTTTGCCCAGAGTATTGAAAAATACGCAAGGATCATGAACCACGCGCTTAAAAAGCCGTGATCGTTTCCGAACGTCACTTTTGCGTAGGTGAAGGTACCTCCGGCGTCCGGACAGAATCTCATCATATAGCGATAATTCACCCCTATCACCATAATGACGAGCGCACCCACTATCATTCCTATTGCTGTGCCGAGGGGTCCCGACATAGGCAGAAAAGTCGTTCCCGGCATCACGAACGCTCCCCAGCCTACAATGCAGCCGAAAGACAGCGCCCATGCAGAGATCGGCGTTATGTAACGGGTCAATGCTGGTGACGACCCGGTATTATCGTTGTTATCCAAGATCTCACGACCTCTCATTCTTCATTGCCTTTATTATACCACATCAAGCCAAAAAAATCAACTACACGACAGTACTTTATCGCTGCGCCGGTTTTCCCCGGGATATCAAAAACCGCAGACCCGAAAGTCTGCGGTTGTCTTTGATTACTTAATGTCTGCTCACAGCCAACAAATGGCTTCGTTGCACAGCTTGAAGCCATTTGTTCGTCCGAAGGACGAAATGAGCTTGACATCAAGGAATGTGTCCGTTGTGTAAATGCACCG
>ODAI010612657.1_pt1 | contig 13524 bp, 9 predicted proteins | sample 1539321 | NCBI WGS metagenome assembly ODAI01 (sample SAMN02144231, study PRJEB22623) | gut metagenome | biome: sheep rumen | host: Ovis aries | place: New Zealand
AAATTTTAAAGGGAAAAAGTTGTGGAAACAAAAAAAGAAATTCCCTGGGGCGGGAGGTTACTATCTGTAGAAACAGGTCGCTGGGCGAATCAAGCAGATGGATCGGTTGTTGTTAAATACGGGAATACGATAGTTCTATGTACCGTCGTTGCTGCAAAAAAGGCCAATTCCGAAGTCGACTTTTTCCCTTTAACGGTTAATTACATTGAGAAGGCCTATGCTGCTGGGAAAATCCCCGGAGGATTTATTAAGAGAGAGGGACGTCCATCTGAACATGAAACCTTAGTTTCACGATTGATTGACCGACCGATTAGACCGTTATTTCATGAGAATTTTAAAAATGAAACTCAGGTTATTTGTACTGTTTTGAGTTTCGATGGGGAAAATGATCCTGATATCATTTCCATCATCGGTGCTTCTGCTGCACTGACAATCTCGGGAATACCGTTTCTCGGTCCTATTGCCGCAGCTCGTATTGGGTACGAAAACGGAGAATTTATTTTAAATCCAAAAGTCGGACACGAATCGAATCTGAATTTAATCATCGCTGGATCCTCTGAAGGAGTGTTGATGGTTGAATCTGGTTCAAATCAGTTGACTGAAAAAGAGATGCTTGCTGCGTTGAAGTTCGGACATGATGCCTATCAGCCAATTATTGAGATGATCACTGAGTTGGCAGAAGAGTGCGCAAAAGATCCTTGGGAAGTTTCCGAAGAATCCGCGGCAGATTCTGTGATTGAAGAAATTACGGAAAATTTCCTATCTGATATTGAACAGGCTTACGCACAAGGTTCAAAACACGAAAGATTGGAAGCGATGGCAAAGGTTCGCGAAGCTGCTGTTGCTCATTTCGCAGATCGTGAAGAAGGATTTGACGAAAGTTTCATCGAGGGAATGTTTAAAGAAGTTTGCTCGAGATTTATGCGCGATAAGTTGTTGTCTACCGGAAAAAGAATCGACGATCGTTCTTCCATAGATATTCGTCCAATCAGTACTGAAATTGCCGTATTGCCGAAAGTGCATGGTTCGGCAGTATTCAACAGAGGCGAAACTCAAGCTTTGGCGATCACAACCCTCGGAACGTCCCAAGACGAGCAATTAATCGACGGGTTGACGGGAGAATACACCGAAAGATTTTTGTTACACTACAACTTTCCTCCGTTCTCAGTTGGAGAAATCAGTCGATTGGGTTCACCGGGACGTCGTGAAATCGGTCACGGAAAATTGGCATGGCGCGCAGTCAGTCAGGTTCTGCCTACTAAGGAAGAATTTCCTTACACAATCAGGGTAGTTTCTGAGGTTTTGTCCTGCAATGGTTCATCGTCAATGGCTACGATTTGCGGAGCTTCCTTGTCCCTGATGGATGCCGGAGTTCCTTTAAAAAGTGCTGTTGCCGGAATTGCGATGGGATTAGTAATCGATTCTGACGGCAACTATGTAATCCTTAGTGATATTATGGCGGAAGAAGATCATTTGGGAGATATGGATTTCAAGGTCGCAGGAACAGAAAATGGAATCACAGCTTTGCAGATGGACATCAAAGTCACCAGCGTCACTTTCGATATCCTGGAGAAGGCTTTGAATCAGGCCAGAGACGGTCGTTTACACATCTTGGGCGAAATGTCTAAGGGTATCAGCAAACCAAGAGCCGAATTAAATGAAAATGTCCCAAGATTAGTGACTTTTGCAATAGCTAAAGACAAGATTCGTGAAGTAATCGGCAGCGGAGGAAAAGTTATCCGAGAAATTATCGACGCAACGGGAGCAAAAATAGATATCGATGACGATGGAAATGTCACGGTAGCGTCTGCTTGCGGAGTTTCCTTGAAAAAAGCCGTGAATATGATAAAGGAAATAGCATACGATCCTGAACCGGGGACTATTTACGATGCAAAGGTAGTGAAAATAATGGAATTCGGGGCTTTTGTCAATTTCTATGGAACCCGTGAAGGACTAGTTCATGTCAGCGAAATCTCTGAGGACCGTGTCGAAGATGTTTCGGATGTTTTAACAGAAGGCGACAAAGTTCGAGTCCTATTTAAAGGGTACGACAATAAAGGTCGCGCTCGATTAACGATGAGATTATCGAGAGATTCATCTTCTGATTCGGAATCTGATAGCGAGATTGAAGAAAAACCGAAAAAAATTTCAACAAAGAGGAAAAGAGGAGCAAGGAAGCCTGAAGATGAGGGATCTCCTGCAAATAAAAGAAGAAAAAGGTCAGAAGGAGAGGCTCCAAGAAAATCTGGAAAAGTTGAGATAGAAGTTTTGCGGTAAAGTTGGAACCTTGAAATTTTTTGAAACGATTATCTCCCCCATCGAAAAGACTGGGGGATTTTTTGTAGATACAGCATATGTTCAAGTAAATTTCTCTAATTCTAATTCGCAGACCAGCGAGACCGTCCGTAAACACATATCATACGCCAAACGCTGATTCGAGATAAAATCCGAAAATTCATCTAAAACTGTTCTTCAAAATTCTGGATTTCGCTCTATTCCATTCACGCTCTTTGATGGTTTCGCGTTTGTCTATGTTTTTCTTTCCTTTTCCGAGTCCAAGGGAAATTTTCACAAACCCTTTTTCGTTAAAGTATATTTTCAACGGAATTAACGAATAGCCGTTTTTTTTCAGCGCGCCGATTAATTTTTGTATTTCTCTTTTTTTCAAAAGAAGTTTTCGATTTCTTTTCGGCTCATGGTTCGTCAAATTCGCCATAGAATATTTCGGAATACCCATCTGATAAAGGAAAACCTCGTTGTCGGCAGTTAATCCGGCGTAGGAATCGGTAAGATTCACCTTGTTGTTGCGCAAAGACTTTACTTCCGTTCCAAATAAAACAATTCCTGCTTCCAGGGTGTCAGTAATTTCGTAATCATAACGCGCTTTTCTATTTACGCCGATTTCCTTATACTTCGACATTGTATTTCCTCTTCAAAAATCACTTTCTCTAAAAATCTATCTATCTTTTTCCTTAGATCTGCGCTAATCGGAGTTAATGGCTCGCGAACTTCCTCCGAGGCAAGAATTCTCAACCTACTTAATGCATATTTCGCAGGGGCAGGACTTGGTTCAGCAAACATTAATGAAGTCAATGTCGCCAAATCATCTCGGTATTTCTCAAACGCCGACATATCTCCACTTGTAAACGAATCATAAGCTGAAACGCACAATCGTGGACAAACATTTGCGCTGACAGAAATCACTCCGACTGCCCCCATAGCTAAAGCACCGAACGCTGTATCGTCATTTCCCGTGAGAAAATCAAAATCTCTTTTCAAATCCTTTCGCCACACGGTAAACCTAGATAAGTCACGAGAGCATTCCTTAATTGCAGCAATATTACCCAGATTAACCAAAGAATCAAAAGCTTCCCTTTCTATACTTGTCCCGACACGCGACGGATTGTTGTACAAAATAATCGGCTTCGACGTACTCCTACTCAATCTGGAAAAATGAGACACAATCTGAGCCTGAGTCGGTTTGATATAAGGAGGACAAATACACAAAAAGCCATCAACATATTCTTCGGAATTTTTCATAAGCTTCAAGCAAGATTCAGTTGACGGAGAAATTACTCCCCCGATTAATCTTATTTTTTTTGAAATAACCTTGCTTGCAAATTTAATCAAACCTTTTTGCTCTTGTGGAGTTAATGCCAGGGATTCTCCAGTAGATCCGCAAACGACTATCCCGAAAATTCCAGAATCTGATAACCATCCGATCTGTCTTCCGAAAGACTCAAAATCTATCCCGCCATCCTTAAACGGAGTCACTACCGCAGCAATATACCCCCTAAACATCTTGCCCTCTGAAAAATTACTTTACACTAGTATAAAAAAATCACACCAGTTTTCAATCTATTTTTATGAATAAAACAGACTACTAAACGAGAAGATTTTATATTTCGCGATACATTAACTCTTAGGTGATAAATTCACAACCATAGAATCGCTTTCGATAATACTATCTGCGTTGTACACCAACGGGAAATTATTTTTTCCGTGCCCAAATTTATCCGTAATAAATACCGGAACATTCACCTCGCTCGCAAAATGCTTCAGATATTCTTCATATTCGGAAACTCCAACAAAATATCCGAAAACTATCGCTTTCACTTCAGATAATTTCCCTGCAGCTTTCAGATGATACATAGATCGATATATGCTTGGAGCTGATTCATTACAATCTTCAATAAATAAAATTTTATCTTTAGTATCTATTTCCCAACTTGTTTTTAAACTCGATTCGATTAACGTCAGATTTCCGCCGGTAAGTTTACCACAAATTTTTTTACCTTCCGATGTTGCTTTTTTCCCTAATTTATTTAACGGAGTTAACCCTGATATTGAGTAATTATTGATTTTATTCTCCAAAATATCCAACAATAATGCCCAACTCGGATGATGATATTTATCCTTGGCAAGATGAACAATCATCGGAGCATGTATTACCGTCCAATCTTTCCAATTTTGAGAAACAAAAAGATTCAACGCAGTTATATCACTGAATCCTATCAGAATTTTACTCTTCTTCGGTTTCGGAAGTTTTTTCAGAGAATCAATCAATTTGTAAGAACCAAATCCGCCACGCGTAGCCCAAATTATCTTGGAATCAGAATTCACCGCGCGCTCAAGCCTAAGCCATCTGTTTTCATCCGTGTCCGAAAATCTGCAAATATCTTTATCGATAAACGCTTCCTCCGGTATCAATAACCCAAACTTTTTTATATCTTTGAGATATTCCTCTCGAAATTCTTTAACTATTCCTGTAGCCGGCGACACATGGTTTATTTTCAGCTTCGCCATTCTTTTCAAAATACTTTGCCTATCCTTATTTTGAGAGGTATTTTCTTCGGTAAGCCTAGTGCCTTTTTGACTCTTTATAGCAACTGCCTGATCAAAAAACAAAGCGAAAGAAATCAATCCCCACAACCCACATTTCACATATCTAAAATTCATTCATAAAGCTCCCCATTAACCTCTCTGTATTTTGAAAAAATAAAATAAACTGTCGGCACAATGAACAAAGTAAACAGAGTTCCGATAGACATACCGCCGACTATTGACCATCCAATTTGCCGACGAGCTGCCGCTCCTGCCCCGGATGCAAATGCAAGAGGAATATTTCCGATGACCATCGCAAAAGTAGTCATCAAGATAGGACGTAGTCGCAAATACGATGCCTCTCTCACCGCGTCAAAAGTCTCTTTTCCTGCTGCACGCGCTCGATTTGCAAAGTCCACGATCAAAATTCCGTGCTTGGTAATAAGTCCGATCAAAGTAACCAATCCTATCTTAGAATAAATATTCAAGGTACCATCAGGAATAATCCACAGCACTATCAACGCTCCCGTAATTGAAAAAGGAACACTAAACATGATAATAAACGGATCAACAAAACTCTCGAACTGAGCTGCCAAAATCAGGTAAACGAAAATCAATGCTAGAGCATAGATAAATACAACTAGAGAACTTTCTTCCAGATAAGTCTTTGTGGTACCCGAAAAGGTCAATTGTATCGTCGACGGCAATTTTGTATTTTTTAACTTATTCAATCCATTGATTGCTTCACTTAAACTCACTCCATCCGCCAAATTTCCTTCAGCACTAACTGCTAACATTTTGTTATAATGAAAAAGATTATTAGGGGAAAGTTTTTCTTGAACCGTTATCAAATCAGTCACCGGTACCATACGCTGCTCATCTTTTTGCGATCCTGTGCTTAATTTCGATTTTATGAAAATCTTCGAAAGATCTTCTATCGACTGCCGCTGATCCTGCTCCACCTGGATGAACATCTCATCTCGTTTGGCTTCCCTTGTAACCCATCCGACCTTTTCTCCTCTGATCAGATAACCGATAGTACTAGCAACATCCTGAGCAGTAATTCCCAACGAAGAGGCCTTGTCACGATCCACCCGTATTACATATTCCTGCTGTCTCGGAACTAATGAGGTCAATACTGATGAAAACCACGGATATTGCGAATGTACATGAGAAAGGAAAGCGTGCCCATATTTCTCAAGATATTCGTAATCTTGATTGGTTTGAAGAACGAAACGAACAACAGGTTTATCCGCACTGCTTGCGCCCGCTGAAATTCGGCAACGAATGCCGGGAACTTCTCTCAACAAAGGATCCATTTTTGCGGAAATCTGCCTGGTATTCAGATCTCTCTCACTCCAGTCTTTAAGAAAAATTCCTCCCTCGATTTTAGTCGGATCCGCGTTTATGTATCTATTCTCAACAAAAGGAGTTGTTTTTAGAACTTCATCAACTCTCATTGCATTCTCTTTGACGAACTCAAAGCTTGCTCCTACCGGAGCCTCCCCATCAACGCTGAGATAACACTGATCTTCTAACGGCTTACTTTCGGACGGCATATGATAAGCGGCAAGCACTCCAATCAGAGATATAACTAAACCTACTGCCAATGTAACCTCTTTGTGATTTAGAGTCCAAGTCAGTGCATCATAATATTTCTTATCAACGGTTTTTAAAATTTCATCTTGCTTATCAGATAATTTCTTAAAATATCCTGTCGCCTTTTCCTTTCGGCTACGACTCAAAAGTCTTGAACACATCATCGGAGACAGGGTTAATGCAACAAATCCAGAAATAATAACAGCACCGGAAAGAGTTAAAGCAAATTCTCGAAAACTTCTTCCCAAATTGCCGGGAGTAAGGGCAATTGGAATATAAGCTGACGCTAAAGTCAGAGTCATTGCCACAATTGAGAAGAAAATTTCATTGGACCCGATAAGAGAAGCCTTCATTTTATCAAGCCCCTTTTCCATATGCTTATGAATATTTTCAAGGACAACAATTGCGTCATCTACAACCAATCCGACAGCCAAAACCATAGCCAACAATGTAAATGTGTTGATTGAAAAATCAAACAGAGCCAGCAAGGCGAAAGTTCCCAAGAGTGAGACTGGAATGGTAACAATAGGAATCAAAGTCGCACGGAAAGACCAAAGGAAGAGGAACACCACAACAATAACCAAGAAAGTCGCTTCAAAAATTGCACGATACACATTTTTCATTGAAGCACTTATATCGCGGGACTCATCCATGGCGATCACCATCTTTGTTCCACTCGGAAGCAAAGATTCGATTTCAGGCATTGCTTCTTTCACTCTTGTACTCAAATCAACAGGATTAGCATTTGCTTGTTTCGTTATAGTCAAAACCACACATTCTCTGCCGTTAAACCAAGACCCAGACCTTTTATCCTCAGGAATCAGTTCCGAATGACCTATGTCTTTTATTTTTACGATGCTTTCTCTTCCATTCAAACTGGGAACAATAACCTCATCCATTTCTTTCGCGTTATAAAATTCCCCATCAAGAATCAGCATATACTCGCGATCTCGACTCACTAAACGCCCGCAAGGTTTTTGCACATGCTGATTCCTCAAGGCATCTAAAACATCTGCCGGAGTGTACCCATAAGCGGCCAACCGCTGCGGATCGAGAAACACTTTCATTTTCTTAACATTTCCCCCGGAAAGTACAACCTTCCCGACTCCGTTAATGACCTGAAATTTCGATTTAATGTAGCGATCAACATAATCGTGAAGGTCATCCACACTGATTTTATCACTGGTAAAAGCTACAATGATTCCTCCCTTATCATCAGGATCGTCTCGATTAATCGTTGGCTCAGGGTTTCCCCACGGCAAATAAACTTTTGCCATGGATATTCTGTCTCTGACATCAGATGCTGCAGCATCAGGATTTCGGGATGACTCGAACTCCAAGGTTATTGAGCTTTCTTCATTCTTGCTGCTGGATGTCATCGTCTCAATTCCGGCAATCGTAGAAAAATGCTCTTCCAATACCTTTGTTATTTGATTTTCCACAGCATGAGGACTGGCACCATGGTACTCGGAAGTCACAGTAATTATGGACTTCTCTATCCTCGGATCCTTCCGAACGGGCAATTGCCACTGACATACCAGACCGATAATGACAATAAGCAAAGTCAAAACCGTGGAAAACACCGGTCTCTTAATGCAAACTTCAGTCAACCCCATTGTCCGATCCTCCTCTCCGAATACTGAGACTATTTTTTCGCAGCTTTCGCTTTGCTACTTCCTTGATATGCCTTATACGCGTTTATGATTTCCGAAGAACTAAATTCATCACGGACTTTAACGGCACGACCGTCACTGACCCCTTCTTTTCCTTTGGTAATTACCAAATCGCCCTCGTTAATTCCGGTAACGATTTCGACGTTTCCGCCCTTTCTCATACCCGTGGTAACCAGACGCCGAATTGCCATCCCATCCGAAACAATGTAAACCATATTTTCATTACCGGATTTCTCAATCGCACTTTCGGGAACAACTATCCCTCGCTCCCCCTCATTAACAGTAATGCGAACTTTGACAAACCGCCCTGGCTTTAAAATTTGAGAATTCATCGCGATCTCTTCCGGTACATCGAGAATCGCACGAACCTTAAAAGAATGATTTACCTTATCGCTCTCTGGCTCTATCGCGCTGATTTTTGCCGAATAACTTTGAAACGCGTTTCCGCCAACATAGACGTCTATTTCCTGACTAACATAAATCTTATCGATATCGACCTCAGCCACGGAGAAATCAACCTTTAACGGGTGATTATCAACTAGCTTCACCAAATCCATACCCGATTGAATAAACTGCCCCACACTTATATGCCTTATTCCTATCATACCTCCAAAAGGCGCAAGTATTTTATGCTTTTCCAATTTAGCCTTCGCAGAGTTTAACTGAGCCGATGCCGTTTGCATATCCGAATAAGACTGTTCCTTTTTAATTTTTGCTGCGGCTCCTTTCCCTGCCAACTTTTCAAGCAACTCATACTCAATCTTCGCTTTACGATACCGAGCCTCTGCCTCTCTTACTTCCGCCTGAGCTAATGATTCATCAAATTGAATCAACAGGTCATCTTTGTTCACAATAGAACCGTCACTAAAGTAAATCTTATCTACCTTCGCGTTGACCTCTGACTTCAAATCTACAGAATCACTTGGAACCAAAGTACCAATTGTATTTATGTACCTCTCAACCGAACCAAATTCTGCTCTACTGACTATAACGTTCTGCGGCCTCTCCTTTACCTCCGGATCTTTAGTTGAGAAAAGGTTATAACAAAAGATCCCGCACACAAGAACAGCTATACAAGAAACCGACGCAACTACCTTCTTAGATTTCAATGGCACTCTCATATCCTCTGCTTTCTTTGTCCAACTGGTCGGAGTGAGAGGATTCGACCCTCCGCCCCCAGCCTCCCGAAGGCTGTGCTCTACCAGGCTGAGCTACACTCCGCAAACCCCAGACCCTCTTATAGTCGCACAAACCTGAAAAAATATCAAACACTAACTAGCGTTTTTCTATCTGAAATCTTTGGTTTTTTGTTAAATGTCAAATATAGATCTTCTAGCTTTATCTTATTCTTTTCTTCTCCTGAAATATTTGCAACCACCTGTCCATAGTTTAAAACCACCAGCCTATCGGAATGTTTCAAGGCAAATTCCGGATCATTGACAACCATAATTGTTGTCATTTTTTTTGATTTAATTATTTTACTTGTAGTTTCCAAAAGTGCACGAGAAGCTTCTACATCCAACCCCGTTGAATGCTCATCGATAACCAAAACTTTTGACCCTTTAATAACTGCAATCAACAAGGCTAACACCTGTTTATAGGGTTTAGGAATATTATCCACCGTCTCATGCAGCAATTTTTCCATCTCCATAAAATTTAGATTTCTTAACTGAGCATAAAATCTATCCTCCATGTCATCTCGAATAGCCTCCTTTATGCAACTTTTTGGTTGGTGACTCATCGTTGCTAAAACTAAATTCTCAAGAACAGTTAAACTTCCCGCCGTACAAACATTACTGTTTAAAAATACAGAAGAAACTATCTTTGACCTGGAATACAAAGACTGTGATGTAATATCAACCTTGTTATACCATAATCTGCCAAAATTCGGCTGAATATGTCCTGCTAAAAACCTTAACAATGTGCTTCTACCACTTCCATTATTCCCCAAAACAGAAACAACTTCTCCGTCTTGAATCGAAAATTTCACTCCCCTTAAAGCAACTCTTTCCAATGGAGTCCCTGCATAAAACACAACGAACGCATCTTCTATATCTATCATGGTTCACTCCTTCTAATTTTTCCTGGTCTCATCGACATAATTGCTCCGTCTTAAAGCAACAAGCAAGATTAAGATCATGGCCATTACTACATTGCCATATTCTTCGCCTAAACCAATTAATTCTCTGGATATCAATATCTTTAATGCGGCTTGATAGCATATCGCTCCCACGAATGTCCCGATAACCGCTGTTTTTATATTAACGTTATTGAATATCTTACTACCGAGAATAACCGCAGTTATACCAAAGATAATGCATCCGTTCCCCATATTTGCAGAGAAATCTCCCGTCATTTGGGCAACCAAAGCGCCTGACAGAGCACAAAGCAGATTTTCCAACCCCAATCCGCAAGACAAAACCCTAATACCATTGACCCCCATGGACTCGGTAATTATTTCACCATCACCATAGATTCTCATAGAAAGTCCATACTCTGAAACAATCAGTTTATAAAACAAGAATGTTATCGGACCAACAATTATCAAAACTAAAATAAAATTGCTGATAGGAGATAAATTTCCAAACACAGATACCGGATCGATTCTTTTCAACTCCACCAACTTAGTCAATAGGGATTGCAAACCTCCTATTGTCAACAAACTTGCTACAATTGAGTTCAACTTTATGTAGTTAATAAAAGAAGCCGTAATAATTCCCGCAAGATACCCCAATAACATTGAGACTATTATTGCAAACACGGGATTCACCCCAGCTAATACCATGGCACCATAGACGCATCCTCCCAAGGCGAAACTGGATTCGCAGGTTAGATCTATTAATTTAAAAACCTTATTGGATAAAAAAATGCCCAATCCCACCAACGAAAACGCCAAACCAAAGGCTAAAATAAAAAAAATACTATCAACAATAGGCATACTCATCTCCACAAAATAAGAAGAAAAAAATTATGTCCCTTACAAATGAATCCTTATTTTCTTGATTTTTCCATTTTTTTTAGACATTTTTATTCCTTCCAATCCTAAAACTCTTGTTTGATATTAGCACCTCTAAGTTAAAATTTAGTTAATTATAAATTTTATTATTTGCGAAATCGAAATCAGACCTAAATACAGAATGATCATAATTTAATTAAGTTTCTCGAAAAACAAATCGAGGAGAAAATTGCGAAATTCAAAACCCGCCATTCTCCTCCAAACTGTAATCAGTGGTCTCTTAAAAATTATATTCCCAAATCAAGGGTACTAATTTTGTGCTCCTTCTTCCAGATCTTGAGTTTATTTCTTTCCTCGATCTTTTCATTATCGCTGAGCCCAACAAAATCATTTCCTTCCCAATTAACGACTTCCAGTCTTGATTCTTCAGGAATCGCTTTCATAAAATCCATAACGTTGGATAATTTTATTTTGTTATCAGAAAAATTAATTGCTGTTAGATTTTTCACCTGAGAAACCCTTAAAGACTTCACAGAACCGGCAATAGCGTTACCACTAAAATACATATATCGCAGTGAACTGCTTTGCAATCCCGAACACAGAGCTGAAAATGCATCATCGTCCATGTCACAGTTATTAGCAACCAACGAAACTAAACTCTCCATATTTCCGATAGATTTAGACAACGCCTGTGCCGTCTTCGCATTAATCGGATTACCCGAAATGTTTAAAGACTTCAATTTGGTTAAATTTTCCAGCGCCTCAGAAATTGTTTGCAGTGATGAATCAGGAAGATTCATACTTGAAATATCCAAATTCTCGAGATACCTCAAATTTTTCAGTGCAGCATTGAAATCCTCAATATTATGGTATGCCTCTACTCCGTCGTGAGAATTGAAGTCATCAAAACATATTTTCAAGTCTGTAAGTTCTTTTAATTGTGCTAACGAATCAATGAACTCTTTTACCTGATTTTCAGTACTTTCAAGGACTGAATACTCTAATCCTTTTAATTTTTTCAAATTTCCCAAGAACTTCAATAGTTCGTCATAAGATTCGCTATCGTTGACTTTCATAAACCCTAAATTTAGTTCCAACAAGGTGTCTTTTGAGTTTTCAAGGGCTTTTCTTAATGTAATACACCCTTCATCGCCCAACTCTCCCAATGTAAGCCTCAAGTATTTGATAACTTTTAAATCTCCCACTGCTGCAATCAATTTAGCCGACTCAGCTCGTGCCATATTCGGATTTACAATAGTTAAAAATTCCAATTGATTATGACGTGTAATAATATCCGTAAATTCCTCAAAATCCCTATTTGCTATGGAACAAGAATTTACAACCAAATTCTTGATGGTCTTCGGCAAATACATCTGAAGATTCTGCAAAATTTCTCTGGTTAAGTCTACGTCATGTATCTCTACGCTCAGTAATTTAGGATACGCTGAAAACAACTCTTTTTTGGAAAAATCAGGTTTCTTCCCTTGTTCTTCAAAATAGGTCTTATCCTCACCAAACAACGCTATTTTGTCTGCAAATATTCTAATCCCAATAACGTTTTGGTTTCCTATACTCCCCTGACTCTTAGAAAACGGATAATAATCCTCTTCTTGAGTTTCTTTATGGTCGCCTTTTCCTCCACTGGAATAACTATCATCCAAGTAATCTTCCTCTCGTACACTGGATGAATTGTACGTCTTAGCTGAAACGTCACCTCCAAACAGAGCAATAACACAGGATAAAGATAAAAGCTTGTACAAACAACTCTTCATTAGTAACTCCACATAACTATCTTTATTCATCAAATCACAAAAAAGTAAATAACTTATGAAAATTTGAATATTTTTCTCAATCTTTTATAAAAAATATCGTGTATAATCAGAATCCGTGATTTTTATAACGCTTTGAGATGAGATATGAAATTTTCAACGAAATTAAAAGAGTTGCTTTGTTTGAATGATGAAGAACAAAAGGAATTTGATCACCCTTTGCCTAAAGAAATTTTCAGAGATTATGATATCAGAGGGATTTTCGATGAGACTCTTTTCCCCGAACATGCCCAGTATATAGGAAGGGCATTTGGAACTTTCCTTTATAGAAAAAATCTGAAAAAGATATGCGTCGGAAACGACTGTCGGAATTCCTCAGATATTCTGACCGAAAAGTTGATTCATGGATTGACAAAATCCGGAATGGAAGTAACTGAATTGGGAATCTGCCACACACCGATGATGTACTATACTGTAAACAAATTCAATATGGACGCAGGCATCATGGTGACTGGGTCGCACAATCCGGCAGAATACAATGGTTTCAAATTCATGTTAGGGAAAGATCCATTTTACGGAGATGATATAAAGAAAATTGAACAAATGATACGTAATAGAGATTTCATCGAAGCTGGAGGGCGGGAAATTATTCTTAACGATATCTTTGTAAATTATATCGAAGATGTTTTAGACGGATTTAAAT